>Ga0068862_100005908_pt1 | contig 10194 bp, 12 predicted proteins | sample KBSSwiS52_FD_66598 | JGI IMG/M metagenome (GOLD analysis project Ga0068862, IMG submission 66598) | Switchgrass rhizosphere microbial communities from Kellogg Biological Station, Michigan, USA - KBS Switchgrass S5-2 | ecosystem: Host-associated > Plants > Roots > Rhizosphere > Soil ... | reverse complement strand
CGAGCGACGCTTTCTGGGACCGACCTCCGGCGGCGCGCACGACCGCCGTCTGCGAGGTTCCGCCGCCTGCCGGCATTGCGCCGAAGAATGCGCCGCCGAGATTGGCGGCGCCGGTGGCGATCAACTCGCGATTCGCATCAATCGGTGGATCTTCAGGGCGGGCGAAGGCACGACCTGCCGCGATCGTTTCGGTGAAGCTCATGAGTGCGATCCCCAACGCACCGGGCGCCAGCTGCTCGATCAACGCGAGGTCCGGCAGCGTGAGAGACGGGAATCCTTGCGGAATCAGGCCCACTATGGAAACGCCGAGCGCCTGCAGGCCGAAGAACCACGCCGCAGCGATGCCGCCGCCGACGGCAATCAGCGGTGCCGGAGAGTGCGGCCACAGGCGCTCCATGCCGACGAGCACAAGGAACGTCGCGACGGCCACCGCAAGCGTCATTAGCGAGGTCTCGGGAACGTGCTGCACGACGCTCAGAAGATCCGGGAAGAAGGCTTGTTTCGTGATATGAATGCCCAGCAACTTCGGTAGCTGGTCCAGCACGATCACGAGCCCTATGCCCGCTTTGAAACCGGTCAGCACGGGCGCGGAGATGAAGTTGGCCACGAACCCCAGACGCATCAATCTGGCCACAATCAGCATGGCGCCGACCATCGCGGTGAGGGTCGCCGTGGCCGTGATCAGCTTGGATGCGTCGCCGTCGGGCACCGCCAAACCAAGCTGGGTGCCGGCCAGGATCGCGATTGTGGTGGTGGAGCTGACGCTAAGCACGCGCGACGATCCGAGCAGCGCGTAAATCACCATGGGCACGAAGGCGGTGTAGAGACCCACCGCCACAGGCAGTCCGGCTACGCTCGCGTAAGCCATTGCCTTGGGAAGAACGACTGCGGCCGCCGTCAGACCGGCGACGATGTCGAAGCGGAGCGGGGTGGCGCGCTGCCCCATTGCCTTGGTTTCGGTCAACGGCTGGTTCATGACGCCGTTGCAGGCTGCAGGTCTTGCGACCGCACCGAGCGGGGGTTGCGCGGCCTTGCAGGCGACTGGATCATCGCGTGTTACGTGTTTGCGTCGCGGCGATGGCCCAACAATTCCTTGAACAGAAATCGAGGCAAAACAAGGCTGGCGACTACGGTGGCCAGCCAAATGATGAGTGCGGCAACGACCCAGGTTGCGAAGCCGGTGATGCTCAGGCCATTGGTGACGAGCGTGGTCACCAGCAAACCAACGAACGTCGTCACGAGCGCAATGCCTCCCATCAAGTACGGCGCATTCTGCCGAGCGATCCTGGTGATCAACGGCTCCAGAATCACCGTCGACGCGGTGAAGATGCAAACCGCAACCACAAATGCCAAGCCTTTGATGGTGAATCCCGTTAGAAGTATCGAGGCCACCACCAGCGCAAGAGCATTCGCCAGTAGCGACAAGGATGTCTGAGCCAGGAACCTGCGCATGCTTACCTCCTAACCTTTGCTGCTAGTCTACCGCTCCGGCTGCGATATAGCTGCGATATAGTCCGGTACGTACGGTCGTGTCGGATCCACCACCAACTTAGAGGTGCACCTATGGGATCGAAACTCCTCGCTGAATTCATCGGAACGTTCTGGTTGGTGTTGGGAGGCTGCGGCAGTGCGGTACTCGCGGCCGCTTTTCCCGGCGTGGGCATCGGGCTTCTCGGCGTCTCGCTCGCGTTCGGCCTGACCGTGGTCACCGGTGCCTATGCGCTGGGCCCGATCTCCGGAGGACATTTCAATCCCGCCGTGTCGGTTGGCCTGTGGGCGGGCGGACGCTTCCCCGCCAACCAGCTGTTGGGGTATATCGTCGCGCAGGTGATCGGCGCGGTCGTCGGCGCGGGTGTTCTCTATCTGATTGCCAGCGGAAAGGCGGACTTCAGCCTGGCCGGCGGCTTCGCCTCCAACGGATACGGCGAGCACTCGCCCGGAAAGTATTCGCTGCTCGCAGGACTTGTCTGCGAAGTCGTGATGACCTTCATGTTCCTGATTATCATTCTGGGCGCGACGCATCAGCGGTCAACGGCCGGCGCAGCGGGCCTGGCGATCGGCCTGGCGCTCACCTTGATCCATCTCATCAGCATCCCCGTGACCAATACGTCGGTCAACCCCGCACGCAGCACCGGCCCGGCGATTTTCGTGGGTGGGTGGGCACTCCAGCAGCTCTGGCTCTTTTGGATCGCGCCTATCGTCGGTGCCGTGATCGCGGGCGTCGTCCACAAGGCATTGCTCGAAGGAAAAATACCGGAACCGGCCATCACCGGGCGCAAGAACTAGACGCCGCCGCCAACTGGAACAGATCGAGGCGTCGGTTCGAGCAACGAGCGCATGGCTCAGGGCCGGAACCACGCGTTGCCCACGACGAAATACACGGCGGTCGTCCCGGGACTGTGCGCCACATCGATGCCGGCATGCATGCCGAATTTACTTGCCAGCTCGTACCGGAAGCCGACGCCTCCGCTGCCGACGCTCTGCTTGACGACGGAGTCGTCGCGATCGGTTCGAGTGGCGCCGGCGCCGCCGAACGCAACGACGCTCCAGCGTCCGAAGAATTGCCAGCGTGCCTCGAGCTCGACGGAAGCTGCCTGGTCGCCCTGAAAGCGTACCGCAGGCACGCCGCGCAATTGCACGAATGGTCGGAGGAAGAACGGCGTGCCGTCCGACGACCACGCGTAGTTCACCCGCGCCCCAAGCGTCACGTCAGCGGTAAGCGGATGCCAGCCGATCAGCACCTGCTGGAAGCGCTCGAAATCGTCGCTGGCGCCCAAGGCTGTGCGCGAGGCCATCCAGGAAGATTCCGCATACATTCCGCGGGTGGGCGTGAAGATGTTGTCGCGCGTGTCGAACTCGACAATCGCTACTGGCGCCGAGATTTTCACCCGCACCTGTTCGGCGATGCCCGGAAAGGCGGGGAAGCGCGGCTTGGGATCCACATCGGCGTAGACGTAGCGCAACCCGACGGCCCACGGAGATTCGGCAGCCAGCTGCCAGTTGGCTTGCGCGAGCGCCCCCCTGAGGTGCAGCGAAAAGCGCACGCCCTCGTCGAGCGAGGATGGCGCGCTCCCAAGGCCGAAGAAATCGAGATTGAACTGCCCGACTCCGGCACCGACGAGCGTGCGCAGGCGCCCATCGAACCACCGGCTGAAATCGCCGGCGAATGCACCCCACGTGCCATTCTGCGTCCCGAACGCACCGACCGTCGATATGTCGGGCCGCGCCCAGCCTTCATCGCCGGCTTCCCGGCGTGGACGGAGGAACATCCCTGCGACGCCGCCTCCATAACCGACCGCTGGCTCGGTTACGACGATGGGGATGGGCAGGAACCCGCGGGGGTTCTCGAGAAAGTAGCTCAAGTCGAACTGGCCATCTCCGGGATCGAAGAAACGCGCGTTCCCCTCGCGCTTCACCTCGATGCGAGTCGCCTCGGAAACGATCTCGGCGTCGCGAAGCGGTTCGGAGATCGACTGGGCGTGCGCTGCCAACGGCGCCAAAAGCGCAAGCATCGCGACGACAGCAAGACGCATCATGTGGAGTTTGCAGCCAGCAGGAACAAAAGGTATATAGTCGCCGGCAACAGAACACATGGCTGTTGTTCGCCGTATGGATCTTCAGGGGAGGCGATAGTATGGTCTCGATAGGCGCGTGCCGATGACAATATCCGGCTGCGCATTTTCTCGATCGCTTGTGGCGAGCGGCTTGCTGGTGCTATCCATCCTTTCCGGCGGTGCGCACGCGGCGGAGGCCGCGACGCCGGAGCCACATTGGTCGGGTTTACCCATCTGGGGTGTGGAAGCCCAGGCGATGGGCTACCAAATTCCGCTTCCGTTCGGCGTCGGCGTGACTGCATTCTCGGCGAAGCAGCCGGTGAACATCCAGGACCTCCAACTGGGACGCAATGGCAACCCGCCGGTGTCGGTGAAGAACTTCCTGGTGATCAATGAGGTCGACACGACCCAAAAGAACCTCTCGGCGAAGTTGGACGTGCTCGTGTTTCCATTTCTCGACGTCTACGTGCTCCTGGGCTACACCAAGGGCACCACCAAGGGAGAGGTCCAGGTGCCCGGCGAAACCGCCGGCGGATTTCTCGAGCCGAGAGTGTTGCAGCTCGATGCCGCTTTCAACGGCCCGACGTGGGGGGTGGGATTCACGCTCCAGGGCGGCGCCAAGGTCAGTGACTGGCGGGACCTGACGGCGTTCGGTGTGGTGGACTTGAACCGCACCAAGACCAAGCTATCGTTCGAGAACGAATCATTGATCGCTCATACGCGGCCGGTGGCGACGGTTTTCTCGGCCAGAGCAGGCCTGCATGCGATCGTCAGCCCCAACATGGGCGCGGCGGTGTGGGCGGGTGCGATGCATCAAAAGATCCAGCAAGAGGTCGCGGGCAGCGTTGCCGATACCGATCTCCAGTTCATCGTGATCCAGTCGCCCCAGAAGCCGTGGAATGCGCTGCTTGGCGGGCTGCTCGAGTTCGGCAAGGATTGGATGATTCTTACCGAGGGTGGGCTCGGCGCGCGCAAGTCGATCCTCGCGGCAGCGGCATACCGGTTCTGATCGACTCATCGACGGACATACGTTTACTCGCAGACTGCTCATCTCGTCGCGACACCCGTGAAACGACTGATGCGCACGCGAGAGTGAAGCTGAGGGCCGCCTCACAGCGGATGAGAGCAAGGCGGCAAACCGTACGGCAAACCGTACTTTGAAGTCCTTATCAGGAGAGGCAACATGCGCAGACTATCCGCAGTCGTTCTGCTCGGCGCCGCGCTTAGTGCAACGGTGATCCATGCCCAGACGCCCCAAGCCGGAGTCACGACTCGCAGCATCAAGGCCGTCCAGCCCGGGCTCTTCGAGGTCGCTGGTCCCCGCGTGAACGAGGCGCTCGCCGCGGGCATCACCAAGATCGTTGCCGTCCCGGGCAAGGGAGGGAAATCCATCCACGTTGAATCGCCCTACGGTCCCATCTTCTTCGATTGGCCCAAGGACGTGAAGCCCGTAGCATTCACGATCGAAACCGGCAAGGCCGGAGGCAAGGCGGCGGAGATTTCGGCGCCCGGCTTTACCGAAGGGAACAAAGGCGACTACAAGGCCGCCCTAGACGCCGTCATTCCAATGGCAATCAGCAAAGCCGCTGACCAGAGAACCCGGAAGACCAACTAATACCCGAAAAGGAGCTACAGATGCTGAAGCCTTACAAGCCTTTGTTGATGGCCGCGTTCGCGATGGTGGGTGTCGTCTTCACGAACGCGCCTGCGACCGCGCAGAGCGGCGCTGCGGTCATGAGCGCGGGACCCGGCAAGGCCGCGATGGCGCAAACGCTCAATGTCACGGCTACCATCACCGCCATCGACAAGGCCAAGCGCGAAGTGACGCTCAAGGGTCCGCAGGGCAACCTGTTCGACGTCACCGCCGGACCGGAGGTCAAGAATTTCGACAACCTCAAGGTCGGCGACCAGGTCGACATGAAATACGCCGAGGCAGTGACCATGGAGCTCAAAAAGGGCGGCGGCATGATCGTCAGCCGCACCGAGCAAAAAGGCGGTGCCGGCGCCAAGCCCGGTGCGACGCCCGCCGGCGTGATGGGCCGCGAGGTCACGATCGTAGCCGACGTCGTGGCCGTGGATCCCGCAAAGCAAATGATCACACTGAAAGGCCCGGTCCACAGCATCGACCTGCGCATTGACGATCCAGAGCAGTTCAAGCGCATCGCGAAAGGCGATCAGGTGGAAGCGAAATTCACCCAGGCACTCGCGATCTCGGTCGAACCCAAGAAGTGAGCGGCTGAATACTGTGCAACACCGGTGAAAGAGGCGGTGGCGACTGTCGTTCGCGACTTCCGGGTACGCCAGTCCATTCACAAGGGGAGCACGCCCCATGAAGCAGGCAGTGGTAGCCGTCTCGAAAGCGGTCATTCGAGGTTTGCTGATCGTTGTTCCGGTCTACTTGGCGATCTTGTTGCTGCTCAAGGGGATGAAGTCGGTCGCCAAGTTAGTGCAACCCTTCACGGCGCTGTTGCCCGATTGGGTGCCCGCCGAAGACCTCCTGTCGCTGCTGCTCGTTCTCGCGATCTGCGCCGTCATCGGGGCGACCGTGGGCACCCGTCTCGGACGCAGGGCTCGGGAATGGCTCGAACGGTCCGTCTTCGAGCGAATCCCGGGCTATGGTGTGATCCGCAGCCTTACGCAACAGATTGCGGGGAGAAGCCGCGAGAACACGTGGAGGCCCGCGCTGGTCGAGATCGAAGATGCGCTCGTCCCGGGGTTCATCATCGAGGAGTTCGAGGACGGCCGCTACACGGTGTTCATCCCATCGATACCCACGCCGTTCGCCGGTGCCGTGTACGTTCTCGCTCGGGAACGGGTCCATCGGGTGGATGTGCCGTTTACCGATGCGCTCAGGGTCATCTCGCGCTGGGGATCGGGCGCGAAGAACCTCGTTGCGGCGATGGAGCGACGCGAGGGTGTCGCGCCTACGGTGCCATGATTCGAGGCCGCCCGACAGTCGCGGGTCGCCTGGAGACGTGAGCGGCGGGCGTGGTGTAGAGGCGCGTTGCGGCTTTACTCCATCACGTAGCCCGCGCGATCGGACACTTGCCAGCCCAACTCGCGGGCGGCCTCGGTCATGGCGGGCGACGCGATGCCCGCCACTACCAGTTCGCGCCGGCCGCGTTCTTGATCCGGACGCGCCGCAAGCTCGGCGACCTGCGCGGTCCAACTGAAGTAGTCGACCGGCAGGGCGAGCACGCGACGACCGCTGGCGAGCCGAGCGACGACCGACTGTTCGAGTGCGATCAACTCCCGCACCGTGTCCTGCTTTCCGGCATAGCGCCGGATCATTCGCAGCTGCTGCACGAGGAACCACGCGTGGGCCTCGCTGCGCGAACGGATCGCGATACGCAGCAGGCCTTCGTCGTCCCGAAACCGTCCGATAGCCTCGAGCGCGTTGACGAACGCGAGTTGCAACGTGGGGGTGAACGTGGTGTTGCGGAGGAAGCTCTTTGCCAATTCCGCAGAATTGCCGCGCGCGACGAGGCGTGCCTCGAGCTTCGTCTTGATCTCATTCGGACTCAAGTCCCACACCAGTTTATCGAGGCGACTCGTGACCTTGAGCGCCATTCCCGCCGGCCCGGATACCGCGCCGGTAGCGACGGTGACCGGCATAGCGCCAGCGACAGAGGCCCAGGCGAGATCCTCGAGCCGCTTCTGCAGCAGTCGGTTGCCGGTATACGGATCGATGCCCGCCGGCCTGGCGAGTGCGCGACGCGCTCGGTTCAATCCGGCGAACTCCTTCGCGTAATCGGTCACCGCGGACCGGCCGACTTCGCGTCGCCATCCTTATCTTTCGCGCTGGCAGCGCCGCTCACCGCGTCCGCGGTACGGGTTGAACAGGCGCCCGACGCCCGCCGGAATTCCGGTGATGGTACCCACGGGATCGCTGGCCACACGGACGACGCCGTTGATCGTTTTCCCCGCGGACTCGGCGATCGCGTCGGCGAAGACCTTGGTGTGACTCACCTTATCCAGTTCCGCCAACGCCGGCATCTCGGCAATGCGCAAGCAGCACGCCACCCGCTGCGTCGATTTCGCCCCAGTCACTCCGAATGGAAAACTGGCCGAGGAAGTTCTTCACCTGGGTGGGCGAGTCGACGGCATATCCCGAGCCACTCAGCGCAATCGACTGCGGGGCGAGGTCCTTCGCGGGCAGCGTCGGCTCCGATTCGGGCGGAGGCAGTGCCCCAGCGGTTCCGACAACCAACCAAGCAATCGAAAACAAGGGGCCGGCCGCAAACCAACTGTGCACACGCTTCATGGGATCTCCATCTCCTGGAGGCATCTGCGATGCCGATTCGTATCACCCATCACCGCCGCCCAGAGCGCCCGCGAGCCCGGGCGCCGAGCGAATGTGCAGGTCGCGAACCAACCAAGCGCGGGTGCGAATTGGCCAACCGTTCTCGTGCTTGGGGGAGCGGGTATCCAGAACAGAAACCGCGTCAGCTTCGCCCGAGCCGCCCGCGACGCCGCGTCGAAGTCACGCGCCGCCACGTCTACTTCGCGCAATATGTCCAACTGCTTCCGGTCCAACTCGGCCAGGCGCGAGAGTAGCTCACGCTGCTCGGCGAGCGCCGCGCGCGCCTTTTGCTGCTGTTCCTGCGAAGGGGAAGGCAGCGCGTCCGCCAGGCGCTGCGCCATCGCGGCATCGAGGTCGGACAGATCACGCAATGCGCGTTCGACGCGCAGGTCCGTATCGCTCGCACCCGCTAACGTCTCGGTAGCTGCTCATGCGCCGCCGCGAAGCGCTCCTGCCTCGGCAACTTGCGCAGTTGCTCGTTCAGTGCCTGCGCCAGCTCTTGACCGAGCGGATGGACAGCTGCGCGTCGCTCGATCCATTGCAGCCGCTCGTCGAGCTCACGCCTTGCGACTCGCAGATTCTCGAGCTCGACGGACCACCGGTCCAGCGCCGACTGCTCAGTGCGCAGCTGCGCCGCGAAGCGCGCGTTCTCCGCGGCGATGCTCCCTGCGATGTCGACTTGCTGCGCAAAGGTCGTTGCCGTGACTAGCCTACGAGGCAACTGGCCAGAAGGCAGGCAATACGCGGCCATCGCCGGAGCGCGCGGCGCCGCGTCACACAAATCCTGCGGGGAAGTCCACGATTGCGCCCCTGCGCACTATGAGAAGTCTCGAACTGCGAAATTCATGTTGCCCGCGCCTTAGCTGCAACCGGCTGTCCTCTGCGGCAATTCGTCGTGAAAGCGAGAATCACACGGACTCACACGCGGACTCGCACGCGACGAGTTCGCGATCGTATCAGCGCATCTGGGCATCTTCTGACTGACCACAGAGGGTTGTGCGCCCGCGTGCCATCACTGGGGCAGCCTTGCACAATGCGGCGCCGCGAACAAAGCGCGGCACGTCGACAACAGCCTTCGTAAAGTGTGACGAAAGGTGTAAGGAATGTCCAGAACTTGCCGAAACCGTAGTGAACGATGGCGCGGCACCGCCTAGAGACATGCGAGGAGCACGCGAGGAGACCTTGCGTTCGTGTTCTTCGGCGGCGGTGTGCCCCTCCGAACGGGTTTCGGCCGTCCGAGATCGATCGTGCATGCCTCTTCCGATTGGAGTAGGTTTCGCATCGTGGGTTGTGAATCCGTTTGAGCCTGGCATGACTGGGGAGACCGGCATGATTCGCAAGGCGCCAATACGCAGGAGGTTAGGTCGGCAGCCCCTGACGGCTATTTCAGTCGCGGTAGCGGTGGTCTGCACATTCTGCGCAGCCGCATCGTTTGCTACCGACGCCGACGATTACTACCGGCGCGCAGCTCAACGCGACGTCGCCCAGTTCGACGCTCTTGATCGCAACAAGGACGGCCGTCTTACCATCGAAGAGGTGCGCGGCGATATCGATTTCGAGGCGCGCTTCAACGATATTGACATCAATCGCGACGGCGTCGTCACGCGCGAGGAGCTCGCACTCTATATTGCTCGACGCTATGGAATTGTCATTGGGCTCAAATAGCGTGCAACTTGTTTATGGGTCATTGCTCATGACGTGCCCGCGCGCGGCAAATTCAGGAAGAACCGGACCATTTCTTTCGATGCGTCCGGACCGCTGGCATCGGTGAACGTCCCCGCGGTGCTTCCTCCCGACCACGCATGGCCCGCGCCATGTACGATCCAGTGCTCGGCGACGACCGCGTTCCGCGCGTCCAGGTAAACCGTCCGGCTGAACTGTCTCCCGCCAACAGCGGTGCCCTGGCTCGCTTCCTCATGCAAAGCGGAACCACCTTGTTCCGCGATGGCTTGGCGGACAATCGCGGCGGCATTGCCCGCATGGACCGTTTGATCGTTGTCTCCGTGAAAGACGATGGTGGGGACTGACATTGCCGCGCGTCGCGCAGAGATGGCAGAGCCATTTGCGGCACGCATCGCTCGGAAGGCAGAGGGCACATCGTGCGCAGATGCATAGGCGAGTCCCGAATGTGCGCCCACCGCCGCGTAAAGATCGGGATGCGTCGTCGCGAGAATCACCGCCATCGCAGCGCCTGCCGACATGCCCGCGACGAAAATCCTGCGCGGGTCGATGCGATACGTCGAGGCTACCTCCGTGGTGATGCCGGCGATGATGGCGGGCTCGCCTGAATCGCGCAGTTGATCTTCCGTTCTGAACCAGTTCCAGCACTTTTGCGCA
>Ga0068862_100005907_pt1 | contig 10194 bp, 9 predicted proteins | sample KBSSwiS52_FD_66598 | JGI IMG/M metagenome (GOLD analysis project Ga0068862, IMG submission 66598) | Switchgrass rhizosphere microbial communities from Kellogg Biological Station, Michigan, USA - KBS Switchgrass S5-2 | ecosystem: Host-associated > Plants > Roots > Rhizosphere > Soil ... | reverse complement strand
CGAAGAGTTTGTTTGACCGATCGAAGAGCTTCGTCGCCGCCTCAACGATGGCGCGCCTGTGCGCGGCAGAATTCTTGCGATCCAGAACCGATCCGCAACGACAACGCCTTGATGCGGAGCGTAGCTGGAGCGTCGATCGTCGTGCTGCTGATGGCGACCGCAGCGCACGCTCAGAGTAGTGCCGGCGTCGGCGCGGCGTCGGCCATCCCGTCGCCGAGCCCGTGGTTCGTGCGGACGAGCGTGGCGCCGGCGCGCGTGCTGGCGTCGAGCCGGTTCGACACCAGCGGCGACGGCGCGCGTGCGCTGACGCTGGAGGTGGGACGCCAGACCGACGGATCGCGCGACTGGCATCGCGTCTACAACTACCCGTCGTACGGGATTGGCCTTGCCGCCGCGTGGTTCGATCGCGAGCGCGAGCTCGGTCGGCCGTTGTCCGCCTACACCTTTTTCTCGTGGCCGTTTCCGGTGTCGAGCCGCGCGCAGCTCGCGGTCGACCTCGCGCTCGGCCTCTCGTGGAACTGGAACGAGTTCGATCGGCAGACCAACGCCGCGAACACTGCGCTCGGGTCGGACATCGCGTATCAGGTCGACGGCGGCCTGTCGCTGCGCGTGCTCATCACCACTCGCTCCAGCATCTACGCCGGCGTCAACCTGACGCATTGGTCCAACGGCGCCATCAGCCAGCCGAACCTCGGGCTCGCCAACGTCGGCCCGAAGCTCGGCGTGCGCTACGACTTCGCGCCGCGCGCTGTGCCGCCACGCGTCAGCGCCGACGAGTTGCCGGCGTTTGCACCGTCATGGGAATTCGTCCTTGGCGCCGCCGGCAGCCCGAAGAGCGCGGTCGCGAAGACCAGCACCCACGTCGCGCTGCCCGATCGCTGGCGCGAGTTCGGCGCCTTCAACCTCACCACCGGCGTGCAGCGCCACTTCTATCGCTTCGGGAAGGCCGCGGCGGGCGTCGACCTCACCTACGACGGCGCGACCGGCGCGCGGGTCGAGGCAATCGCCGGACGGCAGATCGACTTGCGGGCGTCACCCGACCAGCGCTACGGCGCTGGCGTCTACGGCGGCTACGAGCACGTGATCGCACGCTTTGGCATCCTCGCGCAGTTTGGCTACACCGCCTGGCGTGGATTCGACGACGAGGAGGTGCCGCGCTTCTACCAGCGCTACGCGACGCGCTTCTATCTGTCACCGCGGTTCTGGGGCAGCTTTGCCGTCCGTTCGATGAAGTTCCGGAAGGCGAACAACCTGGAGATCGGCGCCGGCTACCGCGTGCAACTGCGCTGACCGGTCGAAATTCGTACCTGCGATGACGGATTTGCAAGCCGTCGACTTTTTTTCGATTGTCACGGATCGTGTCTGGACCGCCGCGCGCAAGCGGGTTATCGTGGCTGAACCAGCATAAAAGGGGGATCCGTGTTCGTGTCTCGTATCTCGTTGGGCACTCTTGCGCTCGTGCTTGCCGCGGCCACGGCTTCGGCGCAAACACCGGGCGCAGAAGCCGGCCGCATCAAGGTTTCGTCGGGGACTGCCTTCATCGTCCGCGGCACCGCGCTCGTGCCGGCGCAGGCCGGGCAGGTGATCTACGAAGCCGACGGCCTCAGGACCGGACCGGATGGCCGTCTCGGCATCACGCTCAAGGACGACACGCGCATTTCGCTCGGTCCGGCCAGCGAGGTGCGGGTCGATCGCTTTGTCTACGCCCCGGCGGAGGCGCAAATCGGGCTGGTGCTCAAGGTCGTTCGCGGCGTGATGGCGTATGTGTCCGGGCGGATCGCGAAGCTCTCGCCAGACGCTATCCGCCTCGAAACGCCGGCGGCCGTCGTCGGCGTCCGCGGGACGTCGCTCGCCGTTCGTGTGAGCGAATGATCCGCGCTCGCGCCGTCGCGATGATGGTAGCGGCGTTCGCCTATGTTGTGGCCGCCGGCTGCGGGCCGCGGCGCGTGCGCACCGCCCCTGAAGGCGGCGACCTCGTCGTTCTGCTCCCCGACCAGGCCGACGGCACCGTTGGCCGCGCGTCGGTCACGACTCCGGCCGGGTCGGTGGAGCTCGCGGCTGTTCGCGAGTCGGTGTCGGTCGTGCCGAACCGGCCGATGCCGCCGGTGACGGTCATGAGCGAAGCCGACGTGCAGCGGCTCTTCGGCGACGTGATCTCGGCGCTCCCGATGGCGCCCGAGCACTTCATCCTCCACTTCCTGTTCGAGTCGGAGTCGTTGACGGAGGAAAGCCAGGCACTCCTCCCGCGGATTCTCGAGGCGGCGCGGAACCATCCGTTCCCGGATGTCGCCGTCATCGGACACACCGACACGACGGGCAGCGCCACCGGCAACTTCCAGCTCGGGCTGCGGCGCGCGAACTCGATTCGCAGCCGGCTGATCCAGGCCGGGATCGAGCGCAGCCTCATCGACGTGACGTCGCACGGCGAAGCCGACCTGCTGGTGAAGACGGCGGACGAGGTCGCCGATCCGCGCAACCGGCGCGTCGAAATCACGATCAGATGAATCTCCCGCCGCGCCGGCGCGTCCTCCTGAGCGGCGTGCTGCCGGCGCTCGTCGTCGCCACCCTGTCGCTCTACCACCCGGTGGTCCTGCAGAACCTCGAGACCTCGACCTACGATCGCCTCGTCCGGAACACGCCGCCCCGTCCGCTCGGCGGCCGCGTGGTCATCGTCGACGTCGACGAGCGCAGCCTCGCCTCCGTCGGCCAGTGGCCGTGGCGCCGCGATGTCATCGCCCGCCTGGTGTCGGCGTTGCGCGATCTCGGCACCGCCACCGTCGCGCTCGACGTCATCTTCGCGGAAGCCGACCGGTACGACGGCGGCGGCGAATCCACGGACCATGTTCTCGCGCAGACGCTCGGCGAAGGCGGGGTCGTGGTCGGGTACGCGCTGACTTTCGATCCGTCCTCGCCTCAGTCGACTCCGTGCGTGCAGCACCCCCTCGGGCTCGCCATCGTCCGGCGTGGCGACGACGCGCTCGAAGATCCGTTCTTTGAAGCGAGCGGCGTCGTCTGCAGCCTGCCGCTGCTCGCGCAGGCCGCTGGTGCTTCCGGGTTTCTCAACGCTGCGCCCGACTCCGACGGCCGGCTGCGGCGTGTTCCGCTGCTGGCGTCGTATCGCGACCGCGTGTATCCCGGGCTGGGCCTCGCCACGGTGATGGCCGCAACCAGGACCAAGGACGTCAGCCTCCGCGTCATCAACGTGAACGCTTCATCCTTGACGCTCGATGGCCGCACCGTGCCGCTCGACGGCAAGAGCAATGCGCTGCTGCGCTATCGCGGCCGCAAGCGCACGTTTCCGTACGTATCGGCGGCCGACGTCCTCAGCGGCAAGACGTCGCCCGAGGTCTTCAAGGACAAGATTGCGTTCGTCGGCACGACTGCCCTTGGCACGCGCGAGGTGGTGGCGACGCCGATCGACACGCTCTTCGCCGGCGTCGAAGTGCAGGCGACGGTTGCTGACAACCTGCTGCAGCACGACTTCATCCACCGGCCCGAACACGGCAACCTGGTCGAGACGCAGATAGTCGTCGCCCTCGGCATCGTCGCGGCGCTGCTGGTTGGCCGCCTGGGTCTCGTCTGGGGCGGCGTCGGCTTCGCGGCCGGCCTCGCCGCTCTCTGGGGCGGATCGATGCTGCTGTTGTGGAGCACCGGGATGTTCATCTCGCCGCTGTATCCGTCGTTCGCCCTGATGGCCTCGTTCGCGACGATGGCGGTGGCGCAGATCACGCTCGAGCGGAACCGCGCCGACGAGGCGGGACACGACAAGGTGACCACGCAGCGATTGATGGTCCAGGCGCTGCTCTCGCTCACCGAGGTCAGGCACGCCGAAACCGGACGCCACTCGCGGCGGACCCAGGAGTACGCGCGGATTCTCGCGCGCCAGCTCGCCACCCACCCGGAGTACCGCGGCTACCTGACGCCGGAGCGAATCGATCTGCTCGCCAGCCTGGCGCCGCTGCACGACATCGGCAAGGTCGGCATCCCTGACGAGCTGCTGAACAAGCCCGGCGCGCTGACCGACGACGAGGTCAAGGAGATGCGGAAGCATCCCGCGCACGGCCGCGACGTCATCGTTCACGCGGAGCAGGACGTCGGCAAGCGCGACGACGTCATTCTCGCGATGGCCAAGGACATCGTCTACACCCACCACGAGAAGTGGGACGGCACCGGTTATCCGCAGGGGCTGCGCGGCACGAGCATCCCGATTGCCGGCCGGCTGATGGCGCTGGTCGACGTCTACGACGCGGTCACCTCGCGGCGCGTCTACCGCGAGCCGATGTCGCACGAGGACGCCGTCGCCTTCATCGTCTCCGGCAGGGGGACGCATTTCGATCCGTCAGTGGTCGACGCGTTCGTCAAAGTCGCGCGGGATGTCGAACGGCTTTCACGGCCGTCGGCGTAGGTCGTAGTGTCCGGCTTCCGCCGGACTTTGCGAGGTCCGCCTGCCCACCGCCGCCAAGGCTTCGGTGGGTCCGCCGTAGCTTCACGCGAAGGGCGGAAAGGCGGACACTACAGGATGCACTCTGATGCCGTCGGTCGATCCGGCTCTGCTCTCGGAAGCCCGCGTGTTCGCGGCCTACGTCATCTTCCTCGCCAGCTATCTGGTTTTTGCGATCGGCAAGTTCCCCGGACTGCGCATCGATCGGCCGGGCGCGGCGATCATCGGTGCCGTGCTGATGGTGGCCTTTCGTGTCGTCAACGCCCGCGACGCGCTCGGCTCGATCGACTTCGCCACCATCGTCCTGCTGTTCTCGATGATGCTGGTGGCCGGGAACCTGCGGATCGTCGGCTTCTTCGACTGGATCACCGAGCGGATTATCGTCCGGCTGCACCCGCATCACCTGTTGCCGACCGTTGTCTTCAGCAGCGGGCTGCTGTCGGCGTTCCTGGTCAACGACGTCGTCTGCCTGGTGATGACGCCGTTCGCGATCCACCTCGCCCGCCGCCTCCGCCTGCCGGTGCTGCCGTACGTGATCGCGGTGGCGACGGCCTCGAACATCGGCAGCGTCGCGACGATCACCGGCAACCCGCAGAACATGCTGATCGGCTCGTTGTCCGGGATCCGCTACGTCGACTTCATCGGCGCGCTCGGGCCGGTCGCGGTCGTCGGCCTGTTCATGAACTGGGGACTGCTGCACTGGATCTACCTGCGCGGCTCAGGCGATCGCGGAGAGGTCGACGCGGCAGTGTCGGCGCCCGAGTTCCGGCATGGCCCGATCCGCAAGAAGCCGGTGGTCGTGCTCGCGATCGTGCTGATCGGATTCTTCGCCGGCGTGCCGGCGGCGATGATGGCGGCGATCGGTGCGGCGCTGCTGCTGGTGACGCGTTCGGTGGAACCGCGGACGATCTACGACCAGGTCGACTGGGGGCTGCTCGTTTTCTTCGTCGGCCTCTTCATCATCGTCGGCGGCGCGGAGCGCGCCGGGCTGACGGCGCGGCTGCTCGAGCCGGCGCAGGCGTGGAACCTGCACTCGCCGCCGGTCTTCATCGCCGCCACGACGGCGTTGTCCAACATCGTCAGCAACGTGCCGGCGGTGATGCTGCTGCGCACGCTCGTGCCGGCGTTTCCGAGCCCGCACGACACCTGGCTCGTGCTGGCGATGGCGTCGACGCTGGCGGGAAACTTGACGATCACCGGTTCGGTCGCGAACATCATCGTCGTCGAGCGTGCGGCGGCCGAAGGGGTGCATGTCGGCTTCCGCGAGTATTTTCGTGTCGGGCTGCCGCTGACGGCGGCCACGGTAGCGGCGGGCGGTCTCTGGCTGGCTCTTCTACATTCGTAGTGTCCGGCTTCAGCCGGACCTGAGTCGCAGTGTCCGCCTTTAGGCGGCCCATCACCCGGATCGACAACCATGATGAACCGACGCCGATTTCTCGGACGCACCGCCGCCGCCGCGTTGGGTTTCAGCCTGCCGGCTCGCCCGCACGACGCGCACGCGCAGGGCGAGGTGCCGAATTCAGCCGGCACGAACCTTCCGCGGCTCGAGGCGCCGGCCAACGCCTGCGACTGCCACATGCACATCTACGATCCGGCGCGCTTCGCGATGGTGCCAAGCCCGCGGGTCGCGCCAACCAATGCCGCGGTCGGCGACTACCGGTTGCTTCAACGCCGGATTGGAACGTCTCGCGTGGTGATCGTGACGCCCCGCAACTACGGCACCGAGAACGCCGTCACGGTGGATGCGATCACGCAGTTCGGATCGAATGCCAGGGGCGTCGCGGTCGTCCGCCCGTCGGTCGGCGACAGCGACCTGCGGCGGCTGCACGAGGCCGGTGTGCGCGGGATCCGATTCAGCCTCAGCGATCCTGCAACCGCGATCGTCTCGATCGAGATGCTCGACCCGCTGGCCAGTCGCGTCGCCGAGCTGGGTTGGCACGTGCAATTCAATCTCGAAGGGCCACAGATCGTCGAGTGGGCAGACCGGCTGCGTCGGCTGCCGACGCCGATGGTCTTCGACCACATGGGGCACCCGCCGCCGGCTGACGGGATCCGCCATCCGTCGCACCGTGTCATCCGCGAGCTCATCGATCGGGGCCGGACGTGGGTGAAACTCTCAGGCGCCTATTCCAACAGCCGCGCCGGCGCACCATACCCCGAGGCCACGCCGGTCGCGCAGGCATTCGTCGCGGCCGCACCGGAGCGGATGGTCTGGGGGAGCGACTGGCCGCACCCGAGCGAAGCCCCAGATCGGAAGCCGAACGACGCGATGCTGTTCGATCTGCTGACGCAGTGGGTGCCCGACGAAACGACGCGCCAGCGGATTCTCGTCGAGAACCCTGCGCGTCTCTACGGGTTCGACGTGTCGAGGTAGTCGGACGCGCGTCAGTTCTGGTGAACGACGCGCATCGTGTACGACGCGGGGCCGGTTCCGGACGCGTACGTGATGCGAAGCTCGTAGACGGCGCCGCCCGGCACGTTGGCGGCCACACGCTGGCCGGTCGCGCCTGTCGCCGTGGAGCGCGCCAGTGGTTCCCGCTGCCCCTTCTGAAACAGCGTGACGTTCAGGACGACCGGCGTGGCTGATTGCCACGTCAAGGTCGCATCGATCGCGCCGGCGTTGTGAATCGGAATCGCGCCGATCCGGCACGGCCTCTCCTGCGTGCCGTCGCTGCAAGTGCCGTCGCCGTCGCTGATCTGATACTCGAAGGTGTCGGTAATGGTCTGCGGCACCGGCAGCAGCGAAAAATCGGTTGCCGCGTCAGCCGGAATCGTGAGCGTGCGCGTCGCGGTGACGTAGCCCGCGGCCGAAATGACAGCCTCATAGCGTCCGGGACGCAGCGAAGGAATCGCGTAGAGTCCCTGGGCTGCACCGCCGTAGGTCTTCTCGGAGCTCCACGAAGCCGTACCGTCGGTGACCGTGACGACCGCATCCCACAGGCCCATGACGCTGGTCGGCACCGCTTCGGTCACGCGTCCCTTCAAGGTGGCGCTCCCCTCGACCGGTGGCGGCGGCGGCGCCGGCGATGGCGCGACGGGCGGCGGATCAACCGATGGCGCAGTAGGAGAGGAGAGTTCGCGGCTGCAGCCGCCAGCGGCGAGCGCCGCGCCGAGCGTGACCGCGATCAACAGCGTCGAAGACACGCCTGCCTTCGATCTCGTTTCGGCGTGCGTTCCGAACTCCTGGCACTTCACACCGGCCGATGGTGCAATCGGTACACCGCGTGCTCTGCCGGTCCAGCAGCACGAGGCGATCTAATGCTGTTTCAACATGTTACGAATGAATGCTCGTGCTGCCTCCAGGAATGCAATTGGGAGAGTACGGCATGGCCGGAGCTTAAAAGATGAGCTCGTCGTGCGACAGGGTATGTAATTTCTCACCTGAACAGTGCGGGCGGTCTCGGCGCAGCCAGCGGTGCGGTAACGGGGCGCGTCACGCCGCGCAACCTGGCACCGGCTGGCCGCACTCGATGCCGCACTACTGGTGCGTCGCCTGCGGCATCTGCTTGAACAACGCGTCGGCTCGCTCGCGGATTTCCGCGTGCGTCAGATCTTCCTTTCGCGTCGAGATCCACCAGCTGTAGCCGGATGGGTCGGCCACCGAACCGGCGCGATCGCCCCAGAACTGATCGGCGATCGGCATCTGCACCTTCGCGCCAGCGTCGACCGCGCGTTTGAAGAGCGCATCGCTGTCGTCGACGTAGAGCCAGAGCGACGCCGGCGAGCCGCCGAACGCCTGCGGCCCTTTCGCGCCCATCACCGCGTCGCTCACCATGAAGCGCGAGTTGCCGATCGCCAGCTCGGCGTGCATGATTTTGCCGTCCGGGCCGGCGCTGCGGTTGATTTCCTTCGCGCCGAACGCTTTCACGTACCAGTCGATGGTCTGCGCGGCGTTGTCCAGCACCAGCTGCGGGGTGATGGTGTGAAATCCTTCGGGCACACCGTTCGCTGCTTTTGCCATCGGAGCCTCCGTTCTCGCGTCACATCAGTGGTGACGCCGTTCAATTCGAGTTGACAATCGACGACGTCGCTTGGAACGTCGCCTCGCGGTGAATCCGTCAGACGCCAGCGGGCTGAATGTTCTGGTTCACCCGGAACAAGTTCTTCGGGTCGTACTTCGCCTTGATGGTCGCGAGCCGCGCGTAGTTCGGCCCCCATGCCGCCGGCAGCCGGTCGGCTTCGTCTTCGGGCATGAAGTTGACGTAGACGCTGCCCATCGCGTGCGGCGCCATCGCCGAGAAGAACTCCCGCGCCCAGCCGATGCACGCGGCATCCTGGCCCGGCTCATCCCAGCGCGTGTGGACGTTGATGATGAACTCGGCGTCGCGGCGGCTGAATGCCATCGCGTCGGGGGCGACGCGTGCGCCGGCGCCGCCGAGGTGGGCGAGGAAGATCTCGCACTGCGGCGACGGCAGCTTCGAGACGAAATCCTTGATGACGCCGACCGCGCCGTCGCTGATCTGCGTAAAGTCGTGCGACTTCCAGTAGTTCCTCGCGCCGGGCGTCAGCAGCGGATCGAAGGCTTGCTGGTAGGCCGTGTACGGCATCGGCCCGACATGCTCGCCAACCGGGCGGCCGAACTTCCGCAGCGGCTCGATGACGCGCTGCCCGGTCGCGACGTCGCCGGCGTAGAGGAACGCGATCACGACGACTTCGCGGCCGTGCCACTCGGCGGGGACGAACGGCAGCGGCGGCGCCTTGCGGAACACCAGCCAGGTGGTGAGATCCTCCGGAGCGCTGGCGACGAACTCGCGGTAGTGCTTCGTCAGCGCCTTGATGTCGTCGAACGGATGCACGATCAGGCCGGCGAGGATCTCGGGCCCGACCGGATGCAGCTGGAACGTGAACTCGGTGACGACCCCGAAGTTGCCGCCGCCGCCGCGGATCGCCCAGAAGAGATCGCTGTTCTCGGTCGCGCTCACGCGGCGCGACGTGCCGTCGGCCGTGATGATTTCGGCTCCGGTCAGGCTGTCGACCGTGAAGCCGTACTTGCGGGTCAGCCAGCCGAAGCCGCCGCCGAGCGTCAGGCCGGCGACGCCGGTGGTGGAGTTGATGCCGAGCGGCACGGCGAGGCCGTGCGCCTGCGTCGCGGCGTCGAGCTCCGCGAGCGTGGCGCCAGGCTGGACACGCGCGGTTCGCGCCGCCGCATCCACCACCACGCGCTTCATCGGCGAGAGGTCGATCATCAGCCCGTCGTGGCACAGCGCGTTGCCGGCGATGTTGTGGCCGCCGCCCTTGATCGACACCAGCAGGTTGCTGGCCGCCGCGACGCGGACCGCCTGCTGCACTTCCGCCGCGGTCTCACAGCGTGCGATCAGCGCCGGCCGCCGATGGATCATCCCGTTCCAAATCGTCCGCGCCTCGTCGTAGCCGCGCGATCCCGGCGTGACGAGTCGATCGCCGAACGAGGCTTTCAGTTCGGCCAGCTGCTGATCCGGCAGGGTGACGCGCTGACCGTGTGTCGTGACAATGGAGATTCCAAGCATGGCATCCTCGCGCAAAAACTTTGATCGTGTGTGTGTGTGTGAACGACCAAGTATCGTTCTTTCCACGCCGCCGCAAAATATGGAAATCGTGAGGGTGCCGCAGGAAACTGAACGGCGAAACCTTCGGTCGTCGCCGGCGTCTAAGCCCGATCAGGCACGAACCGGGAGGTGACAAGCGACGTCCCGCTTGTTACGTCCCCGTTCTCATTTCCGCTACGGAACGATCGCCAGCGACAGATTGGCCTCGCGCGCCGCCTGATCGCGCGG
>Ga0068862_100005905_pt1 | contig 10196 bp, 13 predicted proteins | sample KBSSwiS52_FD_66598 | JGI IMG/M metagenome (GOLD analysis project Ga0068862, IMG submission 66598) | Switchgrass rhizosphere microbial communities from Kellogg Biological Station, Michigan, USA - KBS Switchgrass S5-2 | ecosystem: Host-associated > Plants > Roots > Rhizosphere > Soil ... | reverse complement strand
GCATGGATGGGACGATATCGTACCGAAATTAAAACATCGAGTTACAAAACAAACGAAAATGACACGGGATCAATGCGACCGCTATAGACAAATGTGGCATCGTATGTTTGGATATCGACTTGAAGAAATACTAGAGGCGGAACAATATTTTACGACATTGTTTTGTTGGAGAAACTTGACTACCCATCATTTTACGCATGTTCATGACGAGTATCTGACCATTGTATTTTCGCTTGAAATTTGTCAGATTTTAAAACAGTCGTGTATTCCGGCAACTATAACAGATCCTCGATTAATGAATATTTGTTGGCTTTCCAATTCACATTGGTTGGATTGTGCACTCAACCCGGAATCGTTGCAATTTTGCTGGTATAAATATTTGGGAAGCCAATGGCAATTATTACCCCTCAATCTCAATATTTCTATTTATTTATTTGAACGCAACCAGTGGAATATTTATGATGATATCCACAACGTGTTGTTTCAGCCAGAAAGTCGAGCTCAACAAACTTTCGACATCCCCTTTGAAAATGGACGGCAACTTCGGATTATCGGCAAATGGTTTAAAACGCCTGAACAACAACATCCCCTTGTCAGAATACACACTGTGGATATGGAAATTTTAGATCAAATTTTTGACTATCATCGCGAACTCTCTTTTCATGATCATCATGAAGGCGAGTCTTTGAGTTTAGAAATATAATTTTTTTTTTAAACCCATTTTAAAATGGAAGAAATCAAAAGAGAAGAAATCTCTAAAAGAGAAGGGACGCTCGACGAGCTAAAAACGAAATAAATCTTAATCCTCGAAAGGCTGCACGGGCAGGGTCATGAAAAATCGAAAAGGAAAACACCGGTTTGCCATTAATCCTTCGAGTTTGGAAAAATGATGAATTTCTTGTTGTTTCTTCCATTGTCGGAATGGTGACATCATCTTTTGGTTTTGGTTCTGGTTCTTTTTTGACAAGTTTTAAAGGCGCTACTTTTTCTAAAGGCAGTGCTCTTTCTAAAGGCGCTGCTTTTTTAAAAGGCGATGTGGCCTTTACGAGTGGAAGCTCAGAATCTACCTCGGAATCCACAGCCGACTCACATGCTTTGGTCATGTTATTATTATCATGGACGACATACGAGCGAATTAATTGTTTACACACCGAGCAGTTTTGGTTTGTACAAAAACCCAATACCATATGTGACGTGCGTGGAACAGACGGGGGATTTTGGACCAAAGCAAATTGTTTGCAAGCCCAATACCAGAGTTTGTCACGAATGGTCCATATTTTTGCTGTTGAAACACATTGATGTTTCTTCTGTACGAGCTTTAAATGACATTTACATGTTTTAGTCATGAGTGCATTCAAAGCACCGGGAAGAGTGACTCGATTCACCAACGTATGTTGATTTTCATATGGGGTGGCCAATCCTAATTTTTGGAGCATTTTCAAAGCCGATTTGTCGCTTTGTCTTTTCACTTGATTGTAGCGATTCAACAAGCCATTGACCATGTAGGAAACTTGACATAATTTTTTCCCCGTGGAAGCACAAACAAAATAAGTTGTGGGTGAAAATTCGCACATCATGGCAATACCATACCAGTACATTAACTGGTAGCCATGAGATTCCTTGAGTTGGAAATCAAATTGGGAACATGACCTGAAAATGTCAGTCACTTGCGTCAAAATCCGATGAAATAGTTGCTCGGGTCGTGTTTCCTTGACCAAAATTTCGATATTGACATCGACCGGCAAATTTTCTTTGGAGGTTTGTGACATCTAGACAGAGAAAAAGGAAAAAAAAAAGGTCAAAAAGAAAATTCTCATTTCTTGGGGATTGATCGATATCCTTGATGTTTAATGCATTTCAAACGACAAGGTTCGCTCCAATAAGGGCCGCTCCGACATATGGAACAATACATCCATTTTAAAACAGGAGATGTTTTCTTGCAAGTAGTACAGATGATGGTTTCTTCTGAGCGACCCCATTCATCTTTTTTCTTGCCAGCTGTCAATTCAAGATAAACACCACTTTTACCGAGATGAACATATTTGATCTCCATTAAATACTCTTTGACGGATTGACCGTGAAAAAAATGTTGGGGAGAATCATTTTCGTCAACAAGTATATAATTAGGTTCAGAGATTAACGGTAAATCGTTCCATTTTTTTGCCAACTGCAGAGCACTTGGCAGAGCATATGCATCCCAGAAATTATCACAAGGTTTAAATTCTGGTTGATCTTGAAATTCTGGGGTTTTGAATCTGGATATCAAAAAATGATCGGGTTGTCTTGTACGATACCGTGAACAATCACAGCGCATATCATCGGAATCAAAAGGCATATGATCGCAGATTAACACGGGTGAATAAAAATCCTGGCCGCACATAATCGGCAACAATATCGACCAATGGTGGCAACAACATGTAAATGTGTGCTTTTATATGTTTAATGTATTCAGTAATCAACATTCGTCCCGCCAACATCTAATAAGGGGAAACAAAAAAAAATGATTCCCGCCAACAAGACGAAAATTCCGATTTATGCAATCGAATCACATTCTTCTATTGGACCGGCATGCCCAGGAGGATTTCCTGGTATACCCGGCGTAAGAGGCCCGACGGGCCCTACAGGACGCATTGGACAAAAGATTCCACCCCAAATGTTGACCAAGTTGGCTCGATCCACTCAAATGTGGGGGATTCGTTACAACAAGAAATCAAAGTGGAATGGATCCACTCAAAAGTCGTGGGTTCGTCACAACAAGAGATCCATGTTTTCAAGTCAATGTCGGCGGAAAAGCTAGTCTTGCTTTTTATCTTCTGGTTGCGGAAGAGGTGTGCCGTCGAAATCCACATAACCATACGTAATGGGACAACATTTGCGGCCGATGGTGCGACGATACCAATTGTGACAGCAAATCGGAACAATAGCAATCAACGCAATCAACGTCACTGCGACCACCATCACCAGCAAGACCATGCAACCGAGGAGAAATTGGAGTTTTTCGTCTTCTGTCATCATTATCTATAATAGAGAAAAGAGATAAAAAAAAGAGATTTTTAGTTTCAATTAGATTGATCGACTCGGCCATGAATTTTCTGCAAGACGGCTTTTGCATCTTGTTCATTGCGAATCAAAATGCAAAACATGGCCGTCAACATAAAAAGAACAATCATTTCGCGAACACAAACAAACGCATTCGCAAAGCCTAATTTGGCTTCAGAGGCAACATAGATTGTGGCAATGAGAGTTGCCACCAATGAAGTCGCCGAAATCGTTCCGAGGACATGTAGTTTTCGCGAATCGTGACCACCAGAATTGTTGAGTTGGACATCACCCGCAATAAGCGCATTGTTTTGGTTTCGAAAAAAATGTGCGAAATACGCCAGGGTGAGACATCCAAAGATGGTGAGAATGAAGATGGTTTGTTTGCTTTTGCGGTTTCCGGGGATGGAAAATAGCCAAATGAAGTGGGTCACCAACAACAGCACAAACAAAATCGGAGCCAAGCGTTTGACCAAAGGTGTGCCCTGCAACAATTTGGTCGACCAAAGGGCCATTTTGGCATATTCGGTAGCTTGAACTTCAAGATTATCGGGTTCGCCTTGTTTGTTGTACATCATCGACATCTAATAAAAATAAAGGAGCGACTTTAACACGTGGGACAAAAAAATATATTTCAAAGATGGATGCAGACGCCGACATAGATGAGACGTTTTTCGGTGGTTTCGACCACTTTGCCATTCGCAACCCCCCATGAATGAAAACGCCAGAGTCCATCGGATGATAAAGCGTATCCGCAAAAAGCCAGATCGATTTTTTTGGCTTTTCCAAGATTGGAAATGTTATTGTGACAGTCACCGACTTTTCCCAACTCTAGTTGAATCTCTTTGGAATCGGCAACCGCATAGAGAAACATGCCAGGTTTTTTAATAATGGTTGCAGCAATCATGGATCCGGCATCATCCGGGGGTGCCACCACATGGGTTCCAACAACAAGTCCACCCAAAAGCTCTTGTAGTTGGTCAAAAGGATCTTTTTCCCACCAAAGTTGTTTTTTGAGTTCCTTGATTCTTTCTTGGGTTGGAAATTCTTTTACTTTGATCGTTTTGAGATCGGCAATAAAGGTTTTACTCACGTTGTGACACACGTCGATTGCCGCTTGGGCATAGGCGGTTTTGCTCATCTCGGCAAAAAAAAACTGACACTGTGACCAACCAAAATTTTTTATACCGCCCGCCACCACAAAAAAAAAGAATTACTGCCCATGTCGTTCAACGAAAAAGATGTGGCCATTAAAAACAAGCAACGGGACGACCGAGCTCGCAACCGTTCCCTCTTCAAACATACAATTGAACAACAGGATGAGAAAAAGAAAGAGCAAGCAAAGCTCAAGCGCCTCGACCAGGCTTACAATCTGCTGTTGAACACCGTTAAACTTGTAGCAATGTCAGCTCTCGAGGAACAAAAGGCGATCGATGATGACCCCGTGGAGCTGGCGTGGGCACAAGAGAGATTTGGGGAGATCCACAAAATGCTCTCGACAGTAGCCAAAACGGCACAAAAGATGAATGACTCTTGATTGTTTTTTTTTGTTGAGCGAAAAATATACTTGCGCCATCTCTGTAAGGTATTTCTTTCTTTTATTGGTTTAGATGAAGGTGCGGGTGGGTAAAGTTGATCCTCCAATCTCCAACAAACCACCAGCAGCGTCTTCCTCTTCAGCTTCGGCATCGGCTTCGCGTTGGAATGCCAAGGATTCGAAAAAAGATGCTGCTCCATCTTTAAAAAAAGATGATCGTCCTTTGAAAAAAGAAGCCGAAAAGAAAAAACAACCACCAAATGTACAACCTATTTCCAATCTCAATCCCTACCTCAGAAACTGGACGATCAAAGCCCGGGTCACTTCAAAATCAGATATTCGAACGTGGGACAAGGGACCCGGTCGTAAAGGAAAATTGTGTCATGTCGATTTAATCGATGCAGAAGGCTCGCAAATCCGTGCTACGATGTTTAATACCGCTTGTGACAAGTTTGGCTCTTTGTTGGAAGAAGGGCAGGCTTATTTGATTTCGGGCGGGCAAGTCAAGTCTGCCAATAAACAATATTCTCGTCTCCCTTGTGATTATGAAATTACGCTGGATGAAAAATTTGCAAATGTGACCAAAGTGATGGATGACCAAGAAAAGATTCAACTTTTATTTGCATTTGTCAATCTCGAAACTCTTAAACCCGCAAAAGAGTGGCTGGAAGCCAACCAACACCAACAATTTGTCGATGTGGTTGGAATTGTTTGTGCATTCAGTCCTCTTTCTCACTTGCAAAGCAAACAAGGCAAGGATTTTTCCAAACGAGTCTTGAAGTTGGTTTCAATCAATTTGTCACTTGGCAAAGAAGAAGTCGGTGAGTCTGAGAAAACGGACGAAAAAGAAAAGGATGAAAAAATACAACTAGCGCCACCACATACTGTGACTTTTATGGATTTGACCCTGTTTGGTAAAGACGCTGAAAAAGAAGATTCGACTTGGCAAGATTTGCCGATTCTTGCAGCCAAGGGGGTTCGTGTGAGTGATTTTGGTGGAGGTTCTCTTTCCGCCGGATTCGATACTCGCCTTTATTACTATCCAGTGGTTCCAGTTGCTTCGGCTTCGGCTTCGGCTTCGGCATCGGCATCGGCATCCACATTGGATTTTCCTCCACCCGTCGCAGCGCTTCAAACGTGGTTTAATGGATTATCCAAAGAAGATATTGACAGTTTGATCCAAGAGAACAAATGGGTGGAACAAAAGGACCAAGAAATTTTCATCAAAGAGTTGCTCTCGCCAGATGGGGAATATTACGTCAAGGCAAGCGAAAGTGAAAAACCGATTACCGTGACTCTCCGCGGTAAAATTACAGAAGTGTTTGGGAATGACATGAGCAAACCTCCTTGGTATCTGTCTTGTCCCACCTGCAAAAAAAAAGTCGAAGTGGAAGGCGATTCTTTTTTTTGCAAGCAGAAATGTGCCTCCATGGTTCACCGTCCCATCCCAAAATACATCTTGAATGTTAAATTCGCAGATGCGACCGGTTCACAAATTGTAACTTTGTTTGATCAACACGCTGAATATGTATTGAATCGTGTAACGGCCATCCAAATGCAACGCTTTCTTGAAAAAGAAGATGGAGAAGAACGCTATCGTCAAGTACTTCAGGAAGCATTGTTTAAAGACTATGTCATTCGCGCAAAAATTTCAACCAAACAAATTCAACATGAAGACGTGGGTGGGACCGAAATTCGATTGCGCTGTCAAGCCACAAAATGCACCCTTTTAGATTTCAAGCCAGAATCTTCCAAATTGATTGCATCGATCAATAATCTCTTGGATTCCAAAGAGTCTGAGTTGGATTCAAAGGAGCCAGAATGATATTTTTTTATTTTTTTTATTATGACCGACCCCCTAATGTTTTGCCAGATGTCGTTTCTAGATGTAAATCAAATATTTCGACGGTCCCCTCAAACAGCATTTCAAACTGTTTCTTCCCTACTCGAAACTTTTTTGGGTGGGAAACAAGAAGAAACGATTTTTATCATCATTGAATATGCCAGAATTTCATTGGTGCAAATTCACCCAGAACAAGAAAAATCAGACATTGAAACTCTGGGATTTCACCCTCCATTGGATTTTATTGAGGCCCATCCATCCAGTATGACCCAGCACAATTGTCCATCGTCTCCCATTGCGTCCAAAACATCACATTCTTTTTTATGTTGATCATGTTCGGGTGTTTTATAGTTGGGTGTCAGCGTGTAAATCGGTTTTTGGCCACCCGCCCATTGCGGAGGAGGTACCGATGTCATCTACGGGGGCCGTGATGAGAGACGACCACTAAATCAGATTGCTACTACTGATCATAATCTGAGAGTTGAAAATCTAATTTAGTGGTCATTTCTCATCTTGGCCCCTATACAAACCAGGCGCAGGCAAAAAAACAGAAGGAAAAAAAATGTGTTTAAATCCATTCCCAACCCAAATTGGAAAACTTGCGTTTTGTGGAAATTTTCTCTGCGGTGGGCGCGACGACAAGTTTTTGGCACGATGTTGGAAAATCGACGATATTGCGCGCAAAACGTGTACCCAAAGCCGCCGACAAATCTTCCCAATATGAATCCATGTCCGTGTCCATATCATCATCATCATCATCATCATTGGCCAATAAACAAATTGTATCCACCAATGCCAACTATACACAATAGAAAATTGAAATGTGAAAAAAAAGGACGAAAGGACGCGGGAAACAACAAAAATACCACGGAATCTTGAAACCGGTGATGTCGGTTTGCGCGAATAAAACAAATGGCCAAAGAAAATTTGGCCCATTTTTGACGATATCGGCAATGTCGCATAAGAATTTCCAAAATTTGTTGACAAGCAGCAACACTGCTATTGTAAATCTTAAATGCACATAAATTGGGTAGACGACCAAGAATTCGTGTCAACGCCTGGCTTGAATTTGAATCGGTTCGACATGTATCCACGTCCAAATACAGCAATGAAGATGAAGCTTTCTCCAAATTTTCAAACAAGAGTCTTGTTTGTGGAGCCGACAGAGCATCTTCACCACCCAACCATTTCAATTTTCTAAATTTCCCGCTCTGTTTGTGCAAAAAGTCAGAGAGAGAGAAAAAAAGAAGAGAGCCGCATCTCATACCATTAATCGAGAAAATGAGACTCCGCTAGTTCTCCATGGCACGTCATCCATCACCTATACATAAACCGTTTAAAAAAAAAGGAGGCATTGTTTTTTTTTACCAGCGCGATGAGCTTGGGATGATGAAAGGCTACGGCACAGAATTCGTCGAATAAATCGTCTTCGAATGGCATTTTTTCATCACAAGATTCAAAGCCAAGACGCAACTCATGTAACGTATTATTGAGATGGAGAGATTTGTTCAACGTGCGAAGGACATGTTGAGAATCAGCGATTTGAATCTTTAAATCGAGGTAGGTGAGTTGCCGAGCGCCGGCCACTCCCAAACAAATTAAATCCAACGAGCTCTGATTACAAATGTTATGTAAGTTGAGTCGAATCAAATTGGCCTCTGGCATGACCAATGCACGACTACAGGTAACAATCACATTTGAGCATATCTTTTTGGCTCGAATGAAGAGATGTACGAGTGGAATATCAATCAATAACGACTGAAAAATCGATGGGGATTCACCAAAATCCCACGCCACTGCACTCAAACTCAGGGACCGAACAGATTTTAAATGTTTAGAAATCTTTTTTAATGCAGGTTCAAGTTTTTGATGATCTCGGAATACCAGTTGAATATGCTCCACACGCGACCACCATTTTGTAGAAGCGATTCGATCCATCCAAGGATCCCATTTATCCAATGATATTTTCAAACTATCTAAATATCCAGAAGTTGTTTGAACCGCATCCAAAAGCATGTTGAGGTGGGGATAAGCCTCATCCTTGAGATCGGAGAGATCGAGTTTTGTTAAAATTTGGTTATCAAGAGAACGTTTCAATAATGCAGCGACTCTTTCAACATCTTTTTTACTTGTTGATACATCCTCTACCAAATCATCTATGATGAGTTTTCGAACGAGGACGGCATCATCAATTGGGCGATCGTCACCAAAAGGGTTAAACCGGAGCTTTTTCTCATTGGACAATTTCACTACTCCCAATGAGAAGACTTCCATGCCTTTCTAAAATAAACACACTCATATGAATCAATTACAGCTTCAAAAAAAAACACTTTATATTTTGAAACGACAAATGGGACAACTGGGTTTAGTCAATAACCAAGTATCAATTTCGTGGGCATGGAATTCATGGAGACAGGGGAGCCGCTTGACTTGATCTTTTTCTTTGAAAACTTCTAGACAAATTGCACAGCTCGGTAAATCTTTTTTATTGTCTTGTGCTGATTCTTTGTGCGTGTTGTTTGTGCTGGGTATTTTCCATGTTTGGACGGGCAATTGCTCGATTTTTTTCGAGGTTTCTTCGGATTTTGAAGCAACGGGTTGCGGTTGCGGCTGCTGGAGTGATGGACTGCGAATCACTTGAGGGGATGGATTGTTTTCAATCACTACAGATGACACTGATGATGATGAAAAGGATGATGAAGAAGAAAATGGATTTCCTCCTAACCACCACACCTTTTCTGGGTCATGCATGCAACCCATAAAGTATGTCATTGTGTCATCATGTTGCGTAAGATGATCCATTGAGGCTGGATACAAGTTCCAATGGCGTTGCAAATGTTGCTGGGTGTGCTGGTCCATGGATGACTGGAGAGTTGCATGAGCGGACCATTTTTGTTCGAAATGGTTGTTGTATTTGTTATTTTTCTTTTTGAAAAAAGGAGTGTTTTCCTTTTTGATTTTCTTTTTTTGCATCTAAAGGCAGCCAAAGTAGAGGATAACGACAACTCAAAAAGCTTATTTTTATAAAAAGATCACCAATACTCAAAACGCTTTTCCGACAGGGGTCGGCTTTTGATAAAACCGACAATGGTTTGAAAGGTCTTGATTTGCTGGGGAAAGCATTGTGGGGTGCGTTGCGAGGCGAAATACCGTGCGATCCGATGTTTATTAATCATTTTCAATACTTGGTGAATGACCAGAGATTGTGGAATGGATTCATCCGGCATCGACTGACGGTGAAAGAACTCAAACAGGCGAGATCGTTCCACGACTTCCTCATATTCAGCATCACTCAAGTCTTCAAATTTGTTATTGGTTAAAAACGCCGCGATGCGTGCCGAATGCTTAAGATATTTTTTGCCGCCAGAATCTTTCATTTCATTGGATTTCAGTGCATCGATCACATATTTTTCCAAGGTGCTTTCGTGTTGAGGAATGTTTTTTCTGGTTTTGATGAAAAGATGCACCTGCAAAATGATTTCCTCTGGCGGATTTTTATCCTTGCTGACTCTGAATCGTTCCAATTGTGTTTTAATTTTCTCGGCGAATCGATTCACATCCGTTTCACTCTTTTCACTCTTGACATCCGTTCCTCCTCCCTTGTCTTCCTTTTTGATTTTTTTCGTGGGCGTGGTTTTTGGGGTTGTTGCTGTTTCATTGGCGGCATCTTTTTTGCGCTTTTGTCCATTTTTTTTCGGTGTCGTGGCTGTTTTTGCGGTGGGAGTCGGAGTGGACGCTGGGGATGGATCGGGTGAAGAAGAAATCACGGGTGAAGGA
>Ga0068862_100005904_pt1 | contig 10197 bp, 15 predicted proteins | sample KBSSwiS52_FD_66598 | JGI IMG/M metagenome (GOLD analysis project Ga0068862, IMG submission 66598) | Switchgrass rhizosphere microbial communities from Kellogg Biological Station, Michigan, USA - KBS Switchgrass S5-2 | ecosystem: Host-associated > Plants > Roots > Rhizosphere > Soil ... | reverse complement strand
GGGGCACCGCCCGAAGCGGCCCACCGGACGCAAGCCACGGCGCCACAAGCCCAAAAAAACTACTACGGGGGAACACGTCCAATGAGCGGAGTTTTCTTTGAGACGCCGGGCCACACATGGCGGTATCGCTACGACCCGGAACGGATGGCAGTGGAACACGAACTACTAGCCACCTTTACGGCGCGCATCATCGCCCGCGAGCCCTATGGCCAAAGCGGCGGTATCGTGTACGTCCTGGCGTTGCGGGACTGTAAGGGCCGCCAGTTCATCGTGCGCATGTTGTCCCGCGCCTATCGGTGCGTTGGCGGTTTCACGACATACATTGATCGCAACGCCGGCCCGGATTGCCGGGTTATGGCGGGCAAGTTTTCGTCACTGGTGAAGGCAATCGACAGCCTGACGGACAGCGGCGAAGTGATGCCCCACTTCCAGCGGCACGCGTACACGGAGAGAGAAAACTAGGCATAGTTCGAGAAACCCGAACAAGGGCAAAAACAATGTTTGATTTTTCGATTGACCTATCAGATTTAGAGGAACTGGCGGAGGCGTACAGCCGCGTTCCTGACAAGGTGGAGGGCATTCTCGATGTACACGCAAAACAGGCCCTGGACATCAAGACTCGCGAGATTCAAAAGACCTATAGCCGCGATATTCCCACCGTTCAGCAGTACGGCGCAAGGCGGAAAAAGCAGCGCGCGGCAGCGGCGAAAAAGAAAGCCGTTGAAGCCCGCAAGGCGGCCCGGCTGGCTAAGAAGTCCGGCGAGGTCCTGGCCCCCGTGGAACGGAAGCCGCGCAAGCCAAGGGGCAAGCGGGCGGCATTCAAAAAGGCGGAGACAGCGATATTTGGTGAAGGGTTAAAGCCAATTTCCAAGCGCAAGCGCAAGGCGCCCACGGACCCGGCATGGGAACGCACCAACGCATGGGCAGAGGGGCAAGTAATTCAGCGCGAGCCCGGCATGAGAACGATAAAAACGGAGGGCAAAGCGGCGGAGCCAATTACCAATTACCCGGAAGGCTACGAGGGGCGGTTAGCCGTTATCCCGAAAGGCCCGGACGGAGTGAACCGGCGCAATGCAGCGGCGGAAACCACATTCAACAAGCTTGGCAACAAGCTAGAAGTTGCGCTGGAGCAAATGCTCTCAGACCTTACCTGACAACCCGAACAAAGGAAACCAACCCATGAACAACCTACTAGACCAGATCGAAACCCAACACAAAGCAATCGACACCGAACTCGCCGGCTGGCCGGACGAAGTGGCTAGCAAAATACCAGGCCGCCACCAGTGCGCGGACCCCAGCGAGCGCGCGGCCATCGTGGCCAATAACCGCTCAGTGGCTATTGGCGTGGCTCAGAGAGTCCGCGAGCGTGACCAGCAGGAGCGGCGCGTTAAAGCCCTTCGAAAGCAACAGGCAACCCAGGGCGCGGCGGCCGTGGAACTGCGCAACATGAGCGAGCGGGAGCGCATCGAGCGCGGTATTTCCAGCGCGCGCGGCATGGCCCCCGGCGGAGTCACGGACGAAGACAAGGCCCGCAAGTTGGCCAGCGGATACAGCACATTTTGAACCGGAGGAAACCAACCATGAACCCCTTTACCCTTGACGCCGACACCGCGCGACACGCGCAGATTGACGAGGCGGTTGCCACTTGGCCCGCCTACCTTTCCGAGAAAATTCCCGGCCGCGACCAGTGCCCCCGGATTGACGAGCGAGAGGCCCAGGTAGCCAAGCTACTCCCCGTCGCAATGCAAGCGGCCCAGATCGCCCAGGGGAGAGAGCAAGCGGCAGTTGCTCAGGCGGACAAAGCTACCAAGTTTCAAGCCGATTGGGCGGCAATCAATGCCTATACCGAAGCCTACGAAAACCGGAAGCACGGAGAGGCGCCCCCAACCCGGCCAGCGCTCCATAACACCGGCTTAGAGCTGCACCTTAACGCCGTGGAGCAGAAGCACCAGCCCCGGACGTTCAACACCGACTCAGGGGCTTACCTCAAAGGACTCTGACACCATGGCCAAAGCCAAAGCCCCCCAATTCAACCCCATCACGACTCACCAGATTGAGACGGGCACCACGGCGCGTGAGCGCTTGCAGAGCCTACGCACGAACCAGCAGCGCGCCCAGGACCGGATTCCCGAACTTGACGCGGCGGTACTTGCCGGCGACATTTGCGCCCAGGCGGAGGCCGGCCGCCAGCACGTTATTTTGGCGGCCATCGAAAGGCGCTTGCCCATCGTGGAAGCGGAGGCCCAGGGCGAAGCGAACAATCTGGCCACCTGACGCGCTAGGACGGCCCAGGGCGGCCGCACAGCACCCGGCGCGGGTATTCACACCCCCGCGACCCTGACCGGCTCACAGAGCCAAAGAGAGACGAAACAACATGGGATTTTCTTCCACCGACCAACTCAAACCCGCCCAGCGCACCGCCCATTTAACCGAAGGCCCCAACGGCGCCCCGGTTTTGATCGCTGACACCACCAGCCCCGGCACGGTCATTCACACCCACGACGGCGAGAACGTCTTAGACCGCGTTTGGCTCTACGCCAACAACACGGACAGCGTGACCCGCACCCTCACCATTGAACTGGCCGGCACTGGCGGAGCGGCTAATAACATCGTGGTTGACGTGCTGCCGCGCGATGGTTTGGCCCTGGCCCTGCCGGGCGTGCCCATCAGCGGCGGTGCGGCCATCCGGGCATATTGCCCCACGGCTGACGTTGTTTCCGTGGTGGGCTATGTGGAGGACCTGACCCGCTCCTAAGAGCAAAGGCACCAATGACACCACGCGCATTTTTCAGCACCCCTGCAGCGGATTCAGACCAGATCGAATTCGACGGGATTGGGTACGCCAAAGCCGGCTCCATTGCTTCCGCGTCAACCATCACGGTGCCCGGCTATAGCACGTTTGTGGACTCACCCGGCCCAACTGGCATTAAGTCCGTGAGAGCCTACTACACCGTTACGGGCACCACCCCGATAGGAGCGGTCACGTTCCCCATTCCACGCGCCCAGCCCCACGGCCGGGATTACTTCGGTTTGGAATTTGAGCACGCCTTGACCCTGACTCAGGGCGCGGCAGGGCAAGGATTCCAATTGCCGGGCGGAGTGAACTACACCACCGCACCCGGGGAGATTGCCGTGTTTGAAGCCACCACCGGGTTAAACGCGACCCTCATTCTGACGTCCCGCACGGCCACCGAAATTTCACTCGGCGGCGAAGTGGCACCCACCGACATTACGGCGGAGCAAGTAGTGGTTGCTTCCGACGTTTTTCACTAAGGAGACAAAGCACCATGGCAAGTTACAGCAAGCAGTTACTCTCAGAGAGCGACAACGGCAAGGGTATTGAGATTGCCGTCACGTCGGGAACCGGCGACCTGATTCACACCAACCCGGCCGGCACAGACGAGGTTTACCTATGGGCCACCAACAACGACTCAGAAGACCGCGCGCTAACGCTCCAATGGGGCGGCACGGCGAGCCCTGGCAATGAAATCACCTTCACCATACCGGCCAATTCTGGCGCCCAGGCCCTAACCGGCGGACTGCTTATTACTGGCGGTTTGTCCATTCGCGCTTTTGCTGCCGTGGCCGACAAAATCACCGTGTACGGCTTTTGCAACAACATCAACTAGGAGGAAATATCATGGCACACAGCAGAGGAATTTTAGGCTTTCCAACGGGCATCACATTGGCCACCAAAGAGGCGGCCGAAGCCGGCACGTCCAACAACGCAATGATGAGCGCCAAGCGCACAGCGGAGGCCATCGCGGCACTGGCCCCGGGCGGACTTGCGAAATACTGCGAGCTGACGGCTTCCAGCGACTTGGCTCTAGCTGCACTTACTGCAACGGCTATCCCGTTTGATACCCAAACCCTGGACGTTGGCGGCTTCTACGACGGAGGCGACCCAACCCGCGCCACGGTTCCGGTAGACGGCCTATACCTCATGGTCTGCAACGTGAAGTTCTCATCGGGGACGGGCGGCAACCGTCGCGACATTGGTTTCCAGTTGAACGGAGGCGACTACATGGGCTACCAGCGATTCAACGCCATCGGCTCGACGGCCGATTATCAAACTATCTCGGCGGTCAAGTTTTTGACAGCCGGCGACTACATCGAGCTCATTGTTTCGGCTTCGGAAGTGGTGAGTGTTAAGTCTGAGGCAGGGGACTCGCCCGTTTTGTCGCTGACGAAGCTGTAACCTCGGACCGGTAAAAACGACACGCCCCAGGGTGCCGGCCCCAAGGCGTGTCGCCTAGCAATTTATCAATTTTGGTGCCACTTCTTGGCAATGACGCGCCATTCTGCGCGAACGGAGCCAGAAAGCGAGTCAGCTACAACAACGTGTTCTTGTGAAATGACTTCCCAGCCACTCAAGACGGTGGTCACGCCTGGTTCGTCGTAGAAGTAAATCTTGCCGTATCCCGCGAGCGATGTGGTGGCCGTACTGTAGGGCGAGAAGAAAAAACGGCCGGCCGGCTTCAACACGCGATTTACTTCACCGAGGCACGTGGCCAACACCGGAGGCGCCACGCACGTAAGCCCGCCGCGGTCAATCACAAGATCGAAAAACCCATCAGGGTAGGGCAGGGCTTCAAAAGTGCCGTGGTGAAATTCGCCGTTCAAGCCTTCGTCCCGGAACCGCTGGCGGGCGAACTCAATGGCGGCGGCGGCGGCGTCAATGCCCCAGACCTGAAAACCTTCACGCGCGGCAAACCAAAGGTTATTCCCGCCACCGCAGCCAACTTCCAGAATGCGCACGTCGTGACGCGGGTGACCATGGGGGGCGTGGCGCATGACGAACGTCACCACGGCGTCATAGGGGTACTTCGTGGGCTGACGCCTGGAGTAAATGTCATCCCAGGTTTCACCTGCTGGAGCGTTACTCATTGGAGCGCCCCCATGTTGGCCAGATAACAGACTGCCCTTTTGCGTTTCGGGTTATTCGACGTCGAACACCATCCGGACTCACAACCCATAGATCGCGCTGGTTGCCCCTCCTCCGCTCAAATGCGAGCCATTGCCCCGAAGCAGCAGGCCACTCGTGGCAAGTCCCAGGAGGAGAGAACGTTAGTTGCTCAACATTGCCTCGGGTATCCGTCGTGTAGAGGTTTGTTGTGGTGGCGTCGGTGGAAGCCGTGAAGACAATTCGATTGCCCCACCAGCAGGGCACGTCGGAACTGCCGCCGTGGCAGTCAACCGAGGGATCGCTGAAAATGGGGCTCGCACCGCTGTAGCCGTTACGCGAGGCCAGTTTGTGGGGGTTACTGCCGTCCGCATCGCACAGCCAAATATCGGAATGGTCACCGTACGGGCCGGCCACAAACGCGATGTTCCTCCCATCCGGGCTCCATTGCGGTTTAAAGTTGAAGACTTGGCCGGTGTTTACTCGGGTGAACGGTCCCCACGAATCCCCCTCACGGTGCGACAGATTGAGCTGATAGTTGATGTGGGCAGCGAGAGTTTGCCCGTCCGGGGAAAGCGCCAATCCATAGGCAAACGAGCCAGCAGCGGGCGTCAAGTCAACCGAGCGGCCACGGAACGGCTTCCAGATCACGTGCTGCCCGCCGCTAGCCAACAGGGAAGTAAATAACCATCCACCAGGGGCCGCGATGGCGGCGTTATTGTAATGGGAACCGGGATACCCGGTTACTTGCGTGGCGCGACCACTGCCAACCAGATAGTTTTGGAGATCTATGCTGGCCGTAACCAGCGCCCCTCCTTGACGTGGCGATTCGTGGCCAACCTGCACAACCGGGCCGCGCGAAGACGCGCTGACGAACTGCGTCCATGAATCAGCACCACGCCCCAACATCGGCGCCACGGCCTGAGTGCTGCCATCAGGGAGCACCCTGACCGCGCGCATTGAGACCATACCTGCGTGACGGGTCCGCGCGTCCGCGTGCATGAATGTGGCGCCCAAAAGCGGCATGGCATGGGGAATGGTGGCAGGCGGCGCACTGGTGAGGGGAGCAAGGGAGACAATTGCAAGCGCCAGTCCGGCCAGCGGCGCCCGGCTCCAAGCGGCAAAGGGGGGCGGATCAATAGTATTTATCGTAGCGTTTGGTTTGGACATGTTATATCCTGACGTTAGGTTATGTAATAAAACGGCACAGGGTGCGGTTTGTTCTACTTAATCGGTGGATTCAGAACAGGAAGCGCGTCGTGAGGCGGCCCGGCAAATGGGAAGTGCAAAGTCAGCGGCAAAGGCGGCCACTTCCAAGGCTAATGGCGTGCTCGGCGGGCGGCCGCTCAAGCCGCTGGAAGAGATCCCGTGCACGTGCGGCAAATGCCCGGATGATCCTAAGAGCTATTGCCCGCGAGGCAAAGCCATTTTGCGGCGCCGTAGATCGGCAACCCTATAAGGCCCCGGCAACCCTTAGAGTGGTAGCCCTGGAGCCGGCCCAAAACTGCTAGGAGTCTTTACCACTATGAGCAAACAAAACCTTTTCACAACCCCGAAGCCGTACACGTGGAACGACGGTTGCGGACTTGTCATTGAGCCCCACAGCAGCGCCCCGGAACGCTACGTCACAGCGGAGGAACTAGCCGGCATGGAGATTAAGCCGCTGGCGAAACGATGCAGGGAATTAGAGGCACTGGAGCGCGAGGCCCGGAAGGCCATCAAGGCGGCCGCCACAGCCAGCGCCCCGGAGGCGGAGCGCATCGAGTTGCTTTACCGCTGGTGTGGACTCAGTGGCGCCCTGGACCAGCTTCGGGCACGACTAGCCCAACTCCGCGTCCCCAACGGCCCAGACCGCGTGACGGCCAAAGATATGAGCCCGGAAGAGTTGGGGGCGTGGATTCGAAAGAGAACCGAAGCAGCCGGCGGCACCCTGCCGGCCCATTGGACGTGACACCATGCGCAAACCATCCATAGCGGCGGCACTGGAGGCCCTACTCGCCACCAGCGGACTCGCGGGCACTGCGAAACACGGAGCCCCGGCAAAGAAAAATCCAACACCTAAAAAAGGGGAGCGGCCGAAGTGTGGAGCCCGGACCCGGAACGGCGGAACGTGCCAAGCCCGCGTTGCCATCCTGGCAGGGGGCAAGATAGCGCCACGGTGCGCACTCCATGGCGGCGCTTCCACCGGACCCCGCAGCGAAGCCGGGCGGCTGGCCATCATCGAGAGCAATCGGCGGCGAGCTGGTGAGCGACGGCAGGGGCATCAGAAACCCCCGGAGTGACGGTGAGGGCCATTGTTTAACAATGGGTATCAACTGAAAATTTGATAAAGCAGCCAGGCAAGAAATGCCAAAGCAGCAACGCTGAATATCTGGCCACTGCAACTAGTACCGGGATTAGGCTTACCGCAGTGGGGGCACCTCTGAGCACCCACGTCAACATCTTTACCGCAGGAGGGACATTTAATTAGTGCCATAGGAGTATCGTACTCTACAATCCCAAGGCGGAAGTTAGCGGCGTCCGGAATTCCACCCACTCAGTAGCGTAAGGCACGAATTCCCCATTAAGCCCAAAGCGGCCGCGGATAATCTGCGAAGCCTGGCGGAACCTTGCGCTGCCAACTTGCCCCCCTACTTTGAAGTGAGCAGAGCGCGCCGGCAAGCCTGGTGCGTTTCCCGCATGGCCGTAAATCACTTGCCAGCTAGTATCTCCCGGTAAACCCGGAAGCAACGGGTACAGATCGAACCGGCCCACCAGATCGGTATAGGTGCAAAGCATAACGCCAGTGCCCAGAATGCTTTCGCGGGTTTCTTCCACCCATTGGACACTCTTAACCAGCTTCGAAATGTCCACCAGCGTTCCGGGCGCATCGTGCGGCTCGTAGGCAAGATAAAGACTCATGGCGCGAGTCTGCCCCTGGAGGCGGCCGGAGGCAAGACTATGGCGCCGGCACGAACTCACCGGCAGGGCCGAACGTGCCGCGCGTGACTACGCCATCCATCGCATACAGCGATACCCTGCGCATTGGGAGTGACCCGTGTAAGGCCTTTTCGTCACGCACGGCAAAATCCGCCGTACGACACTCCGCGCCAAGTGAATTGCCCACGGCGCCAAAAACCATCCTGTGACCGACTCTAGGGCGCGCGTTCTCCTTCAGTTTATTTATGATGGCCATCGGTTCCGGATTCACAATAACCGTGATGTACATCCAACGACTTTGCGGGTCCCATTCAACATTTGTCACGTACTCTGAAATATCAACCAGCGTGCCCGGCGCGTTGATTGGCTCATAGGCAAGATAAGTACTCATGCCTGAGAGTCTGCCCAAAGCCGCAGCGAGATACAGTGAAAACCCTAAAAAACAAAAACGAAAGTGGCGGGCAAGTCAGAGCCCACCCGCCACCACCGGCTTACTTTTGTGCCTGGCGCAACAAGGCGATGCCGTAAGCCATCAGCATTAGAGCCTGAGCAAATTCAACGAGATTCATGTTTAGTTCACGAGCCGGGCGCCCTTAGAGTAGAACGAGCGACTCACGAGGATTGTAAGCAGTTGCGCAACATTTCGCTGGCGTTACAATTTCCGCACCCCACTTCACGGAAGTTCGCGGCCACCAGCGCGCGGGCGTCATGGGCTTTGGTTGCAGATCGCGGGAGCCGGCTCACTTCGGATACTCCGAAGTGAGGGTTAACGGAAGTTAACGCCACGGCGCGCGCGTATGCGTCATGGGGTCTGGTAGCAGAGCCCGGCAAATTCCGAAAAGTTCGGAATTTGGGCGAGCGTTTTATAGGACCCTCATGGGGTCTGGTATTTCACCCCTAAAACCCTCATACTACTACTGAGAAGGTAACTTCTAGCAAGTAAAGTAAGGATTCAGCCCATGGCGACCCGCAAACCACGCAACCCACGCAGCGAAGTAAGCGACCCGGCACCGGACGCACTGGCCACAGTTCACCATGGCGGCGCGGTTATCGAGGGCGAGGTACTGCCCGGCCGCGAGCTGGCCACCACCAGGCCGAAGCCGTTGGCGCGGTCACTCATCGCACCGGAGCGGCCCCTGAGTGAAAACCCCGCAGCGGTTTACCTGGCCGGGTTAGGCGTAGGCTCGCGGCGGACCATGCACGGCGCACTGTGCAATATTGCCCGGTTGCTCATGGGCGCCCACTTTGAGCCCGGCGGCTCGCTGCCATCCGGAGAGCCGGCCCCCGCAGTGCTGACCGGCAATGACTCAGATCCCTTCTCCATCGAATGGGCGGCGGTGCGGTTTGCCGAAGCGGCGGCCGCCCGCGAGGCCCTGGCCCCCCACCGTTCACCCGCGACTGTGAATAAGCACCTGGCGGCATTGCGGGGCGTGCTTCGCGCGGCCTGGCAGCTGGGGCAGATGGATAGCGAAGCCTACCACCGGGCGCGGGACGTGAAGGACGTAAAGAACACCACCCTGCCGGCCGGGCGTGCATTGAGCACCGGTGACCTTTACGGCCTGTTTCATGCATGCGCCCAGGACAAGAACAAGAAGGCTGGCGCGCGGGACGCGGCATTGCTCGCCCTTCTCTATGGCGTTGGACTTCGCCGCTCTGAGGCCATCGCGTTGAACCTGGCGGACTATGAGGCGGAAGGCGGCGGCCTGACCATCAAGCGAGCGAAAGGGAACAAGGACCGCACCGGCTATGCACTCAACGGCGCGCGGGACGCGCTGGCGGCCTGGCTCACCCATCGAGGGGAAGCACCAGGCCCGCTATTCCTTCCCATCGCAAAAGGCGGCGCCATCGGGACCCGGCGACTCACTGACGAAGCAGTGAGGCACATTCTGCAATCGCGCGCGGCCCAGGCTGGGATAAAGCACGTGAGCCCCCACGATATGCGCCGTACTTTCGTCTCAAACCTTTTGGACGCCGGCGCCGACATTGCCACAGTGCAAAAGATGGCGGGGCACTCAAGCGTCAACGTCACGGCCCGCTACGATCGGCGGGGCGAAGCCGTGAAGCAGAAGGCGGCGGAGCTGCTTTATGTCCCGTTTCAATCGTGAGGCCCTGGCCGGTATCCGGACAAACTTTACACCCCTACGCGCGGGACAGGTCGGACACCCCTACGCGCGCGCGCGGCGGCACGGGCATCATGGGGTTTGACTATGGAGGGTAGACCATGGCGAGAGACTTAAACACGGCAATAGCCGAGAGCATCAAAATGCGCGAGTACCGCGAGCGCGTTGAATTCCTCACGGCGGCGGGCGTGATGTTTGACGCTTACTACCACTATGGCAAGCGGGCGCGCATCCGGATACCGGCCCAACCAGTGC
>Ga0068862_100005901_pt1 | contig 10200 bp, 8 predicted proteins | sample KBSSwiS52_FD_66598 | JGI IMG/M metagenome (GOLD analysis project Ga0068862, IMG submission 66598) | Switchgrass rhizosphere microbial communities from Kellogg Biological Station, Michigan, USA - KBS Switchgrass S5-2 | ecosystem: Host-associated > Plants > Roots > Rhizosphere > Soil ... | reverse complement strand
GGGCCGCAGAAATAGGTGCGCGAGAGATCGGCGCAATAGCCATAGGGACCGATCAGATCGGTGTCGAAACTGACCAGCTCGCCGGGGCGGATGATGCGGTCGCTGGATTCCGCGAACCAGGGATTGGTGCGGCCGCCGGAGGCCAAGAGGCGGGTCTCGATCCATTCGCCGCCCATGGCGATATTGGTCTCATGCAGCTTGGCCCAGAGCTGGTTCTCGGTGATGCCGGGCTCCAGCGCATCGCGCATCCGCGCCATGCCGGTCTCGCAGACCGCAATCGAGACGCCCATCAGCGCGATCTCGTCCGGCGACTTGATGCGGCGTGCGAATTCCATGACGCCTTCGCCCTCATGTGGATCGATCCCGAGCTTCTCCAGGGCGCGGACGCCCGCGAGATCGCAGTGATCCAGCGCGAGGCGCTTGTTGCCCCCGCCATGGGCTTGCACGAGATCGGCGATCTCCGCCGCCCATTGCGATGCGCGCTTCCCCACCAGCGGACCCGCGGCATAGAAATACCAGGCCTTGGCCGGCCTGATTTCCGTGATGCTCTCCAGGCCTTCCGAGAGATGGGCGCAGCCGTGGAACTCGAACAGCACGACCGGCCCTTCGGTGGGCACGAAGGCATAGCGGCCGGCATTGTGCAGGGTCCAGACCGCCATGTTCCGGCTGCCGGTCGCATAGCGGATGTTGATCGGATCGAAGAGGAGGATGCCGGCGAAGTCGTTCTTCTTCAGCTCGGCGCGCACCCGGTCGAGGCGGTACTTGCGCAGCCGCCGCATGTCGACCTGGCTCTCGGTGTCGATGAGATCGGTCGGCGGCGTCCGCTTGGTGCGGGCGAAGGGGTAGGCGTTCGGTGCCTTCGAACCGCGCGATGAATCCGGCGACATGCTGCTCTCCCCGATGAGGGGATCAGCTTGCCATGCGGTTGTGCGGTGTCCAGGGAGGAAATGTCATGACGGGTCGATGACTCTCGCCGACCTGCGGCGCTATTTCAGCGCCTGGCAGGCGCGGATGATGCGGGTGCAGGCTTCCTTCAGCGCCTCGGTCGAGGTCGCGTAGGAGATGCGGAAATAGGGCGAGAGGCCGAAAGCCGAGCCCTGCACCGCGGCGACGCCTTCGGCTTCCAGCAGATAGGTCACGAAATCGTCGTCGGTCACGATCTTCTTGCCCTGCGGCGTGGTCTTGCCGATGGCGCCGGCGCAGCTGGGATAGACGTAGAAGGCACCTTCCGGCGTGTGGCAGTGGAGGCCCGGCGCCTGGTTCAGCAGCTTCACCACCATGTCGCGGCGTTCCTTGAACACCGCATTGTTCTTCGCGATGAAGTCCTGCTGGCCGTTGAGGGCTTCGACCGCCGCCGCCTGTGAGATCGAGGAGGGGTTGGAGGTCGACTGCGACTGCATCTTGGCGATCGCCTTGATCAGCGGCGCCGGGCCGCCCGCGTATCCAATGCGCCAGCCGGTCATGCAATAGGCCTTGGAGACGCCGTTCATGGTGAGCGTGCGGTCGTAGAGCTTCGGCTCGACCTGGGCGATGGTCGCGAACTTGAAGCCGTCATAGAGCAGGTGCTCGTACATATCGTCGGTCAGGATATGCACCTGCGGATGCTTCAACAGCACGTCGGCCAGCGCCTTCAGATCGGCGGCCGAGTAGGCGGCGCCGGTCGGGTTCGACGGCGAGTTCAGGATCAGCCATTTGGTCTTCGGCGTGATCGCCGCTTCCAATGCTTCCGCCGTCAGCTTGAACTTGTGGTTCTCGCCGCACTCGACGATCACCGGCTTGCCGTCGGCCAGGAGCACGATGTCCGGATAGGAGACCCAGAACGGCGCCGGGATGATGACCTCGTCGCCGGCGTTGAGGGTCGCAACCAGGGCGTTGAACAGCACCTGCTTGCCGCCTGTGCCGACCGTAATCTGGTCCATCTTGTAGTCGAGGCCGTTCTCGCGCTTGAACTTGGCGATGATCGCCTTCTTCAGCGCGTCGGTGCCGTCCACGTTGGTGTATTTGGTGTCGCCGGAGCGGATCGCCTGGATCGCCGCTTCTTTGATGTTGTCGGGCGTGTCGAAATCCGGCTCGCCGGCGCCGAGGCCGATCACGTCGCGGCCTTCCGCCTTCAGCTGCCGCGCCTTCTGGGTAACGGCGATGGTGGGCGAGGGCTTAATCCGGTCGAGGCGTTCGGCGATGAAGGCGGCCATGATTCTCACTTCTGGCGGGACGGGGCAAACGGCGCGGAAAATAGCGCCGGGCGGCCTTGGGCGCAATGCGGCATCCGCGCCGCTTATGGTGAATCTGCGCCAATTGCGGGCCGGTGGATTGTATGGAAACAATGGTTGGAACCAGGGGGGAACGCCATGCCGCTTCAAATCATCGGCGCCGGCTTCGGCCGGACCGGGACCATGTCGACCTACACCGCGCTGAAGCAGCTCGGCTTCCCCTGCTATCACATGATGGAAGTGCTGGGGAATCCGGCGAACAAAAAGGCGCATCTCGATTTCTGGCGCAAGGTCGCGGACTCGCCCGACACGCGGCGCGAGGACTGGGAGCGGGTGTTCAGCCAATACACCGCCAGCGTTGACAATCCCGCGGTCTGCGTCTGGCGCGAGCTGATCCGCTTCTACCCGCAAGCCAAGGTGCTGCTGACCCTGCATCCCAAGGGCGCCGATGCCTGGTACGAGAGTGTCATGGAGACAATCTACTTCACCGAGAACACCTGGCAGTTCAAGGTGCTGAAAATCGCCACGCCCTTCGGCCGCAAGTTCGGCGCGATGTCGCAGAAGCTGATCTGGAAACACCTGCACCGCGACACCATGCCGGACCGTGCCCGTGCAACCGCCTTCTACAACCAGCATATCGAAGAAGTGAAGGCCGCGGTGCCGGCGGACCGCCTGCTGATCTTCACCGCCAATCAGGGTTGGGGGCCGTTGTGCAGGTTCCTCGGCGTCGCCGTGCCGAACGGCCCCTTCCCCAATGTCAACGACCGCGCCGAGTTTCAGAAGATCAAGGCCAACGTCAATCGCGGGGCCTATGTGATTCTCGGCGTGGGCGCGGTGATTGCAGCGGCCTTGGCCTATGGGATTGCACGCTTGATGGCATAGGGCTGCGCGTCTTCCTCGACGTGGAGCGCGAAGCCGGTGGCATGCGGATCGCCCAGCCCCGGCCGGAGCTGCGTGCTCGGGATCAGGTAGTCGCCGAAATTCTGCCGCCGATAGGGGATCGGCGCCGTCGTCGCCAGTGTCCGCATCCGCGCGCGCAGCTGCTCGGCCAGCGTCGCAAAGCCCGCCTCATCCAGACTGTCGGTCTTGTAGGCGACGAAAGGCGGCAGCACGTCGTAGCCCGGGTAATAGAGAATCCCGTGATGGATCGGGAACAGCAAGTCGTCGATCGGGCCGTTGATCCCGCGCGGCGAATAATGTTCCGCCCAGCCGCCGGCGGTGGTGATCACCATGGCGCGTTTGCCGGCGAAGGTGCCCTCGCCATAACGGTCGCCGTAGTGCTTGTCGTTGTGCTCACCGACGCCATAGGCGAGGCCGTAGGCGAAGACCCGATCGACCCAACCTTTCAAAATCGCCGGCATGGTGAACCACCAAAGCGGAAATTGCAGGATCAGCAGATCGGCCCAGAGCAGCTTCTCGATTTCCGCCTTCACATCGTCGGTGAGCGCATCGGCATCGAATGCGCCATGTGAAGCCTTGGGCACTTTCAGGCGTGCGTCCGGTGCAAGCTGGGCGAAATCGTCGCGATCGACCGAGGCTTTCCAATTCATGGCGTAGAGGTCGGAGATCCGGACTTCATGGCCCTGGGCTTCGAGCTCTTGAACCGCGACGTCGCGCAATGCGGCGTTCAGCGATTGGGGTTCGGGATGGGCAAAAACCAGCAAGATCTTCATGGTGCGCGGTCCTTTCCGGGAGGTTCGGACCTTCAGATGGACGCCGCGGCGCCAATCCGCTAGATAGAGAGAATGGATAGGATTATGCCGAAAAATGGATAATTCCGACGTTACGCTGGAGCGCATGCGCAGCTTCGTCCGCGTGGCGGAGCGGGGCAGTCTTTCCGCGGTCGCCCGCGAGCTCGGCGTCGGGCAGTCCACCATCACCCGCCACCTGCGGGAGTTGGAAGACGCGGTGGGCGTGCCGCTGCTCAGCCGCACCACGCGGCGCGTGACGCTGACCGACGAGGGCGGCCGCTACTATGCCAACTGCATCCAGATCCTGCGTCTGGTCGATCAGGCGGGCGACGAAGCGCGCGGGACGCGGGGTGCCGCCGCCGGTACGATCCGCGTCTCCTGCACCGCGGCCTTCGGGGTGCTGCAGATCTGTCCGCTCATCTTCGCCTTCCAGGACCGCTATCCGGAGATCGGCGTCGATCTCAATCTCACCGACGAGCGCATCAACCTGGTGCGCGAAGGCGTCGATATCGCACTGCGCCTGGGTCCGCTCACCGACAGTTCGATGAAGCTCCGGCCGCTGGGGCAGAGTCGCCGCCATCTTGTCGCCGCGCCGGACTATCTGGCGACTCATGGCCGTCCGAAGAAGCCGCAGGATCTCGTCGGGCATCAGGGGATCCGCATGTCGAACATCGCCGGCGCCGAGACGCTGGTTCTGCACGGGCCGCGGGGCGAGCGGCACGAGATTCCGTTCGGCGGAACGTTCCGCGTGGACCATGGCCTGGCCGCGCGCGCCGCCCTGGCCGCCGGCCGTGGCTTCGGCCCGGCGCATCGCTGGTTGGTGGACGATCTGCTGGCCGCCGGCCGCGTCGAAGTGATCCTGAAGGACTATGCCCCGCCGCCGGTTCCGTTCAACATGCTGATCGTCCCGGAGCGTGCCGGCATCGCCCGCGTGCGGCTGCTGGTGGAGTTCCTCGCGGAGGCGATTGCGCGCGTGCCGGGCATCGAACCCAGCCGTCATTCCTCGACGAAGTAATCGCCGTGGTCCGGCCGGAGCCTGGCGATCGCGTGGTCGACCGATTTGATGTGCAGTTTCATCGCCGCGGCGGCCGCCTTGGCGTCGCGCTTCTCGAGCGCCTGCGCGATCTTGCGGTGCTCTTCGATGATGATCTCGGTGTGCGCCGGCACGCGGTTGGCGAGATGGCCGATCCGGTCCCATTGCGCCTTCACGCTCTGCACCGTGGACCAGACGCCTTCGAGCCGGGCGGCGCGGGCGATGATCTGATGGAAGGTCTCGTTGTCGAGATGGAAGCCCCAGACGTCGCGCGCCTTGGAATGCCGCTTCTGGTCCTCGAGGTTGGCGCGGATCGCCGCGGTGTCGCTATCGCGCCAGTGCTTCGCCGCCTCGGCCGCGAGCGCCACTTCCATCGCCGAACGCGCAAACTGCGCCTCGCGCACCTGGCGGAGCTTGATCGGCGCCACGAAGGTGCCGCGCTGGGGGAAGATGTCGATCAGCCCGTCTTCGGCCAGCCGCGTGATCGCGGTCCGGACCGGCGAGCGTGATACGCCGAACAACCCACAGAGTCGGTTCTCGCTGATCGCTTCGTTGGGCTCCAGGCGGCAGGTGAGGATGGCTTCCCGCAAGCCCTGATAGACTTGCTCGGCGGCAGGAAGCTTGCGGTCGACCGGGAAACTGTCCGGTGGGCCTGGTTTCAGATTGGTTTTCGGCATCTCGCTCCCCGGAACCGCGTTGACCGGTTCCGAACTTGTATACTAGCATCCCACCGAGCGGCCGGAAGTACAAGCGCCGCATCATCATCTCCCGGGAGGAGTCATGAAGAGCGCCATTCGCACCCTCACTCTGTCTGCTGTTTCGTCGCTGCTGCTGGCCGGCGCGGCTGTTGCCGATCCGGCGACCAAGGTCGCCCTGGTGCCGGGTGGCCCGCACCCCTACTTCTCGGCCTGGGAGCAGGCCGGCAAGGATGCGGTGAAGGATTTCGGCCTCGGCGCCGCGGATTATCGCGTGCCGCAGAAGTGGGAGCTCTCGCAGCAGAGCCAATTGCTCGAGAGCCTGCTCAGTCAGGGCTACAACTCCTTCCTGATCTTCCCGGGCGATGCGGTCGGCACCACGCCGGTGGTGCAGGAGATCGTCGAGAATGGCGGTCAGGCGCTCGCACTCGCCGGCTGCCTCAAGGATCCGACGCCGGCGCTGTTCTGCATGGGCACCGATGTCGCCAATTCCGCCTATCTCGGCACCAAGGAGCTGATCAAGGCGATGGGCGGCAAGGGCAAGATCGCCCATTTCACCGGCTTCCTGGTCGACCCGAACACCCAGCTCCGCATCGATGCGGTGCAGAAGGCGGCGGACGAGACCAACGGCGCCGTGACGGTCGTGCAGGTCATCGCCGATATCGACGCACCGCAGCCGGCCGAGGAGAAGATCAACGCCTACCTCGCGGCGCATGCCGCCGATGTGGACGGGATCGTGACCACCGCCTGGGTTCCGGCGGTGACCGCCGCCAATTCGCTGCGCAAGATCGGCGACAAGCGCATCAAGATGGTCGGCATCGACCATGACGAGGTCGTGCTCAAAGCCATCAAGGACGGCTTCGTCAACGGCACCATGCTGCAGAACCCCTACGGCCAGGGCTATGTCGGCTCCTATGTGCTCGACAAGCTGCGCTCGGGCTGCACCATCAAGGACAGCGCGCCCTGGGCCAAGAATGCGCTGACCGCGAAGTTCGTCGATTCCGGCACGGTCTTCGTCGATGCATCCCAAGTCGACACCTATGTCGATGCGATGCGCGGCATCACCAAGACCCTGAAGGAGAACTTCGACAAGGACTTCCTGGCCTGCAAGTAGTCGCGTGAGCATCGAAACGCATCCGCCGGCGGCCCCCGAGGCCGCCGGCGGCACTTATCAAATTCAGCGGATTCTCTTCAGCAACGAGTTCGGGCTCGTCGTGCTGATCGCGCTGGCCTTCGCGGTCTTCGCGAGCGCGCTGCCCGGCTTCAGCGCGCCCTTCAGCCTGTTCGCGATCGGGCGCCAGATCGGCATCGACACCATGATCGGCCTCGCCATGATGGCGGTGATCGTGACCGGCGGCCTCGATCTCTCGGTCGGCGCGATCGGCGTCTGCGCCGCCATGGCCTTCGGCTGGCTTTGCGAGCACCTCGGCCTGCCGCTCGCGGTCTCGATCCCCGGTGCCATCCTGTTCGGCGCCCTGCTCGGCGCGATCAACGGCACCACCGTCGTTCGCAGCGGCGTGCACAGTTTCATCATCACCCTTGCCAGCATGAGCATCTTCTTCGGCGTGATGATCTTCCTGACCAAAGCGGAAGCCTTCCGCGGCCTGCCGCCGGAAGTGGCCGCCCTCGGCCGGCTGAAGCTCGGCGGCAAGGTCTCGGCGCTGCTGGCGGTTTCGGTCACGGTCTGCATCGCACTCTCGGTCTTCTACCGCTACACCACGCTCGGGCGCCGCATGCTCGCCGCCGGGGCCAACCCGCGCGCCGCCGAAGTCTCCGGCGTGCGCACCGGACGCATGTTCATCGCCTGCCATGCCCTGACCGGCGCGCTGGCCGCCCTGGCCGGTCTGATGGTGACCGCGCGCACCGGCGCCGCGGTGCCGAGCATGGCCGGGCAGCTCGGCCAGGACTGGCTGCTGCCGGCCTTCCTGGCGCCGGTGCTCGGCGGCACGCTGCTCTCCGGCGGACGGGTCGCGGTGTTCGGAACCCTGCTGGGTGCCGCCTTCGTCAACGTGATCACCGCCGGCCTGTTGCAGCTCCGGATCGGCGAGTTCTGGATCCAGGCCTGCCTCGGCCTGATGCTGCTGGCCGCGGTGCTGGCGGATCGCGGGCGGCATGTGATCTTGCGGCGGCGCGGGCTGGTCTAGATGGACAGCAAGCTCACCCGTGCCTTCGACAATGACTGGATCGGCCCGGCGCTGGTCAGCCTGGTCGCGATCGTCGTCATCTCGATCCTGCAGCCGAGCTTTCTCTCCTCCTTCAACATCCTGGTGTTGCTCTCGGCGATCGCTGTCAACATGCTGATCGCGCTCGGCCAGCTGGTGATCATCGCGGTCGGGCAGATGAACCTCGCGCTGGGCTCGATCGGCGGGTTGGTGGCGATCAGCTTCGCGGCGATGATGGAGATCTGGGGCCTGCCGCCTTTGGTCGCCATGTGCGGCGGGCTCGCGATCGGCGTCGCGGCGGGCATGGCGAGCGGCTTCGTGATCGCGCGCACCGGCATCTCCGCCTTCATCATCACTCTCGCCGGATTGCAGATCTTCAAGGGCATCAATCTCGGCATCACCGAGGCGCAGCCCTTCTACGGTGTGCCGCAGAGCGTGAAAGACTTCGGCAACGTCGCCATGGCCGGGCCGATCCCCTGGTTGGTGGTGCCGATGCTCGTCGCCATGGTCGCAATATGGGCGATCTTCAACCGCCTGCGGATCGGCCGCTATATCCTCGCGATCGGCGGCAACCGCAACGCCGCGGAGCTTTCCGGCATCAACCTCGACACCACGGTGATCTGGGCCCACGCCCTCTCCGGCCTGCTGGCCGCGGGGGCGGGGATGATGCTGGTGGCGCGGCTGCAGATCGGTCATCCGGCCATCGGCGAGGACTGGCTGATCTCCTCCTTCGCCGCACCGGTGATCGGCGGCGCGATCCTGTCCGGCGGGCATGTCAGCGTCGCCGGCACTTTCTTCGGCGTGGTGATCATCGCCATCATCACCCAGGCGCTGGTCCTGTTCGCGATCGATCCCTTCGTCGTGCAGATCGTGCTCGGCGCCCTGATCCTCTGGGCGGTCGGAATCAACCGCCTGCGCGAGGCCCGGGTCGCGAGGGCGAAAGCATGAGCGCCGCGCTCGAAGTCTCCCGGGCCTCGAAAAGCTTCCCCGGCGTGAAGGCGTTGGATGATGTCTCGCTCACCCTGATGCCGGGCTCGATCCATGCGCTGCTGGGCGAGAACGGCGCCGGCAAATCGACCCTGATCAAGATCATCACCGGCCTGCATCACCCGGACCAGGGCGAGGTCAGGCTGAACGGAACGCCGGTCCGCTTCGCCAATCCGCGCCAGGCGGTGGCCGCCGGCATCGGCGCGGTGCATCAGGAGCGCAACCTGGTCAGCCGCTTCTCGATCGGCGAGAACATCATGCTGGAGCGCCTGGGAGCGCATGCGCTCTCGGTGATCGACTACGGCAAGGTCCATGAGGAGGCGGCGAAGTGGCTGCGGATGCTGGACCTCTACATCGATCCGCACCGGCCGGTCTCCAGCCTTTCGGTCGCGCAGATGCAGCTGGTCGAGATCGGCAAGGCGCTGGCGCTGCAGACCCGCGTGCTGCTGCTGGACGAACCGACCGCTTCCTTGACGCCGAACGAGACGCAGGTGCTGTTCGGCATCCTGCGCCGGTTGCGCGATGACGGCGTCGCCATCGTCTTCGTCAGCCACAAGTTGGAAGAGGTGTTCGACCTCTGCGACACGGTGACGGTGCTGCGCGACGGCCGCAATGCCTGCGCCGGCCTGCCGCTGAACGGGCTGGCGCGGCACGACGTGGTGAAGATGATGATCGGCCGCGAGGAGCGCATCGCCAAGCGCGCTCCGCGCCCGCGCGCCGGCACCGCGCCGTATCTCGAGCTGAAGCATGTCGGCACGGCCGCGGGTCATCGTGATATTTCCTTCAGCGTCCGTCCGGGCGAGATCATCGGACTTTATGGCCTGGTCGGTGCGGGGCGCAGCGAGCTCGCCAAGGCGATCCTCGGGCAGATCCGGCGCACCGCCGGCGAGATGGAGGTCAATGGCCAGCCGGTCGCGATCGCCTCGCCGGCCGACGCCTTGCATAAGTACGGCATCGGGTATGTGAGCGAGGACCGCAAGCAGGAGGGGTTGATCCTGCTGCACACCGTGCTCGGCAATGCCGGGATCACGGTCTGGCGCAGCCTCGCCAATGCGCTGGGCTTCCTGCGGGACCGGGCGATCATCGACCGGACCGCGCCGGTGCTGCGGCAGCTCGAGGTCAAGACGCCGTCGGTCTATCAGACCATCGGCAATCTCTCCGGCGGCAACCAGCAGAAGGTATCGGTGGCGAAATGGATCGCCGCCGGGGTGAAGCTGCTGATCATCGACGAGCCGACCGTCGGCATCGACATCAAGACCAAGGCCTACCTCCACGACCTGATCCACGCACTGGCCGAGCGCGGCACGGCGATCCTGCTGATCACCTCGGACATGCCGGAGATGGTCGATGTCGCCGACCACATCCTGGTCATGTCCGGATTCGCCATCAAGGGCGAGGTCGAGAACGACCGCAACTACGAGC
>Ga0068862_100005900_pt1 | contig 10200 bp, 5 predicted proteins | sample KBSSwiS52_FD_66598 | JGI IMG/M metagenome (GOLD analysis project Ga0068862, IMG submission 66598) | Switchgrass rhizosphere microbial communities from Kellogg Biological Station, Michigan, USA - KBS Switchgrass S5-2 | ecosystem: Host-associated > Plants > Roots > Rhizosphere > Soil ... | reverse complement strand
CAGACTGATATTCGACATATATTGAATGGTTTACCTGCATCCATAATCCCTTTGTTCCCTGAACCCGGTAACCCAGCGAATAAGGCCGTGGCAAATTTGTATCGTGTTGTAACAAAATTGTTTCGCCATTAGCGCAGTTGAGCTGGGTAGTAACAATATCTCCCAATTTAAATTTTACTTTGGCATTCGGATGATTTTCTCCTCCTTTTTTTACAATATATTCATGAAGCCCTCTCGTTTTAGTTGAAAACGAATTGAGCGATAAGAAGCGGTTTCCTTTGTTAATGTCGATCATGGTGGCAACAGGGCCTACACCATGTGTTGGGTACAGATCCCCGTTTCTATGAACGGAATGATTTGTCCTCCATCTCGCTTCTGAAAAAGCTTTCTCGCCAAACTCAACACCGCTATCATAAGGCTCGATTCCATTATTGAATTTAACCCCCCGTAAATCATGCTGGTAGCCGGCCTGCAGGTGAATAATCTCTCCAAATACTCCCTGGCGCACCATGTTCAGAACCGCGAGTACATCCCTGAAATAGCAGGCATTTTCTAAGATTGTCACATGCGCTTTTTGCTTTTCAGTCTCATGTACAACTTTCCAATGGTCATCAAGGGTTATGCCCAGGATCACCTCACACCCAATATATTTTATTCCTGCCTGCAAACTATCTATTATCATGGGGTTGTGCCATTCCCAGGGTGTGGCAATAAGAATGCCGTCAATATTTTTCAGTTCTAATAATTTTCTGTACGCATAAGGGTCACCTTTAAAAACCTGGGGCATCGGCTTGCCGGATTTTTTAATTCTCTCTGTGGCCATACCCAGCATACGCTCATCGATATCGCAGATAGCAATAACATCTACATCACTTCTTCGAAGAAGGTTATCTAAATGATCCTGGCCGCGCAGGCCGGTTCCTATTATTGCAAGTTTTACTCTCTTATCATCATTGGCCATAAGCCTGGCGGAAGGAATGATGGTGAAGCCTGCAGCCGTGATTGCAGTATTTTTTACAAATTCTCTTCTTTTCATTTTGAATAGTTTTGAATATTAATATAAAAGGTTAAGTTTTATTTAGTCAAATACGATGGTGCCGAATCTCTCATAATCGTGAAAAGTTTCTTTTTGGACCAACTGCCATTGCCAGGTCCCGTGGTCCTTATCATAATCAATACGGTAAAAGTTAGCCCTCCAACGGCTGCCTTTTTGTGGTGGCACATTCTTCATTGGCTTAAGCAGGACATAAGGAATGAAAAATTCTGCAGTCCAGGCGGCAACGGCCTCACCGTTTTTGCTGACATGTGTTGCGTGCCTGGTTTTACGGTTTCCTTCATAGTGCCATGGCCGCCATCCAAAAAAATCTCCTTTAATATTAGGCACTAAAATGGGCAATTCGTAGTTAAGCGGAGACAGCTCATACTCAAAATACACAGGCACTGTCTCATCTGTCCAGAAAAAGGCTTCTACTACATCTTCGTTATAGATGTCTAAAAAATCCTCTTTCAGCGTGGCTGTTATTTTGATGTCCTCGCATTTGTAGAGGCAATAGATGCCCGAATCAGAATAAAGCACTTTCAACTGTGTTTGATACTCAACACCTGCTTTACTGCGTTGCGGTAAAGTAAGCCATGCCGTGTTGTTCCAACTGGCAGCGCTGCCATCACCCGTAAAGACAAAATCTTGTGTATGTTTAACATGTAATACATCGTCTTTCCTTATAATTTCCCCTGGGGTTTGCGCAGAGGTAAACCCCGCAATGACCATGAGAAAGAAGGGCAATAGTTTTAAGAAGCTAAGCATATTTTTGCAATTTTTTTTATCTGGTGAGTAAACAATATAATTAGAATGCTGAATTCCAATTGTGTAAAAACTTTTTTATTAATCAGGCAGTGCCGTCACAAAATAACCGTTACAGAATTTCAAGGTTCTGTTCACACTTCAGGCATCATCATAGATCTCTAAAAGGCTCTATTCCCTAATCCGGTCTGACATTTCCAACAACAAGACCATCTAACCAAAAAGTCTGATCTACCGGGGAACCGTCCCCAATCCAGGGCGCAATGATGAACTGATTAAATTTCATGTCCGGGTATAGTCCTGTTCGTATCAGCACATCCATCCGATTGATTAACAATTTATCGTCGAGCCAATACTTCAAAATCCCATCTCCTACAGCTTTTCCCTTTTGGATGCTGTTGAGTTTAAAGTATGCTTCTACGTGATGCCAGACACCATTGGAAATGGTAGTGCCTGCGGCTTTCCATACCTGCCCATTCCAGTGTACTCCTCCACCTGCATCGTAACAATCTATGTTTGTGTAGCCATCATGGTAGATGCCGTTGCATCCATGTACGCTCCGGTTTTCGGTGATATTCTGAAGGTCCTTTCCGATTTTGGTCTGATCAATATTTTGGCCGTCCTGAAAAGCAAGAAGGGGATTGCTTTTGTTTTGTTCTATATAAGCAGTGAGGTGGGTGAAGGCCAAACCCTCATATTTCCCGTTCTTATTCGTCATAAGTAGAAATTCGTGCGGATGGTAAGGCTTGTTGGAACCTGTATATCCGGAGCCATATTTCACGTAAAAGCTTACATAAACTTCATCTGATTCTGTAAACTTCTTTCGTATGGCGCCACCATTTATGGGTTTGGTGTCTCCTCTTCCCCAGCGATACTCCGCTGATTGGCTACTCCCGGGAATATGCTCTATAGTAGAAAGTGAAAGCGTAGTGTTATCATACCATCCCCTTGACATAAAATTGGTGTCCTCAAATTTCTCTTCAAAAAAAGTAACTGGTTTTACGAAATTTTTGTTAACCTGATCCGCCGGATAATTTGTTGAAAAAAGAAATAGTGACGCCACTCCCAAAAGTATGATACTAAATGAGACAAAATGTTTTTGGAGGCGCATACTTCTTTTACTTGAACTTTAGAATGAAATATTTTTATACTTTACCATGTACGCTTTTAATTTCTCCAGGTATCCTTCGAGGTCCAGCTTTTGTTCATCATAAATCAGATAACTCATATCCGCTTTTCTATTTGCAAAATGCCTGGTGCGGTCCTGCTGGAAAAAATATTTTTTACCGGCTGTAGACATTCCTTTTGGCAACCTCGTTTTTCCCCATGTCTCGACTAAATTATTAAATACAACATCCCTTTCCTTTAAATTATTTTCAATGATTTTTACTGCATTCATTAAGCTAAAATATGCGCTGTCACGGTTTATAAAAGTCAGCCTGTTTGCTTCCCCTACCGCATATTCCAGGTTTGAAAAACTAATATAGGTGTGGCAGGTATGTTGAATTAATCTGGCAATGGACTCAAATATCTCAAAGTCGTATGGGTGCTTACCACCTTGTGCTTTATTGGCTTCAATTATGGCAAATGCGGTATCCATTTTTTGTAACTCCAGCCTGGAACGATTGAGAATTTCTTTGTATTGCCTGTTCCAGTAGGGGTCATACTCCAGTGCATCACCTTTAGGAAGATCAGGCAAATAATTTTTTCCCACATCTCCAAAAGCCCATACTTTTCTTTCAAACGTATCCCAATAATAATGGACGCCTTCATTAAAAAATAGAAAAAGCTTATCCATATCAACAGAACCCGGCCCGTAATAATTTTTGAAAAAGGTTTCTTTAAATTCTTTTAAACCGGGAGCATGCCCGTTCCAGGAAAATTCTGCTGCGGTTAAAAAACACAGCATCCATACCTGGTTATGCAATCCCGCATCATCCCAGGAAGTCCTGATCATTCCATCAAATACCCGCGATGTCGCGGCTTTTGTCAATGAATTATAAGAACGTTCGAGACAACCGGTTTTTTTTCGTCCATCTTCTTCTATGCCATAGGAATAGGGCAAAAATAATGGCTCGATCCCTGGGTTGGGATCATAGAAATAAACCTTGTATCCCTGGCTTTGCGCTTCCTTCACTTTTTCAACAGCCTCGATACTTTCAGTTTCCGAAAGTACAAGCCCCTTTGCTGGTTCGGCTTTTTCATCCGGATTTTCTTTGAGCCATCCTCCCGGGCTTTCCCATGTCATGGGCTTTCTCCCTTTGGATAAAATATATTTTGCCGCCTTTTTTATAAACAGGTGATAGAGTCCTTTTTTGCCAATCTCATTTGCCTTTAATTTACATTGGTCGCATAGCCCCAGCTCATAAGTTTCATCAGAACCAATATGAATATATTGAGAGCCTTTCGTTGCATCCATGGCGTCTTTCCAAAGATCGAAGAGTAAATTATAAGACCCCTCTTTGAGGGGGCAGAATTCAAAATTAGAAGCCGGCAATTCGCGAAATGACGCATTTTGTGGCCATTTCAGGATGAAACTTGCGTGGCCAAGCCCCTGCACAAGCGGGGCAACCTGGATATGATACATCCGGGCATAATCAGTTAATCCCTGTATCTCTTTAGGCGTAAATGCACCCGGGGCGCCTATTTCAGGATGGCTGGGATATGCAAATTTATCTTCCCACTCCCAAACCAGGATGTTGATCTTGTAGCGTGCAAGTTCTTTTATAAAGCTTCTTACATACGATATCTTATCCTGGTGATGTTTGTTGTCATAATGAACGGCGCGTTCGGTAATATCCGGCCAATCCGTAATTTTTAAGCCGATTACCTTATGGCCGGTCCCATTTTTTTGAATTAACTGAAGCAGGGTTTGAGTTCCATAAAACAATCCTTCTTCACCGGAAGCGGTTATAACTATTTCATTTTTATTTACCAGGAGCTGGTATCCTTGTTTGCCAAGCTTTGAAAGATTTTTTTGGCGGCTGAGAACAATTGAATAGCCACCCGGTTTATTAGTAATTACCGCATCTGCATTCCATTCATTCTTCAGGTCGCGGGTCAACTCATTGGCTGTAAATTCGTCGGCCAAAGAATGATTTTTATCAAGGAAAATATTGAGGTGATTATCAAAATTAAAGTTGTCTCCTCCCATAACAACTTTTTGCGGATAAGGAATAACATATAAACCTGAATCGGATAATTCACTTGCAATGCATATTGCGGGACATAGTAAATAAAGGAGAATGATGAATAAAAAGTTTATACAAACCAGTCTTCCCAAAGAAAGTATGATGCCGGATGAGACAGAATGGTTTTTAGGAATCATATTTCTTTTACTGAATTTTAGAATGAAATATTTTTATACCTTACCATATAAGCTTTCAATTTCTCCAGGTATCCTTCAAGATCCAGGTCCTGTTCGTCATAAATAAGATAACTCATGTCCGGCTTTCTATTTGCAAAATGCCTGGTGCGATCCTGCTGGAAAAAGTATTGTTTATCGGCTGTGGACAACCCTTTTGGCATTCTTGTTTTTTCCCACGTAACAACTAAATCATGGAAAACATGAGCCCTTTCTTTTAGGTTATTTTCAATAATATTTGTTGCGTTCTGCAAACTATAATATGCACTGTCACGGTTAACAAAAGTAAGTTGGTGTGCTGTTCTTATTGCATATTCCAGGTTTGAGAGATCGATATACGTTTGGCAGGTATGACGAATTAACCGGGCAACGGATTCAAATATTTCAAAGTCGTAAAGATGCTTAACACCCGGGATTTTATTGGTTTCAATTATAGCAAGCGCGCCATCCATCTTTTGTAATTCCAGCATGGAACGGTCAACCATTTCTTTGTGCTGCTTGTTCCAGTAAGGATCATATTCCAACGCATCCCCCCTGGGAAGATCGGGTAAATAGGTTTTGCCCACATCTCCGAAATGCCATACTTTTCGTTCAAACGTATCCCAAAAATAATAAGCACCTTCATTTAAAAGAGTAAAAAGTTCATCCATCTTGACAGCATCAAGGCCATAATAATTCCTGAAAAAGGTTTCTTTGAATTCCTTTAAACCGGGGGCATGCCCATTCCATGAAAATTCTGCTGAAGTTAAAAAACAAAGCATCCATGCCTGGTTATGCAAACCCGCATCATCCCATGAAGTCCTGATCATTCCATCAAATACACCCGAAGTTGCGGCCACAGTCAACGAATTATAAGAACGTTCAAGACAGCCGGGTTCCTTCTTACGGTCATCATCTTCCCGGTAAGTATAGGGCAAAAACAAAGGTTCGGTCCCGGGATTGGGATCATAGAAAAAGACCTTATATCCCAGGCTTTTTGCTTTTTTTACCTTGTCAACACCCACTTCACCCATATCCTCGGTAAGTACCAGGCCTTTGTTAGGCACAATTTTTTCATCCGGATTTTCCTTTAGCCATCCCATCGGGGTTTCCCATATCATCGGTTTTCTTCCTTTGGATAAAATATACGAAGCAGCCTTAGAACTAAACAGGTGATAGAGCCCTTTTTTACCAATTTCACTTGCTTTTGCCTTACACTGATCGCAAAGCCCCAACTCATAAGTTTCATCAGAACCAATATGAATGTATTCAGAACCTTTCGTTGCATCCATCGCATCCTTCCAAAGATCAAAGAGCAAATTGTAAGATCCTTCTTTAAGAGGGCAGAATTCAAAATTAGAAGCCGGCAATTCACGAAAAGCTGCAAATTGGGGCCATTTCAAAATAAAACTTGCATGCCCAAGCCCCTGCACAAGCGGGGCAACCTGCACATGATACATCCGGGCATAATCTGTTAACCCCTGAATTTCTTTCGGTGTAAATGCGCCAGGGGCGCCTATTTCGGGATGGCTTGGGTATGCGAATTTATCTTCCCATTCCCAAACCAGGATGTTGATCTTATACCGCGCAAGCTCCTTGATAAAACTTTTTACATACTCTATTTTATCCTGGTGGTGCTTGGTATCATAGTGAACTGCACGCTCCGCAATATCTGGCCAATCGGAAATTTTTACGCCAATTACTTTATGGCCCGCCCCATTCTTTTGAATTATCTGCAACAGGGTTTGAGTACCATAAAACAAACCTTCTTCACCGGGTGAGGTAATAAGTATTTCATTTTTGCTTACTGAAATCTGGTAAGCCTGCCGGCTGGTCTTTGAAGAATTTTTTTGGCGGCTGAGAACAATAGAATGGCTGCCCCTTTTATTAGAAATCACAGCATCTGTATTCCATTCATTTTTCAGGTCCCGCATCAACTCATTGGCGGTAAACTCGTCAGCAGCAGAATGATGTTTATCTAAAACAATATTAATGGAATTGGTAAAATCAAAATTATCCCCGCCCATAACAACTTTCTGCGGATAGGGAATAACATATATCCCTGAATCCGGTAATCCTGATGCCACACATTTTACAGGGGATCCTGCATAAAAAAAAATGAGGAGTAAAAACAGGAAGATGCTCAAACGTTGTAACCTTATTTTCAAGGGGGCACTGCCTTTCTTCCTTTCCCGAAAGGATATTTTCCTGGTTAAGGCTTTATTTTTTTCATAAAATCCAATGCTTGCCATCATTTTATCAGCTTAATAATGAAAACGGGATTGAAAATCGAAGGTAAGGTAAAATAAATATTACCAATTAAATTTGCTTAAAAAAAAGGAAATAAATTTATATGGCCTTGCTTTTCCTTTCTTATGGAAATAATTGTTCAATTGTTTAATTGTTTAATTGTTGGCCGCCCTTTAATCAATGACCAGTGACGAACGACCAATGATTACTAACTACTAACTACTGACCACTTACTATCGCACTTCACCCCCTGCGCTTACTATCTTATACATTCTTCCATCTGCCTTGGTCAATAAATATATTTCACCCCGGGCATCCCTGCCAAAATGCAGGTCTACACGATCAGTTCCACATAGTTCTTTGAGTGTTCGCTGAGCGCCATTTACCGAAATTTTCCATTCTTTGACAAGGGCCTGCTTTCCTTGTTTTATAGTAGCCATATCTACATAAAACAATCTTCCTGTAGGAATATCACCAAATAATAATTTCCCTTTCAACTGCGGTATAGTTGTACCCCAGTATTCATACCCCCCTGAAATAGCCATGCCCTCACCGTGATCGTATTGGGCAACAGGATAGGTGATTTTATAAATACTGTCATTTGCAGGAAGCGGATAAACCTTACTTAAATCTCCGTTTGGATCAAAAAGAAAATTGCCCTCCCTGGTTGGCCAGCCATAATTATGACCTGGGGCGATAAGGTTAACAGATTCAATATTAGCTTGTCCAATATTAAATACCAGCATTTCACCCGATTTGCTCCAGGTAATACGATGTGGGTTTCTAAAACCGTAAGCATAAATTTCTCCCAGTGCTTTGGTATTTTGGCTCTGGGCAAACGGATTATCCGGTGGAATCCCATAGTGGCCATTGAGACTGTTTCCTCCCCTCGGGTCTATACGAATGATACTGCCTAATATCGTTTCTATACCATGCAACAGGAAAGGGTATCCTACCTGTACAGCGCCGCCATCCCCCATACTCATGTATAACATTCCATAATCCTTGTCGCCGGGTTTGGAAAGAGGATTGAAAGCTATTTCCTGCACACCGTGACTGTCAGTTACTAAATCCACTCTCAAAAGCTCCCGGCTTGTTCCGGAAAAGGTATCTGCACCAGGATTTTTTGTCTTCCATTCAGTCAACACACCCTGCATGGTTACATCAATTGAGTCGGTATACCTAAAGTCGGCCTTTCCTGAACCGGTAGACTCCGTACATAAAGTGTACAACAGACCGTTTTTTGCGAAATCCGGGTGAAATGCAAAACTGCAAAAACCAGTTGCCAGGCCAGGCCCCAGGATCAATCTAGGAAGTAGTTTGGCCAAATTTATATATAAAACGGGCTTATCGTTGTGCATTTTGTACAACTCGCCCTGTAGGTCCAGTACAAAAGAGCTGCCGCTATGCGGTTCAAAGCCTAATTCGCTAATCCTCGCCCATGACTTTTCAAAAGCGTCGCCGGAAGGTGGAAATTGTGTGACCAATTCCACTCCTGCTACCAGGCCTGAAAAGCTGATATCTGCGGGAACAGGATTTATTACTTCTTTACCTTCACTTTTCACTGCCGGTTTATTGTACTTTTTATGCGTATGCATAAAGGCAATGATCTCGTTTATTTTATCGTCTGTAAAGGAAGCAAATGACGGCATCGCAACTTTGAAATCTTTGGCAAGTTGCAGCGCACGTTCATCCCTCGATTCGATCATCTTTTTGGGATCCCTGATAAAGTGTTGGATCCAATCGACGGAGACGGAATCGGTTAAACCGCCCAAAGCCGGTCCGATGCCTTCTGTTTTGAAATTGTGACACCCACTGCAGCTTTGATAAAAGGAGACTTTTCCTTTGACAATTGTTGCAGAGTCAGTAGAGATAGCACGGGCATTCACCGACGTGCCTGTGTTACAGGCGTTGAAATACTGCACAAAAAAAAGAGCAATTGAAATGATCAGTATCCATTTTTTCATGATTTTTGATTAATGGGGTAATTATTAAAAATTCTCAAACCTTTACAGGTTGGCCGAGTGTAAGATTTGATGACCGGTGACTGCATGAGTTCTAATGAAGGCTGAAAACCCCGGCTGTCAGTTCTGTTGTTATTACCTGCCCCGCTTCCAGGTGAAGCCATTCCTTTTTAATAATTGCTTCTTCCGGGTTTTGAATATAAGGAGATGTCCATGGTTCCAAAGCAACAGTATAGCATTTTCCCCACCAGGGAAAGTCCATTGTAGCAAACCTTTCCTGCCATAGCCAAAGGCATTTAAACAAATCGCCGTTCCACTCAAGCCTGAAGCCAATGTTATCCTGCTCGCTTTTAATGGTATAAAATGCCCGGGTATCATACCCTTTGAGATAGCAGAGCTCACGATAAGGAGGATTTTCAACGGAGGGGATTTTACTCGCATCTATGATCTCTCCATTAGTACTTTCTGCTGAGGGCCAGTCAAATAATTTGCCAGCCCTGAACATCCTTGGATCCTTAACAGATGGCTCGGCTTCCATGGTTTTTGCGTTGGTTTCAATGGAAGCACCATTGTTTAAAAAGGGCAATCCGAAAGCAATATGATGGCCCCACATAATGTCAAGATGTGTATTTCCTTCATTGGTCAGATTCTCCGTTATCGCCAATTTTGAATCTCCCTTTCTAATGGTAAGGACTTTTTCAATAAGAAGTGGCATCCGTAGTGGCCTGGTCCAGAATTTTACCGAGACTTCTTCCTCGGAATCCTTAAGAATAGCGTATTTCCAGGGTATGAGCGCTACCTCTCCATGCAAACCAAGCAATGCCCCCCGATAATTAAACGCT
>Ga0068862_100005898_pt1 | contig 10201 bp, 11 predicted proteins | sample KBSSwiS52_FD_66598 | JGI IMG/M metagenome (GOLD analysis project Ga0068862, IMG submission 66598) | Switchgrass rhizosphere microbial communities from Kellogg Biological Station, Michigan, USA - KBS Switchgrass S5-2 | ecosystem: Host-associated > Plants > Roots > Rhizosphere > Soil ... | reverse complement strand
CGTTCTACGGCATCGACGGCCGGGGCTGGTTCCTGTCGTTTCACTGCTTCACGCACTACGTCAAGGTGACCTTCTTCCGGGGCACGTCGCTGCGCCCGCTGCCACCCGGCCTCAGCAAGGACAAGGACACGCGCTACGTCGACATTCGCGAAGCCGACGCGCTCGACGAGGCCCGGTGGGCCACCTGGCTCGAGCAGGCGGCCGCCTTGCCCGGCTGGATTCCGTGAATGGCGCACGCGCGGCGTCCGACCGATCGCATACTCGCCTTCGTCTCGTTTCCCGCGGGTGCCTTGCCGTGTCAATACTCCGTGTGCTGCTCCTGTTCGTCGTCGCGCTCTGGTCGAGCGGATCTGCCGCGCAGCAGCCACCGCCACTGTTGAAGAGCATGGTGGGCACGTGGGAGGTGCGCCAGCGGATGTGGGCCGGACTCAAGGCAGATCCGATCGATCTGCCGGCGGCCATCGCCCGGCGGCACCTGGTTCGCGATGCCTACCTCGAAGAGGTGATGCAGCCAGTCGAAGACCGTGCTGGGCAGCCCGGCGCATTCAGCCGGCACGCATGGTTCAACTACAACACGGTCACGTCGCGCTACGAGTACACCTCGCTGGATACGCGTGCGTCTCAACTGATGCTCGAACAGAGCCAGCCCGTGCCCGCCGCCGAGAGCACTGCGGAGCTGAAGCTGCAAGGAGGAACGTTTCTGGCACCGGTGTGGGGAAGCGCCAAGGACGTGCGATTCAAATACCGGCTCACGATCGGTGCGATCAGCGCGGGGCAACAGATCGTCAGCCTGTACCTCACGCCGCAGACCGTGCTGCCGAGGACCGAGTTCTTGGCGTTCGAGTATGTCTACACCAAGAAGCCGTAGATCGGATGAGCGCCGGCGTCCCTCTCGATTCCATCATCGCGCTCGTTCAGGCCCTGGTGCGGATCCCGAGCCGTGCCATCGAGGACGACCTCGCACCGATCGCGCGTTGCATCGAAGACTGGTTCATCGCGCACGGCATCCGGCATCGCGTGCTGCGTGCCGACTCCGGCGCGCCGCTCGGCGTGTATGCAGAAGTGCAGGGCGCGCGCGGCGCCGGGCGGTGGACGGTGCTCGATGCCACGCTCGACACCGCGGGCTTCGGCGCGCTCGATTCCTGGCGCCACGCACCGACCGCCGCGATCATCGAAGACGGCTGGCTCCATGGCCGCGGCAGTGCCGATTCCAAGGCCGGTGTCGCACTGTTCGCTCATCTGTTGCAGGCGTTCGCGACCGAGCCGCGAGACTTTGCCGGCCGCATCGGGGTGCTGTTCGATTGCGATGAGCACAGCGGCCGCTTCGGCGGCGCGCGCGCGTTCTTCGACCAGCCGGTCGCCCCAGGGGCCGGGCCGCCGCGGCCCGATGGGGTGGTGATCGGCTATCCCGGCATGGACGCGATCGTCAACGGTTGCCGCGGCTTCCTGCGCGCGCACCTGCACGTGCATGGCGTTGCGGCGCACTCGGGCGCCACGCAAGCGCGCGGCATCAATGCCGTGGCGCGCGCGGCCGAGCTGTGTGGCGCGCTGCAGGCGCTGACGCTGCCGGGCGCGAGCCACGCGTTCGCCTTGCCGGCGCAGCTCACGATCACCGGCATCCGCGGTGGCGGCGAAGGATTTTCGCAAGTGCCCGATGCGTGCGAGCTGCGCATCGATGTGCGCCTGACGCCCGACTTCGACGACGCACTGGCACGCGACACCGTGGCGCGAGCCGTGCAGCAGTTCGATGCGTCGCGCGGCGCGGCGCGCGCCAGCGCGATCGAATGGGTCGACGGCTGGCCGGCCTATCAGGTGCCGCCATCGCATCCGCTGGCCGCAGCGATGCAGCAGGCGGCGCAGCGTGAGCTGCAGGCGGCCGTGCCGATGAGCGTCGTCGGCCCGTCCAACATCGGCAACTACCTGGCCTCGCTCGGCGTTGCCGCGCTGTGCGGCTTTGGCGTCGTGGCCGATGGCATCCACGCGGCCGACGAGCGCATCGTGCTCGACAGCCTGGCGCCGGTCTATCGCATCTATCGCGACGCGCTGGATCGCCTGCATCGCGCGTGAGCGCGAAGCGTCAGCCGCGCAGCATGTTGGCCGCACCGAGCGCGATGAACACCGCCATCAGTGCGCGCTGAAACACCGACGCGCTGATGCGCGCGCGCAAGGCCGCGCCGAGCACCAAGCCCACCATGGCCGAGCCCAGCGCCACCGCGGACTCCGGCGACAGCAGCACCAGCGAGCCCGATCTGCCGAGCCGCAGCGCCAGCGCCAGCGTGGCCACCGTGAACGACAGCCCCAGGGCCTGCACCATCGCGTCTTTCTCCAGTCGCAACGACTGCAGGTAGGGCACCAGCGGCATTGCAAACACCGCGGTGACAGTCGTCACGGCGCCGGTCGCCGCGCCAACCAGCACGCCGAGCCATCGGGTGCGGCGCGACAGGTCGGGCCCTGCAGGGCGCCACAATCCCCACACGCCGTAGAGCACGAGCACGGCACCGAGCAGCGCGCGCGGATCGACGCGCATGGTTTGCGCATCCGGTTCCGGCACCCAGACGATGGCGGCGGCCATCGCCAGCCAGGCCGGCCACAGGCGCTGCGCGAGTTGCCGCAGCGCGGGGCCAAGGCATTGCGCGATGTTGGTGGCCAACGAGGGCATCACCAGCAAGGCGGCGGCCTGCAGCGGTGTCATCCACAAGCCGAGCAGGCTCACGGCCACCGTGGGCAGGCCCATGCCGGTGATGCCCTTGACGCCGCCGGCCAGCACGAACACCACGCCCATCGCCGCCACTTGCCATGGATCCATGCCGCATCATCACACCACCACACTGCCCGGCGTGCAGGCGCCGATCGATGCGTTGCTCGCGCCGCATCCGCACCCGGCGTGAACGAATAACGCTCGCGGTCGGCGCTGCCACGCACGCGCGCGCTCAAGCTGCCCCGCAAGCTGCCGATACAGCGGACAGCGCCCGCGGTCTTCGCGGGCGAGCACGTGCCAGCAACCCGCCGATCAGGCCGCTCTGGGATGACGTCGATTTCCAAAGATCGCTGGCCGCTTGCGCTGTGGCTGATCAGCATTGCACTCGGCCTGGCCGCGGTGGCTGCGGTGCTGCGCCACGTCGGGCTGCGCCACCTGGAGCGCAGCGCCGAACTGACCGCCGTGCACCACGCGCACGTGCTCGCGGCCACCGTGCCGGGACTGCCCGACCTGCTGCAGCGTGGCCGCCTCGACGAACACACGCTCGAGCAGCTGCGCAACTTGCGGCGCGCGGGCCAGGTGTTCCGCTTCAAGCTGTTCGCGCATGACGGCCGTCAGATCCTGGTGTCGGACGATCTCGACAAGCCCGCCGCCGGTCTGGCGCCGGACGGCGCGGTGCTCGGCGACGAGCACGGCGAGCGCAGCGCGCACGTGAACGGCGTGGTGCTGTCGGGTGGCAGCTACGTCGTGCTGAAGGACGGCGCCGGCAAGAAGGATCGCCCGCCTGCATTCAGCGAGGCCTATGTTCCGCTGCTGCGCGACGGCCATGTGATGGGTGTGGTCGAGGTCTATGTCGATCAGACCGAGCTCAAGGAGCGCGCCGTGGTGGCGTTCGGTACCGTGGCGATCACGGTCACACTGGTGTTCGGCATCCTGGCCGGCATCAGCACGGCGCACTGGATGGCCCGGCTGCGTGCGCAGCGCCGTGCCGAAGAACGCATGCGCTACCTGGCGCAGCACGACGTGCTGAGCGGCGCGCTCAACCGCACCAGCTTCAATGAAGAGTTGCAACGTGCCGCCTGGTGTGCCGAGGCCGGTGGACCGGGCTTCGCGGTGCTGTGCGTCGACCTCGATCGCTTCAAGGAGGTCAACGACGGGCTCGGCCACGCCGCCGGCGACGAGGTGCTGCGCCAGGTGTCGCAGCGCTTGCGGGCGCTGCTGCGCCACGGCGACCACGTGGCGCGTTTGGGTGGCGACGAGTTCGCCATTCTGCAAAGCGGCGTCACCGGGCCCAACGACGTGAGCACGCTGGCCAAGCGTGTGGTCGAGACGCTGGCCGCGCCGTACGACTTTCAAGGCCACCCGATGATCTGCGGCGGCAGCGCGGGCGCGGCGATCTTCGGCACCGACAGCGAGCGCGTCGACGATCTGCTGCACAAGGCCGACCTGGCGCTGTACCGTGCCAAGGCCGACGGCCGTGGCGGCTTCAGCTTCTACGAGGCGCACCTCGACCGGCATCTGCACGAACGGCGCGAACTGGCACACGACCTGAGGCACGCGATCGAATCCGATGCGCTGACGCTGCATTACCAGCCGCTGTACGCCGCCGACGGTCTCGCGCTCAACGGCTACGAGGCACTGGCGCGCTGGATGCATCCGACGCGCGGCAACGTGCCGCCCGGCGATTTCATTCCGGTGGCCGAGGAGACCGGCCTGATCGAAGCGCTCGGCCGCTGGGTGCTGCGGCGCGCGTGTGCCGAGGCCGCCACCTGGCCTGTGCCTTTGACGGTGTCGGTCAACCTGTCGGCGGCGCAGTTCCGCAACGATGCGCTGGTGCGCACGGTGATCGATGCGCTCGGCGAGGCACGGCTGTCACCGGAGCGGCTCGAGGTCGAGATCACCGAGTCGCTCCTGATGGCCGACACCGAGCGCGTGGTGCGCGCGCTGCATGCCCTCTCGGCACTCGGCGTGCGCATCGCGATGGACGACTTCGGCACCGGCTATTCGAGCCTGGCCTATCTGTGGCGCTTTCCGTTCGACAAGGTCAAGATCGACCGTGCGTTCACCAAGGGACTGGCGGAGGACCCGAAGGTCAACCTGATCGTGCGCTCGATCGTGTCACTGGCGCACTCGCTGCAGATCCGCGTCAACGCCGAGGGAGTGGAAACCGAGAGCCAGATGCGCGCGCTGCAGCAGCATGGCTGCGACGAGTTGCAGGGCTTCCTGCTCGGCCGCCCGCTACCGGCCGAAGCGCTGGTGCACGAGCATGCCACCGAGTCCGCACCGCTGCGGGCCCAGGCCCGCGATTCGTTGTTCGTCGGTCTGCCGACGATGCCGGCAGCGCTATAGCAAGCATCGCGCCGCCGGCTGCGTTCGGGCCGTCCCACGGCCCGAACGCAGCGAGCCTGGGGAACGACCCTTCACGTCGAGACGTGGATCACGTCGCGCAGCATCGGATAGATGTGCTGCTGCCACTTGCGGCCGCTGAACACGCCGTAATGGCCGACGCCGGCCTGCACGGCGTGCGTGCGCATGTAGGGCCTGAGCTTGGAGCACAGGTCTTGCGCTGCCAGCGTCTGGCCCGGTGCGCAGATGTCGTCGCGCTCGCCTTCCACCGTGACCAGCGCGGTGCGGCGGATCGCTGAGCAATCGATCGTGCGCCCGCGCCAGCGCAGTTCGCCACGCGGCAGCGCGTAGTCCTGGAACACCAGCTTCACCGTCTCGAGATAGAACTCCGCCGGCAGATCCGACACCGCGAGGTACTCCTCGTAGAAGCGGCGGATCGGCTCGGTGGCCGCGTGGTCCGAGGCGATCAACGCCACGTAGTAGTTGCGGAATGCGTCGATGTGACGCTGCCGGTTCATGGCCATGAACGCGCCCACCTGCACGAAGCCCGGGTACACGCGGCGGCCCGCACCCCTGAGCGGCAGCGGCACGCAGGAGATCAGGTTGTGCTCGAACCACTCGATCGACTTGCTCGTGGCCAGCGCGTTGACCGCGGTCGGGCTGATGCGGCAATCGATCGGGCCCGCCATCAGCGTGAGGCTCGCAGGCACCGCGGGATCGGCGTCCGCCGACATCAGCGCAGTGGCCGCCAGCGCCGCGACGCAGGGCTGGCAGATCGCCACCATGTGTGAGCCCGGTCCGTCATCGGAGTGCATGGCGCGCAGGAACAGCATCAGGTGCTCGGTGTACTCCTCGAGGCCGAAGCGGCCGGCACGCAGCGGGATCTCGCGCGCACTGTGCCAGTCGGTCACGTGCACGTCGTGATCGGCCAGCATCGTGCGCACGGTGTCGCGCAGCAGCGTGGCGAAGTGTCCCGACATCGGTGCCACCAACAGCACGCGCGGCTGGGTCGGCGCGCCGCGCTTGGCAAAGCGCGTGAGCGTGGCGAAAGGCGTGGTGAGCACCGTCTCTTCCACCACGTCGTACTCGCCCACCTTGGCGATGTCCCACGGCGGGCGCTGGTGGGTGATCTCGGCCAGCCGCATGGTCTCGAGTGCGGCGGCCATCTGGCGCTGCGAGCGCGTGCCGTGACCGTTGCCCAGCATCGGCACCGCGGCGCGCGCCCACGCGCGCAACGGCCACATCGCACGGGCTTGATGTTCAAAGGCGGTGTAGAGCATCGCGCTGGACGCAGACATCGGCATGCGAGAACCCATTGCAACTTGCGCGCCAGGTGGCACAGGGCTTGCTCGACAGTTGTCAGGCAGGAGACGATCGCCATGGTTCAGGCCACCACGAAACCCATCCGCGCCAAGGCACCGGCGCGAGCGCGCGCCCCGGTCGCGCGCGCGTCGCTCACGCTGTCGAGCAAGAACTATTCGTCATGGTCCTTGCGCGGATGGCTGCTGGCGCGCTTTGCGGGCCTGGATTTCGACGAGGTGATGGTGAGCCCGGACGACGTCGACGCGCGGCGCGAGCTGTTGCTGCTGGCGCCGTCGGTCCTGGTGCCGTGCCTCACGCACGATGGCACGAAGTCGTGGAACGTGATGGCCATTGCCTACTACCTCGACGAGGCGTTTCCACAAGCGGGGCTGCTGCCCGCCGAGCGCGCGGCACGTGCGCACTGCCGCTCGATCTGCGGCGAGATGAACTCGGGCTTCGCCAATCTGCGCTCGGCGCTGCCGATGAACCTGAAGGTGCGCCACAAGACGTTCAAGATCTGGGCCGGTGCACAGCCCGACATCGAACGCATCGTCGCCATCTGGCGCGACTGCCTGGCGCGCTACGGCGGCCCGTACCTGTTTGGCACACAGCGCACGATGGCCGATGCGATGTACGCGCCGGTGGTCACACGGTTTCTCACCTACGCCGTCCCGATCGATGCGGCGTGCACGGCCTACGCCAGGATGATCATGGCGATGCCCGAGATGAAGGAGTGGATTGCCGCGGCGCTGAGGGAAGGCGAAGAGATCGAAGAGCTCGACATGGAGTTCTGATCAGGGACTGCTGGCCCCCACGCTCACTTCATTCGCTGCCTCCTGAGGGGGTGCGAGTCGGATTGGGAGCGGCCCGGCGCCGACTCACCACGGCTTCGGGTCGGGCACCGCGCACGGCCCCTCGACGTCGATGGTCTTGAAGTCCGATGGGCCGACGATCTCGAGGTACTCCATGTCGGGCGAGTAGTCGAACAGGTAGTGCACGATGCCCGGCTTCTGATGCACGCAGTCGCCGGCCTCGACCAGCGTCTCCTGCTCGCCATACATGAAGCGCGCCCAGCCCTTGAGCATGATGACGACGTGAAAGTCCGCCTCATGGCGGTGCCAGCCGGTGCCCTTTTCGGGTGCCTCATGCGCCTTCACGAGTTGCGCCAGCACACGCCCCGCGGTCGCCTCCTCGATGCCGAGGTCGCGATACAGAAAGAAGTCGCGCAGCCCCTCACCGCGCCAGGGCGTCTGACCTTCTTTGACATGCGTGAAGCGGGTGGTGGTGCCGTCGAGCATGGTGGGACTCCAGCGTGGGATGCTGGCCGCGGCACGCATAATGTGTTCCACCTCATGCCGGCAGGCCATGTCGAATGGCGTGCCCCTCGATCGTCGTACCAACAGAGGGTCGTCCTCGGCAACGTTCAAACAGAGGCATTCGATGAGCACCGTTTCCCTGCACCGTGTCCTGCGCTGCCCGCCGCAGCGCCTGTACAAGGCGTTTCTCGACGCCGATGCGATGGCCAAGTGGCTGCCGCCCAACGGCTTCACCGGCAAGGTCCACCAGATCGACGCCAAGGTCGGCGGCAGCTACAAGATGTCGTTCACCAACTTCAGCAGCGGCAAGAGCCATTCGTTCGGCGGCAAGTACCTCGAGCTCAAGCCCAACGAGCTGATCCGCTACACCGACGTGTTCGATGACCCCAACCTGCCAGGCACGATGCAGACCACGGTCACGCTGCGCGCGGTCATGTGCGGCACCGAGCTGAAGGTGGTGCAGGAAGGCATCCCCGACGCGATTCCGGCCGAGATGTGCTATCTCGGTTGGCAGGAGTCGCTCACGCTGTTGGGCAAGCTGGTGGAGGCCGAGATCCCCGATGAATGACACCTTGCACGACTACCTGGTGCTGTCGCGCGGCCAGTGGGATGCCGACAAGTCCAACGAAGAGATCCAGGCCGCGATCGATGCGTTCTACGCCTGGTACGACACGCTGGTGGCCGACGGCCGCGTCAAGCGCGGCCATCGGCTGGCGCGCGAGGGCAAGGTGGTGTCGCGCCAGCGCATCGCCGATGGGCCGTTCGCCGAAGCCAAGGAACTGATCGGCGGCTACTGGATCGTCGCGGCGAAGAGCCTCGAGGAAGCCGCCGAGCTGATGTCGCACAGCCCCACGCTCGCCTGCGGCCTCGCGTTCGAAGTGCGGCCCATCGAGCTGCAGCGCGCCAGCGCATACGTTTTGGCCAACGAGACGCCGGACGCGGCACGCCGCTGACGCGTTGGTGGAGCTTGCGAATGCCGAGCGCGGTTGTCGAGGTGCGGCGCAGTTACACGCCGGAGCAGGAGAGCCATCTCCTGCAGAGCGTGCACGAGGCGATCGTGCAGGCGTTCAAGGTCTCGCCGGTGCATCGCAACGTCACTCTGATCGTGCACGAGCCGCACCGCTTTCTCGGCCGCACCGACTGCGCGACGCCGGAGTGGCTCACCAACGTGAGCATCTTCGCGCTGCCCGGCCGCTCGACTGATGCCAAGCGTCGCCTCTACCGGCTGATCACCGAAGCCTTCGCGGTTGTCGGCATCCCGCCGAACTGCGTGCTGATCCGTCTGCACGAGCTGCCGGCCGAGAATTTTGCCGTGCGCGGTGGCCAGGCGCTATGCGATGTGGAGCTCGGGTACCCTGTCGATGTGTGACCCGCCGATGGACCCATGACCATGCGCCGTTTCTTCTCCCTTTTGGTGGCGGCTGCGTTGCTCGTGTCCTGCGGTGGTGGTGGCGGCAGCAGCGGTGGTGTTGGGGCCCCGGCGGTGGTGTCCGTCTACACCTCGTTCGGGTCGGTGCAATGCAGCGGGGGCGGCACCACGTTGACCGAGCTGCAGCGCGAGTTGCTCGCGCTGGGCATCCAGGTCCTCGCGGCGCGCTGCGGCCTCGACGGCCTTGCGCGGGCTGCGGTTTGTGGCGAGTCCGACGGCCGCATCGCGATGTTCGACGTCGACGAAGCGCAAGTGCTGGTGCTGCTGGCGCTGGGCTTCGCGCTGCTCAGCACGCTGCCCAACGCCACGGCCGCGCCGTGTTCCTGACGGCGCACAAGCCTCAACACTCGACGATGTTCACCGCCAGGCCGCCGCGCGCGGTCTCCTTGTACTTGGTCATCATGTCGGCGCCGGTTTCGCGCATCGTCTTGATGACCTTGTCGAGGCTCACGTGGTGCGTGCCGTCGCCGCGCAGCGCCATGCGCGCGGCGTTGATGGCCTGCACCGAGGCCACCGCGTTGCGCTCGATGCACGGGATCTGCACCAGCCCGCCCACCGGGTCGCAGGTGAGGCCGAGGTGGTGCTCCATGCCGATCTCGGCGGCGTTCTCGGCTTGTGCCGGCGTGCCGCCGAGCACCGCGCACAACGCGCCCGCGGCCATCGAGCACGCGACGCCCACCTCGCCCTGGCAGCCCACCTCGGCGCCCGAGATCGACGCGTTCTCCTTGTAGAGGATGCCGATCGCGGCAGCGGTGAGCAGGAAGTCGCGCACGCCGTTCTCGTTGGAGCTCGGCACGAAGCGCGTGTAGTAGTGCAGCACGGCCGGGATGATGCCGGCCGCGCCGTTGGTCGGTGCGGTGACGACGCGGCCGCCGGCGGCGTTTTCTTCGTTCACCGCGAGTGCGAACAGGTTGACCCAGTCGAGCACGATCAGCGGGTCATCGTGCGCCGCATCGGGCTTGGCGGTGAGCGCTTCGTGCAGCGCCGGCGCGCGCCGCCGCACCTTGAAGCCTCCGGGCAACACGCCGGGCGTCGCGATGCCGCGCGCGACGCATGCCTGCATGGTCCGCCAGATGCGATCGAGCTGTGCGTCGATGGCGGCATCGTCGT
>Ga0068862_100005888_pt1 | contig 10211 bp, 8 predicted proteins | sample KBSSwiS52_FD_66598 | JGI IMG/M metagenome (GOLD analysis project Ga0068862, IMG submission 66598) | Switchgrass rhizosphere microbial communities from Kellogg Biological Station, Michigan, USA - KBS Switchgrass S5-2 | ecosystem: Host-associated > Plants > Roots > Rhizosphere > Soil ... | reverse complement strand
TTCATCTGGTCGCACGCCGGCGGCACCGCGCCGTTCCTCGCCGGGCGCATCGAAGGCGCGGCCAATGCCGCGAAGGAGGCGCTGCCCCGCGGCTTTACCGCGGAGTTGAAGCGCTTCTACTACGACCTGGCAGGCGCCGCGAACAAGGGCGCGGTCGCGTCGCTGCAGCAGCTGGTGCCCGCCACCCAGATCCTGTTCGGGACCGATTTCCCGCCGGGCGGCACGAGCGCCGCGGTGGCAAAAGCCATCGCCGACATGGGGCTGTTCAGCGACGCCGACCTGCGCGCCATCGACCGCGACAACGCCGTGCGGCTGCTGCCGCGGTTCAAGACCTAGCCGAGCGCCTGGCGGGCGCGCTGCAAGAAGTCGCGCTCGCGCTCGTTGCTGGTGCGGGCGATCGCCTTAGCGTACGCCGACGCCGCTTCCTCGTGACGACCGACACGGCGAAGCAGGTCTGCGCGGATGGCGTGAAACAGGTAGTAGCCCTCGAGGTGGAGGCCATCGAGAATCGCCAGCGCGGCCGCGGGCCCGTCGACCTCGGCAACCGCGACCGCGCGGTTCAGTGACACGACCGCGCCCGGCGCCACCGCGAGGAGTTGATCGTAGAGCTTCAGAATCTGCCGCCAGTCGGTCGCGGAGGCGATCGGCGCGTCGCTGTGGACGGCATTGATCGCCGCCTGAATCTGGTAGGGACCCGGCTGGCCCCGCGCGAGACATCGTCGAACCAGAGCCTGTCCTTCAGCGATGAGTCCGCGATTCCAGCGCTCGCGGTTCTGGTCGGCCAGCCGCACCAGGTCGCCATCCGCCGTGGTGCGGGTCGCCCGGCGCGACTCGATCAGCAGCATCAGCGCAAGCAGCCCCACGACCTCGGGCTCGTCGGGCATCAGCGCGGCCAGCACCCGTCCCAGACGGATCGCTTCCGCGCAGAGATCGTCGCGGACCAGCCGATCGCCGGAGCTCGCCGTGTAGCCTTCGTTGAAAATGAGGTAGACGACAGCCAGCACCGTGCGAATGCGACCCGGCAGATCGGCGGCGTTCGGCACCGCGTAGGGGATCCGCGCGTCGCGAATCTTCCCTTTCGCCCGCACGAGCCTCTGGGCCATCGTCACTTCGGGCACCAGGAACGCGCGGGCGATCTCCGCCGTGGTCAATCCGCCGAGAAGGCGCAGGGTCAGCGCAACTTGTGCGCCCGAGCCAAGGGCCGGGTGGCAGCACGTGAAGATCAGGCGCAGTCGATCGTCGGGCACCGCGTCCTCCTCGGGTTCGGGGCTCACTTGCACCTGGATCGCCTGCGCGTGCCGGTCGTCGCGCGACGACTCGCGCCGCAGACGATCGATCACCCGGTTGCGTGCCGTGGTGATGATCCAGCCTGCGGGGCTGGGCGGCACTCCGGTGGATGGCCAGCGCTGCACCGCCACCGTGAAGGCATCCTGGACCGCCTCTTCGGCCAGGTCGATGTCGCCAAAGTGCCGGACGAGGACCGCCACGGCGCGGCCGTACTCCTCGCGGAACACACGTTCGATTGTCGAGGCGGTGAGGTCCGGCACGTCTGCGGCTGGTGTTCCTATTCTCCGCGGAACGGCCGCACTTCCACGGCCAGGCCGTCGGCCTGACCTGGTAGAACGAGCGCGCGCGCCAGCCTGTGGGCCCACTCCAGCGCGGCGTCGAGATCCGGCGCCTTGAGGATCAGGAACCCGCCGATGTGCTCCTTCCCCTCGGCGAACGGACCATCGGTGGTCATCAGGTCGCTGTGCTGCACCCGAACGACCGTGGCGGAGCTGGCGGGATGAAGCCCTCCGTTGAACACCCACACGCCGGCGGACTTGGCGTCGTCGATCAGGCTCTTGAGGTCCTGCATCACTTTCGTCAGGGCTGCTGGAGGAGGTGCTACGCCATCGGGCTGATACATGCTGAGCAGATACTGGGTCATCTCGTGTGCTCCTTCGACCGGCCAGATGCCAGCATGACACCGTCCGCCGGCGCGTGTTCTACCATCGGGTGCCGGCACCATGCCAGCATCTCGTGATCTATACGAATGGCATCGACCCGGATCGACACAGGCCGCTGAATAAAGAGGTCGGTTGACGTGAAGCTGCTCGTCGCCACAATTGCCGTGCTGGCGGCCATCGCCATCCTCGTGCGAGCCGTCGAGGCGCGCTTCGCGTTCTTTCCCAGTGCCGGCGAACACCCGACACCCGATGACCTCGGCCTGACATTCGAACGGGCAACGCTCAGCACGAGCGATGGCGAGCAGCTGCGCGCCTGGCTCATGCCGCATCCGGCCGCCAGGGCGCTGGTCGTCTACTTTCACGGCAACGGCGGCAACTTGTCGGTGTGGCTGCCGATTCTCGCGGGACTTCATCATCAGGGCTTCACGGTCGCCGCCATCGATTACCGTGGCTACGGCGCCAGCACGGGGCGGCCGAGCGAGCAGGGCCTCTACCGCGACGTCGACGCGGCGCTCGAATGGGCATCGCGCCTGGTCAGGCCCGGTCTTCCGGTCATCTACTGGGGCCGCTCGCTCGGGACGACGATGGCGGCGTATGCCGCGACGAGGCGCAGACCCGGCGGATTGGTCCTCGAGGCGGGATTTCCCGACGTCCGCTCGCTGATGCGGACATCGCCTGCGCTCGCCGTTCTGTCGCTGTTCTCGTCGTACCGGTTTCCGACGGCGGAGTACGCGGCACGCGCCGGCTGTCCCGTGCTGGTGATGCACGGCGACGCCGACGGAGTCGTACCGTTCTCGAGCGGACGCGAGCTGTTCGCCCGGCTGCCCGAACCGAAGCGGTTCGCCGTCATCGCCGGCGGCGATCACAACGATTCGTCGCCGCCCGATCCGCGCAGCTACTGGAGCGCCGTGCACGCCTTCGTGGACTCGTTGCGATAGCCCGCCAGCAAACCGTCACACATCTCGCCGCCGCCGATGTACGATTTCCATTTCAAGGAGTAACCGGCTCATGACGGCGACCGACATCGTCGAACGGCTGGCGGCGCACAGAGCTCTCGGCGCAGCGCCTCGCGAGGAGCTGACATGGCTTGCAACGCACGGATCCATTCGAGAGTTGAACGCCGGCCATGTGCTGACCGCGAAGGACAGAACCATCGAAGGACTGTTCGTCGTGCTGTCTGGGCGTATCACCATTTCGGTCGATCGCGGCGGCGGCAGTGGACCCCGCATGATCATGGAGTGGCGGGGGGGAGACGTGACCGGCGTGCTGCCCTATTCGCGTGCAGTCAACCCACCAGGCGATACCAGGGCCCAGGAGCCGACGGTCGTCCTTTTCGTTCATCGCGACCATTTCCCGGCGATGACCCGCGAATGCCCGGTGGTGACCTCAATCCTCGTCCACATCATGGTGGATCGCGCGCGCGTCTTCACCTCGAGCGATCTGCACGACGAAAAAATGGTGTCTCTCGGCAAACTGTCCGCGGGCTTGGCTCATGAACTGAACAACCCGGCCTCGGCGATCGAGCGCAGCGCGTCGCTGCTCGAGGACCAACTCCAGGAGGCCGAACGGGCATCGCGCGCGCTGGGGGCGGCACGGCTGACCGAAACACAACTCGCCGCGGTTGACGGGGTCCAGACCGCGTGCCTCGCGGCGCCCAGTCACAGCGTGCCGTCGCCGATCGAGCAGGCGGAACGCGAGGAGGCGGTCGCCGCGTGGCTCGCCCGCCACGGCGTGGACGCCGCCATCGCCGAGCCCCTGGCCGACACGGCCGTGACGTTCGAGGCGCTCGATCGCATCGCGGCCGCGGTCGATGGACCGGCCCTGGCCGACGTGCTGCGGTGGTCGGCCGCCCTGTATTCGGTCCGCACGCTCGCGTCCGAGATTCAGCAGGCCGCGATGCGCATCTCGGGACTGGTCACCGCCATCAAAGGCTTCACGCACATGGATCAGGCTCCGATCGCCGAGCCCGTGGATCTGGTGCAGAGTCTCGGCAACACGGTCGCCGTGCTCAAGTCCAAGGCGCGGAACAAGTCGGCCGCCGTCGTCGTGGAGGTGGAACCGGGACTTCCCCGCGTCCGCGGGTTCGTCGGCGAGCTCAATCAGATTTGGGCGAATCTCATCGACAACGCGCTCGATGCCATTCCCAACGCGGGCCGCGTCGAGGTGCGGGCGAATCGCGAGGATCAGCGTGTGGCCGTGCGGATTGTCGACAACGGCTCTGGAATTCCGTCCGACGTCCGCGAGCGGATCTTCGACCCGTTCTTCACCACCAAGCCGGTCGGTCTGGGTACCGGCCTTGGCCTCGACATCGTCCGGCGCCTCGTCCGCCACAACAACGGCGAAATCGCCGTCGAGTCGCAACCGGGCCATACCGAGTTCCGGGTCGTCCTGCAGACCGCCGACGACGATCGCGCCGAGCGAACGTCGTGAACAAGCCCGTCATTCTCATCGTCGACGACGATCCGCAGGTGCTGGCGGCCGTGCGCCGCGATCTTCGCGCGCGCTATCGCGAGCATTACACGGTGATGAGCGCCAGTTCCGGAGAGGAGGCGCTTGCAACGGCACGCGAGCTGAAGAGCCGCGGCGAGGCCCTGGCGATACTGATCTGCGATCAGCGGATGCCCGGCCTGCTCGGTAACGAAGTTCTCGCCCAGGCGCGCGAGATCTACCCACTGGCGCGCCGCGTGCTGCTGACCGCGTACTCGGATATCCAGGCTGCGATCAATGCGATCAACGAAGCCCATCTCGATCACTATCTGTCGAAGCCCTGGGATCCGCCCGAAGAGCGGCTCTTTCCCGTGGTCGACGATCTGCTGGACGCGTGGCAGGCGGCGTATCTGCCCGAGGCGAAGGGGCTGCGCCTCATCGGACATCAATGGTCGCCGCGATCGCATGCTATCAAGGACTATCTGGCGAGCAGCCTCATCCCCTATCGATGGTTCGACGTGGTGCGCGATCCCGAGACCCGCGCGCTGCTCGACGCCGCCGGCGCGAGCGAGGAGGACCTGCCCGTTCTGTTGTTCGAAGACGGATCTGCCCTGCGGAACCCCGAGCCTCGCCAGGTGGCCGAACGCCTGGGCCAGTCGCTGTCGGCGGCCCTGCCGCTCTACGATCTCGTCGTCGTCGGCGCGGGACCCGCTGGACTCGCGGCTGCGGTGTACGGCGCGTCGGAGGGATTGCGGACGCTGCTGCTCGATCGACACGCAGCGGGCGGGCAGGCAGGTTCCAGCTCGCGCATCGAAAACTACCTCGGGTTTCCGGCCGGCGTCAGCGGCAGCGACTTGACGCGCCGCGCCCTGACGCAGGCGCAGCGGCTCGGCGCCGAGTTCCTCGCGCCACTCGAAGGGGCCGGCGTCTCGATCGACGGCGGCTACAAGCGTCTCATGCTGGCCGACAGCCGCGAAGTGATCACGCGAACGCTGCTGATCGCGACGGGCATGATCTATCGCGAGCTCGACGTCCCTGGCGTGGCCGAATTCACGGGCGCCGGCGTCTACTACGGTGCCGCAACGACGGAGGCTCCCGCGTTCTCGGGCAAATGCGTCGTCGTCGTCGGCGGCGGGAACTCCGCCGGCCAGGGAGCGATGTACCTGGCGCGGTATGCGAAAGAGGTCCAGATCGTAGTTCGGCGCGACAGCCTGAGAGACACCATGTCGCACTATCTCGTCCATCAGATCGAACAGACGCCGAACATCCGGCTGCGGCCGCGAATGACCATCGCGCGCGTCGAAGGCGACGGTCACGTCGAACGCGCCGTGCTCACCTCGTTGGACGACGGCACGAGTCAGGTGGAGGAGACGGAAGCGCTGTTCGTGTTCATCGGCACGCGGCCCCGTACCGACTGGCTGCCGCCGGAAGTACTTCGCGACGCCAAGGGATTCGTGGTCACCGGCCGCGAGCTGATGGCAGCGGAGGCGTATCCGCGGGTCTGGAAGGAATCGCGTGAACCGCTGCCGCTGGAGACCAGCGTCCCCGGCGTGTTTGCGGCGGGCGACGTGCGGGCCGGCGCGATGAACCGCGTGGCGTCAGCGGTCGGCGAGGGATCGATGGTGGTACGGCTCGCGCACGAGTACCTGGCGCTGACGTGAGCGGGCGGCGAGGACGCAAAGACGCCAATCAGATTACACGGTACCGACTCCCGCCTGGCGCTGCAGGAACTTCAATGTCTTTTCGTTGAACGTTTGGACGTCCTCATACAGCGGCGCATGAGAGCAGCCTTCGAACATCAACAGCTCGGAGTTTCGGATTCTGGCCGTCATCGGGGCGGCGAAACGCGTCGACGTCACGATGTCGTGGCGCCCGAATGAGATGAGCGTCGGTGCGGTGATCCGATCGAGCTGCGACTCCACGTCGTGAATCATCACGGCATTCGACTGTTGAAGGAACGCGTTCAGCGGTTGTGCCGGCCGGCTTCGGACGAAGTCCGCCAACGACTGGATGTAGTCGGGTCTGGCCGCGTAGAGTTCCGGCGTGAAGCACCACGGGAAGATGCCGCGGATGACCATTTCGGGAACGCTCCCTAAAGCCTTGGCCATGACTTGCCAGCCTTCGACGACGGTCCTGAGGAAAGCGTCGCTCTTCGTCCACGGAGAATGCAGCGACAGAGACAGAACTCGTTCTGGATACTTGGCTGCGATCCACGTGCCCACGGCCGCGCCCAGAGAAAGACCGGCGATGTGCGCCTTTTCGATCTTCGCCGCTTGCATGAACGCCACCACGTCGTCCGCGAGAACCTCGGTGGAATACGCGCCCTCCGGCTTGTCGGAGTCACCCGTGTCGCGCAGGTCGACTGAGATGCAGGAGAAGTACTTCGCGTATTCTCCGACCTGGAAGGCGTAGCAGGCGTGATCGGCGGCCAGGTATGGAATGAGAAGAAGGGGCTCGCCGGTTCCTTGCTGGTCGTAATTCATCGTGATCGTGCGCGCTCGGACCTTTGGCATGACGTTCTCCTTCGGTCTACCGGCATTTTGGGTGGCGTCGCTAGGGCGGTTGTATGCCGGAAACGCGTCCTGTCAAGCTCAAGCGTGGTCGACGTTCGCGAGCGACTTCTACCAACTCCGGGGCAACCTGTTTCGACGAGAACTCGCCTCTCACAAAATACTGTGAGAGCGACAACAGGGTGTGAGCACCCGTTCCAAACGTCACGTCGCCCGCGTAAAGTCGCCCTTACCGCGCTTCGACGTAGGTAATGCCATTGAGAGCAAAAAGCTTGCGGGCGCCTGTGGGCAGGCCGCCGCACACCCACGTTCGAGGATCGGAACTTGCCGATGAAGAATTGCGGCGTACGCAATTCACTCGTAAGGAGGCACTTATGCTCAACAGAACCATCGTCGCGCTGCTCGCGAGTGGAACAGTTCTCACTGTCCCTGCGTTTGCGGCTCAACGCTGGGGCTACGGACCGGTGCCGCACGCGGGCGCCTGCTTTTATGAGCAACCGAACTATCGAGGACGCTATTTCTGCGCCCGAACAGGCGAAGACATGGCGGTGATTCCGAATGAATTCAACGGCCGGATCAGGTCAATTCGCGTGTTCGGCCGAGGACAGGTCGTCCTCTACAGCAATGATCGATATGGAGGTTCGGAACGTTGGATCGACTACAACGTCCCCGACCTGCGGCACGAGGGATGGGACGACCGTATCTCCTCGGCCCGGCTGTCGTGGGAGCCACGTTACTCGAATCAGGACCGTTACTATGAGGACCGCCCGCGCGGGACCGGCGGCTACTACGGGGGGCGCTATCGCGGCGATCGCAACTCCGCGATGACGCGTAATCAGGCGCAGGCGATCGTGCGCTCCGCGTACCTGAACGTGCTTGGCCGTGAGCCGGATCCGGCCAGCGCCGGCTGGGTGGATCGAGTGTTCAACGACCATTGGTCACAGCAGCAGCTCGAAAACGAGCTACGCAAAAGTGCAGAGTACGCCCAAAAACACCCCCGCCGATAACAGGCGACTCATTCGTCAGCCGGGCACGTGCCAGATCGGCTGGTCTTCACCGCCAGCCGGTTTTACAAATCCCAGACCAACTGACCACTGAAAACGGTTCGCGACTACCGGATGCGGATGCCGCCCGACGAGGTGCGCACCTGCAGCAACGGCCCGCCGCCGTTTACCGTCCCTCGCAGCTGGCGCGGGTCCACCAGGCCGACGACTGTGATTGGGTACTGCGTGTTGATGCGGCCGGAACTCGAGTGCGCATCGAGCGAGAACGCCGGCTTGCCGGCCAACTCGATGGTCACGCTCCCCGACGAGGAAGACAACCGCCAGTCGGAGGTCTGCTCGCCCTGCACTCTCAGCGTGCCGCTCGACGTGGACGCGCGAACACCGCCGCGAAGACCCGACAGCTCGATCGAGCCAGAGCCTGATGACGCCTCCACCTGGCCGCCGCTCGCCTGCGAGACCACGACGGAGCCGCTCCCGGTTTTGACTGAGATGCCGCCCTTCACATTCATCCCGTCGATCGAGCCGCTGCCCGAGCTCGCGGAGAACGATCCGCCCACCGTGTCCGCGCTGATCGAGCCCGAGCCCGTAGTCGCCCGTACGTCGCCGCCCGCGTCGCGCACGCGGATCGATCCCGACCCGCTCCGGGCGGTGACGACGCTGCGCAGCCCTTCGATGACGTGCGAGCCCGAGCCGGTCTTGGACGACAGCGCCGTCTCGGGGGGAACCACCAGCGCGTAGCTAATCGACACGTGGTCGCGCAGGTCCTCATCGTCGATGCGGCCGATGCGTACGCGGCTCCCCGTCTGCTCGATCGGCGGGTTTGCTTCAATGCGACGGACGCGTTCCTGCGCACTGACTCGGCTGCGGAAGAGCCCCCAGTCGCCAGCCGTGACGCGCGCGCGAATTTCGACCCGGCCGGATTGGCCGGCGCGGACCTCGATGCGTCCCGATCCTGACGACACCTCGAGCTCCACGGGCCCGGTCACAGATAGCGTCCGTTCGAACGATCCAACGGCCTGCTGTGCCTCGGCGCGTCCGGCATACCCGAGAAGTGCCAAAAGAGTGAAAGCGGCAAGCGAGCGTGACGCGGGCCGAGACTCTGCGTACATGAATCCCCCTCGAGTGGATTGGACGTAAAACATCGACGCGGCGTTGCGCGCGTGAGATGCGCGTCTGCATCGCGGTGCCGAAGCGCTTCATGTGTTCGACGACGCCCTGGAGGCGTTTCACCAACGATTCGGGCCACTCGGCCACTAGTGAACCTTGGTGGAGCAATTAGAGAAGGAGCGTCTACACTAGCAGTTACTCCACGTACGCGCCCGTAGCTCAGTTGGATAGAGCACCGGCCTTCTAAGCCGGGGGTCGCAGGTTCGAGTCCTGCCGGGCGCGCGACCCGCTCCGCGGGTCGCGCCAGGCAGTCCTCGGGAAGCATCGCGGCTCGCTTTCGCTCGCCGCGAATGGTTCCGAGTCCTTGGGCACCGAAGCGACGGAGTCGCGAAGGTGGCTGCCGGGCGCGCGCTTCTCGCTTCGCGAGGTTCTTATCGTTGCTGCACACACCGGCAGATGTCGCTACACGATCTCGTTTAGTTGTTGCTTAAGGATCAGGACGATCGCGCTCGTGTTCCGCCCAGTCTGTTGCGAACACAGGATTCACCGAGTCCCGTCATTCCTGGCGCAAGGGCACGCGAGCACGAATCGATGTGCCGTGCTGCGGCTGTGAGCGAATGGCCAGGTGTCCGTCGACCGCTTTCAGCCGTTCGTTCATGTTAGTCAGGCCCAGCCCCCATCTGTGGTTCGTCTCGAGATCGAAGCCGGCGCCAAAATCATCGACTGTCAACTCGATATGATCGGCTGCGCCGCGAAGCGACACCGCAACCTTCGGAGTGCCGCTATGTTTGATCGCGTTCTGAAGCGACTCCTGCAACACCCGATACAAACACAGAACGATGCGCTTCGACACACTTTCAGGGACGCTCTCGGCGGCAAAGCTCACTTCGACACTCTGCTGACTGGAGATCTCGCGGCACAAAGCGGCCGCCGCCGGCGCAATCCCCAGATATTCCAGGCGCGGAGGGTGCAAACGATGCGAGAGGGCGTGAATATCCTGCACCAGTTTCAAGACATCCTCGCGCGCCTCGTTGATCCGCTGCCTGCCGTCGGTTACTGAGGCGGGAACGGCTCGCGCCAACCCGTCAAGACGCATGTTCAGCAGCGCCAGCTGCTGAGTGACGTCGTCGTGGAGCTCTCGCGCCAGGCGCGCGCGCTCATCATCCTGCGCCGCGATCAACCGCTGGGTCACGGTGGAGAGCGCCTCGTCGGCC
>Ga0068862_100005878_pt1 | contig 10219 bp, 10 predicted proteins | sample KBSSwiS52_FD_66598 | JGI IMG/M metagenome (GOLD analysis project Ga0068862, IMG submission 66598) | Switchgrass rhizosphere microbial communities from Kellogg Biological Station, Michigan, USA - KBS Switchgrass S5-2 | ecosystem: Host-associated > Plants > Roots > Rhizosphere > Soil ... | reverse complement strand
TTCTATACGCGTGTGTTATTGCGGCGTAGTCCGCTTTTCGGAGGAGTAAGAATTCCACAAATTTCCCACACATCTAAAAAGAATATTAGATCTTTTTCATGCTATCAATAGGTCAAAAGGTTAAAATGAATTATGTTGAACCCCTCATATGCAGGATTCAAATCCCCCTTGAGCCCACTTGATATACAACAGTTTGCTGACCCCCACTTACCAGCAAGGTTCAAATCCCACTGGTCCTACTTTAAGAATACTGAAATTTTTAATATCTAGATGTTGGTCATTGTTGAGAACCAATTTTGGATCCGAATTATTAATAATGCGCATCCCGACGGGCCCGTCCTTTAATGCCGCCCTACTAACCAACTAGTTGTTTTCTTTGGCAATACAGAACTAGAAGTCTTTCGCATTCCAGTTTATAATATTCAAGCATTCTATTTGATGCGATTACCTGATTTCTCAAATCTATCAATTGAGTGTTTGTTCTCATTCTTTTTGATTCAAGCTGATTTATTTCATCAATAAGTTTGATCTGCTATCTTCCAGTGGCATGCCAGATGACTTCTCACTACCGGTAGAATTTGAGTTTAATTGATGCAATAGTTCCGACTGAATATTCAATCGTATCCCGACGAGCCCGTTAAGTACTCGGTTTCATATACTTCTATAGAGAATAAGATGAATAGAAAAAGGAGCAGATTATGATAAGAACCATTCATTTAGCTTACTTCTTTCAAAATCTAATTTCTTTTTGTATGATTCTTCAGATGGGGGTTCAAGAAGAGTTGCAGGACCATGTTCATGATACAAATCCACAGCAACATACCCTGCCTTGTCATTTCCGACTTCCATAAAACAGAAACCCTTCCCATCGAATCGTGGTGACGATTGTTTGTTTTTATCATTTACGATATCATCTACTATTTGTTGGCCAACTACTTTTGCTTGAGCTTCCGCAAATACTCCGGCCTTGGGAATAGCCACATTTTCATTCACCTTAATTTCTGTTACATCCCCTATTGCAAAAACATTTTCATAATCTGTCTTAAGACTGAACTTGTCAACATTAATCCAATTTTCCCCTTGTGAAAAGAGACCAGAATTCCTTACTATCTCAGGTACCTTGTGAGGAGGAATTAGTATAAGCAGATCATAATCTACTGAGCTTCCATTTTCAAACTCTATCTTTTCCATATCTAGTACTGTTCGTATTTTATGTAACGGATGGAAATTTACATGGTTATTACTAAGTAAGTTAATAACATCTTTACTAACTTTTACTCCAGCTACGGGTAAGGAAATCGGAGTTGGTGTATAAATATCGATATCAATTGAGTCTCGTGTGCCATTCTTAACTAAAATATCATTAATTAGTAAAGATGCCTCATAAGGCGCTGGGGGGCACTTATATGGAATAGATGCTATGCATATTGCTATTCTACCCTTCTTTAGTGAAAGAATTCTTTCTCTTAGTTTTGGAACTTGTTCTGGATCATACAGGTTAAAGCCTTCATTTTCTAGAAAACCATTTACTTCTTCAACAGCATACTCGGTACCTAATGCTATTATCAGATAGTCATATTTTATCTTAGGAGTTGAAGATCCTGTTATATTAACAGTCTTTGAAGCGAGATCAATTCTTGTTATTTTATTATTCAGATACCTTATTCCTCGTTTTTCCAGCCTATTCAAATCAATTTTAGAATCTTCAAGTGTTCTTATCCCACTTAAGATCCATAAATTTACAAGCCCCATCATAAAATAGTCTTTTTGATCGATAATACTAATTTGATATTCTACTGATTCTGATAACGAGGAAAGATTTTTCTGCAAAAAATTAGCAGCTGTCAATCCTCCAAATCCTGCACCTAAAATTAAGATACGTTTTACCTCAGACAAGTACGAAGATATATAAGGTCAGCTCTAACGTAAAAGCATTTTTCAAAATTACAGATGCTAGAGTTTAATTAGAAAAGTCATTTTGATATCAAAATTACAAAACAATCTTCAAAGTGGCAGTGCTATAAGATATTTGCCCATTGGGTATCCCGCTTCAAATTCATCCGAATGAAAAATTTATACTTATATTAGACAAAATTGTGATTGACTTAACAACTCCTACGTCTCTACACGAAAAAATTATGAGAAGAGCTAAATACCAAGTGATAGAACCCTAGTACATGCAGGGCACTAATCCCGACGTCCGAAGACTCGAGCAAATTAATTAAACGATGGAGAATAAAAGATTTTAATTGACATTTTAAAATTAATCATGCCATCTTATACGGTTATTGTGTGATATCCAGCAGCACCGTTGGGAAAAGGAGGACTCATTTCTGTAGTTTGAACCTTTCCTGTTTTGTCAGTAGCTCTAACTACAATGGAATAATTTTCTTTATTTGGAGGTGCATATCCGGCTGTCCAAAGTACCCAAGTATACTTCGAGAGAGGATCCTTTACTCGGGCTGTTTTCCAGGTTGTCCCTCCATCAGTGCTAACTTCAATCTTTGCTATTCCTCTGTCCCCGGCAAACGCTATCCCTGCAATTGGAACTTTACTCCCATCTGAGGGAGCTGCAGTTTCGTCTAACTTTCTGAATCTTTGCCTTGCCGGCGCCTGCCCCGGAATTAATATGGATGAACCAGTTTTGTCCTCAGCGTTATTAGCCCATCCTAGTCGCTGCCAATATCCTTCATAAACCTTATCTACTAATTCAATTTCTGTTATCCACTTTGGATTCATCATGCCGTATAGACCTGGTACTATTGCCCTAACTGGGAACCCATGCTTTGAGGTAAGGGGACTTTTATTCATATCATAGGCAAGTATAGTACCTTCCATTTGGGATCTCTCTATAGGAATTCCCACATCATAACCGTCGGCGCATCTAAATACGACATATTTTACATTTGGCTTAATTGCAGCTTCATTAAGCAGATAGCTTAAACGTACCCCCTTCCAAAGAGCAGTGCTTATCAGTTCCCCTCCAATCTTGTTACTTATGCATTCTAATGTTACATATTCCTCAACTGAGGGCATAGCCTTAATCTGGTCATAATTAATAGTCAAAGGTTTTTCGACTAGCCCCTTTATTGTAAGATTCCACGACTTTGAATCGACTTCTGGAACTATTGGATTGATATCAATCCTGTAAAACAAATATGTTGGAGTAACTTCTGAGGCAAGAAGTGGTACAAGGTTTGGATCCTCAAAGCCCTTAGGTTTGGGTCCGGTCTGCGGTAACAGCGGAGTAGTTGATTCTAGTTCTTGTTCCTCGTTTTGTCTGGAAAGAAGCCTGTCAACCCCAAAATAAATTATCGGCAATGCTATTGCCGAGCCAGCTAATAGTCGGAGAAATGCTCTTCTACTGTATTTTACATCCATTGGACCAGTTGATTTATCAGTACTAGGCGTAGGCTCTGGTGCCTCCTTTGATTTTTTCTTCACTCTACCAAGAAAGAATGATGAAAACACAAATCCAAAAATAAGATGGCTTGGAATAGTGGATAGCACTATGAGTGATAGTGACACGACTTGTACTCCACTTCGTGATTGAATTAGGGTAACAAGTATTATCGCAATAAGTCCAAAAATAATATACGACAAAATAGAGGATAGTAAAGCTTCCGGCAGATATCCCCTTCTCCTAAATCTAGCAAATAGCTTGTCCAGAAAAATTCCTATAATTCCAAATACTACTATGTTGGCAATAATTGAACCAATAAAAGCCGAATATTTAGCGAGTGGTCCGAAATTTTCAACTGCCTGTGATTCAAATTCTCCAGGTGTTACTGAAAACAATGCCTGAGAGGCAATTTCTGGGAGAAACAATCCGCCAATTGTGTCTTTTAATATTATTGACACAGCAACAGCCAATGCTCCTGCGGCCAGGCCTGCAGCAAACGGAACAAGGAATCTGCGTGAATTTCTTGCCACGCATTTTGATCGAATTTTAACGATTTAAGGTTTTTTCGACTCTATTCTGAACAATATCTGATTAATGGAATTTCTGAAGTTAGAAGCACCTGTTTAATTTATTTCTCTATCTATCCAATCTCGACTACATACAATTATGATGATTCATTTTGAGTCTTCAATACAGTAGTCGATACATTTGGTTTCATACTGTTCATCATGTCTAACATCTCTTTTTCATGCATCTTAATTCCTTGATCGGTCATATTTAGTTGCATAATGGCACCCTTGATGTCTCCTTCATTTAGATCCATGATTGCCTCCATTAAATGCATTTTAGCATTATCTAGCGATGATCCAAAAGTCATATTGCCACCGGGCATCATCATTGTCTGATTGTTGACAGCCGACACGGATTGAGTATCTTTTACTGACAAGTCTTGACTGAAGATGACTTTTGATGTTACTCCTATCAGAACAGAAATACCAATGGCTAATACCAATACGCTAATACTTATTTTGTTTGACATTGCCAAAAGTAGTAATAATGATCATATCATATTATATAAAGAGTATCTAAATGCGTAACGAAAAATTGAAGCGTAGAAGAAATGTTTTTGTTGATATTCCGTGCATCAGGAGATACTCTTCCTTTCTCATCAGAGCTATTTTATTATCAGCAGTGAGACTGCTATTGAATGCTGACAGAGAAAATCGCGACCGTTGAACGTACTGTATATGGATGGATTGAATCGACCGTTGTCTTTACAGTACTCTCTTAAATACTAAAAGAATCACACAATAGGAATGCACTGGACACCTTCAAACTATACATCGGTGAGGACAGCCTATTCCAAGCTAACAAATGCAATAACCATCAGGCCAACGGCAGAAACAACTGATACTAAGAACGCAGTAGGACGTGTGTTATGGACTGATATAATTTCACCTATTGATATTCCATCCAGTAACCGTTCTCATATGGATGGATTTGTCGTAAAATATTATGATATTAGTATGTTATCTCATCGTGGACCAATAAAACTTAAGCTAGTGCCAGGGAGAAAAGATAGTAAGAGCGAAAACCAAGTCCTGCTCGCAGGACAAGCTATTAGGGTATCAACTGGAGAAGTTCTGCCGCGTTTGGGAGATACAGTTATTCCTCTAGAATACACGCAGTTTGATTCTAAAAACAATATAATTATTATTCAAAAAGATTTGGCTAAAGGATCGTTTATATCATTTAAGGGTGGCGAGATCGCACGTAAGGATTTGTTACTAAACGCTGGACATGTTCTTAGAACACAGGATTTAGCATTAGCCTCAACACTTGGAATTCGAAAACTGAAAATTTTCAAAAAACCAAGAGTTGCAATTATTCCTACTGGTAGCGAGCTTACAAATGACATCAATGACGCAAAGCGGGGAAAAATACTCAATACTAATAGTACTGTCATATCTAATTTAATCGAGATATCAGGAGGTATACCTTTAGATCTTGGAATTACGTTTGATAATATTCACAAGATAAAAAATAAAATTAGAGCCGCCCTATCTAAAAGTGATATCATCTTAACAACGGGAGGGTCTTCTGTTGGAGTGCGTGACCTTGTTGCTGAATCGATAAATGACATTGGAAAACCAGGAATTTTGGTGCACGGAATAAAGCTCGATAGAGGAAGGGTAACGGGACTTGCCACCCTTCGTAACAGACCAGTTATTATTCTTCCCGGACCAATACAAGGAGCTGTAAACGCCTTTATTGTATTTGCTCAGCCACTCATTAGATTTATGTTGGGTCTGCATCCTTATACTAAACCGTTTATTTCAGCAAAACTTACTAAAGAGTGGAACGCCCGAAAAAAATTTCAAGAATTCACCAAAGTAGTATACGTAAAGATGTCGCGATCTGCATCAGGCGAATTTTATGCAAGCCCCATAACAGGGGAAACAACGGACATAACGGTACTAACTGGGAGCAATGGCTTTATTTTTGTACCCGAACGCTCGACTCTGCTAAAAAAGGGACAAAAGGTAAAAATAAACACATTTCCTGGTCTGTCTTTTTCATCAGGTAACCCATTAGATTTTCCTAACCAGTCAGAAAAAACATTTTTTCCCTTTTAGAAATAAATTATTTAAACAGCCTAGTTGCCAGATTAATTCCTGCAACTGCCACTATGATTCCTATGATAAATATCAATTTTTCGTGACTCAGTTTAAAGGCCCCCAACCTGGATCCCAGAAATCCTCCTAAAAGGACGACAAAGGCCAATGGTAAAATTAATGCAAAATCAACCTCCTGGGTAATTGAGTGAGCAAAAAGCCCGCTAATAGAATTTGTGAGTATAAATAAACTTGCTGACGCGGCAGCTGTCTTTGGATTTGCTAGGCCCGTTAATATCAAGATTGGCGATAACCAGATCCCCCCACCAATTCCAACAAGACCCGAAACAGTCCCTAAAACAGCACCTAATGGTAATGTAATTAATGAAAGCCTAGAAAGACTTAGGTTTAATTTTCGAATTTTCTCTTGTCTTATTTTTATTTGGGTGCCACTTAATAATAACATGGCCGAAGCTGAAAATAGAGCAATTACAAATATTAGTATGAGTGTTTTTTCTGGTAGTATAGTGGAACCGCCAATAAAAGCAAATGGAACTGAGATGAGTAACGGAATAGAAATACGAAGTGATAGGTGACCTGCCCTCAAATAATTGAAGAGCGCTATTGAAGCTACAACTATGTTGAGAGCCAAAGACACAGGAGGGATGGTGAATAGATTTACCCCAACAAGTACTAGAATGGCAATATAACTGCTCCCGCCTGCAAATCCAACACTAGAATAAAAAAAACTTACTGCAAAGAAAAGGGGAACAAGTATTATCAGTAATTGCTCATTAATGTCCGTGTCCCTCCATCATCTTGAACGCATGCTCCAGCCCCGGAAATAAGAATTCTAATGACTCTGATACTGCGTTTAATCTCCCTGGAATATTTATAATTAGACTTTTACCTCTTACTCCGGCAATTCCTCTTGAAAGCATCGACAAGGGTGTTCTTCTCTGCCCATATGCCCTGCTCCCCTCGGCAATTCCCTCTATTTCTCTTTCTATAACCTTTCTTGTAGATTCGGGTGTTATGTCTCTAGGGCCAAGTCCTGTTCCTCCGGTCGTCAATATCAAGTTTAAATGGAGATCATCTGAATATTTTATTAACAGTTCCTCAATAACAGAACTATCGTCAGGCACTACCTGATATTTTACTACATCAATACTTCTATCTTTTAGCGTTTTAACGATAAATTTTCCTGATTTATCTACCCGCTTTCCAGCTGCGACTGAATCGCTCACTACGATCACTCCTGCCCTGATCTTATTTCCGTCCTTAATTTTAAATTGCGCTATTCCCCCTGACTTTTCAACAAGCTTCACAGACGAAATAAATAGTGTATCGTCTATGGGCTTTAGCATATCATATATGGTCAGTGCACCAATACAAGCTCCACTTAGGGCTTCCATTTCTACCCCTGTTTTCCAAATACTTTTGACTTCTACGTCGACTTCAATTGCCTGGGATCTTACAGATACTTGAACCTTAATGTGGTCTATAGGTATTGGATGACAGTATGGTATGAGGTCTGATGTTTTTTTAGCCCCCGAAGTAGCTGCTATCTTCGCTGCCTCCACAATATCCCCTTTAGGAGACTTTCTTTGTCTAATCAATACCGCAGTTTTGGCATCTATGCTTAATACCGCCTTTGCCCGTGCGGTTCTGTAGGAATCTGGCTTTGCACCAACATTAAACATACCCCTGCTCTTTTTATCATTCATTTTTTCTCTACTCAAGTAAAATTCCTTCAGCCCATTTCTGACTTTCATTAGATATTTCCTTTTTCCAAATGGGTACCCGAGTTTTCACATTATTTATGACATATTTGCATGCCTCAAAAGCTTCATTCCTATGTTCTGAAGAGACACCAATTATAATACTGGCCTCACCGACTTTAATATTGCCGATCCTATGAAATACTGCCAATTTTTTTATTTCCCATTTTGTTTGTGCTTCATTTTCAATTTCTCTCATTTTTTGTTCTGCCATCTTACTGTAACTCTCATAATAAATCTCTGAAACGTTACCAGACCTTCCTCGATTACGTACGTTACCTATAAAGACGGATAATGCACCTGCAGAATTGTCCTCCAGTTCAAGCATTATCTCTTGCAAGCTTAGTCGGTTGTTTGTAATTCTAATCAAAGATTTAACCCCCGCTGACTGGTGGCAAAAGAGCAATTTCATCCTTGGAAGAAATAATGGTATCTCCAGCAGTAACCTTCCAATTTACAGAAGTTACAAATTTGTTATTAAACGATTTGAGCTGCGGATACTTCTTTAATATTTCACTATTCAAGTAGTTTACTGTGATGCCAGTAGGTACAGTTATAGTTATTTCGCTTTCACCCACTCTCTCTCTCAAAATTGCAAATAATTTAACTTTTATTTTATCGTTATCTTGAATATCCGATTTCAATTTGAGCTTATCCACCAATTGTATGCATGAGGTTTAGTTTTGGTTTAAGACCATTAATTCTTATCAGACTTGCTATCCCCTCCTGTTTCATGGTCACACACTGAATTAAGCAATGACTAAGCTCCTCATCTGATGCTCCTTTGCGCAGAAAACTCTTGATATCGTAGCCTGGGTTTTCAAATAAACATGTAAGAAATCTTCCTTCAGAAGTCAATCTTATCCTATCGCACTGACTGCAAAAAGGCTCTGTTACAGAGGGAATAAATCCTACAGTTCCCATTCCATCTGAAAAAGAATATAGTTTAGCAGGTGTCGACATCTCTTGATCTGAGGAAGGAAGGACTTTTCCAATATCGGTTTCTATTTTTTCGATCATTTCCCTTTTACTGAAAACAAGATCGCTTCTCCATATCCCTGTTCCATCTAATGGCATGAATTCTATAAATCGAACAGTGATCCCTGTGCGTCTTGCAAAATTGGCAAATTCAACAACTTCATCATCATTCCAACCTCTGACGACAACTGTATTTATCTTTACATCAAGTCCAACATCTTTTGCTTTTTGGATAGAACTTAGGACTTTGTCTAATCCATTAACCCCCGTCATCATCTTAAATCTATTCTCTTTAAATGAATCTAGACTGATATTCACGCTGTCAAGGCCACTAGATTTTAATGCTTTTGCTTTCTCTAAAAATAGTAAACCATTAGTTGTTAGGCCGATGCTTTTAATGCCGTCAATCTTTGCAATTGACCTAATTAAGTCTTCTATTGAAGGTCTAACCAGTGGCTCGCCTCCTGTTATTCTTATTTTTTCAACCCCTAAATTAGCAAAAATAGATGAAAGTCTAATAATCTCCTCAAAAGAGAGTACTTCAGTAGTATCAAACCACTTTGTGTTGTCTTTTGGCATGCAATACCCGCATCTCATATTACACTTGTCTGTGACAGAGATTCTTAGCTTTTTTGCGCCTCTACCATAACTATCTATTAATTTGCTTTTCATGGATCTCATCTTTTGCGTGAATACCAAGTTATGTTGACGATCATTTTTTTCTTGCCAGCTTTAACTGTTCGATGAAATGAAACTTCCAACCATTTGGTAAATCTTTAACCTTGACAGCACGTTCCACTGTTTGAAGATCATCCTTATTTACAGTGTATAACCTAACAATGTCTTTTATGGTAACATTATTTTCATCTTTTTTGATAAGTTTTATTTCATCACCTTGTTCTAGATCTCCTTCTTTCATTACCTTGAAGTAGATACCGGTAAGACCACTTGCTAAAAATTTTCTAATAATATCCATTCTTCCAAATTTTACTCCAAGTTTATAACATGGCATTCTAGGCTGAGTTGCCACGACTCTTGCTGTTCCAACCTGGAATTGATCTCCAACGTTAACCGTTTCTTCAAACATTCCTTGTGTAGTAAAATTTTCACCAAACATACCCCAAGGCAATGACATTTCAGGAAGTTCCTTTTTCCAGTAATTATAATGTTCTTGTGGATAGGCATATATGGCTTTGTCGGCACCGCCATGTACTGTTAAGTCAGCCTGTTTGTCTCCGTCGAGATTCAGTTTCCTTAATCTCACACGACCCATTACTGGTTCCTTAAAGATTCCAGTAGTTACAAGTTCATTCTGGAAGTTCACTTGACGTGGAAGACCTACGTTTAGCGATAATAGCTTCAAAGCACATAATCTATCCAGACATCTTAAATAAACCTTAAAACGTCAAATTGCCCCTCAGATTTTGGAGTTCTCAAACTTT
>Ga0068862_100005877_pt1 | contig 10219 bp, 6 predicted proteins | sample KBSSwiS52_FD_66598 | JGI IMG/M metagenome (GOLD analysis project Ga0068862, IMG submission 66598) | Switchgrass rhizosphere microbial communities from Kellogg Biological Station, Michigan, USA - KBS Switchgrass S5-2 | ecosystem: Host-associated > Plants > Roots > Rhizosphere > Soil ... | reverse complement strand
CGGACTTTGCGGATGACGGCCGCCACCCGTTTGAGATTGGCGACAGTATAGAGCAACTGCAGATCGTCGCCGATGGGCGGGTGCCAGCGGGCTCCGAGGATCGCCGCCGCGCGCCGCGCCTCGGCTCTGCGTACGCGCGCCGTCGCGGTGGGGCCGTGCCGGAGGCTTCCGCAGTTCCCGCTCAGCAGATTGAAATAGTGAATCTCGTAGCCCGCTCGCTTTAACAGCAGGAGCGTGCCGGCCATCATGAATTCGATGTCGTCCGGATGCGCCGCGACAGCGATGGCAGAACCCATCTGACAGGCCCTACCAGGGACGGCTCGTCACCAGATGTGCACGCGCTGGTCCGGCGGAAGATAGAGCGCATCGCCCGGTTTGACGTCGAACGCCGCGTACCAGGCGTCCACGTTTCTCACGACCCCATTGGTGCGGTACTTCGCAGGGCTGTGCGGATCGGTGAGGAGCTGCTGGCGCAGCGCGCCTTCGCGCGCCTTCGACTTCCAGCTCTGGGCGTAGGCCAGGAAGAAGCGCTGGTCGCCGCTCAGCCCGTCGATCGGCGCGGCTTTGCCGTGCTGCGCCTGATAGCGTTGATACGCTGCGTACGCGGCCTCGATGCCCCCGAGATCACCGATGTTCTCGCCGAGCGTGAGCGATCCTTTGATGCGGGTTCCGGGCAGCGGCTCGTAGGCGTCGTACTGCGCCGTGAGCGCCGCCGTGCGATCCTTGAACGCCTTCTTGGCGGCGTCGGTCCACCAGTCCTCGAACTTCCCCGTCGGCCCGAACTGGCTGCCCTGGTCGTCGAAGCCGTGGCCCATCTCGTGACCGATAATCGCGCCGATCGCGCCGTAGTTCACCGCCGGATCCGCGTTGGCGTCGAAGAACGGCGGCTGCAGGATCGCAGCCGGAAACGTGATCTGGTTCGTGAGCGGGCTGTAATAAGCGTTCACCGTCTGGGGCGTCATCACCCACAGCGTCCGATCGACCGGTTTCGGCAGACGCTGGACGTCGAGCTGATGCCGGAACTCGGCGGCGCGCATCGCGTTGCCCAGCAGATCGTTGCGGTCCACTTTGATCGACGAGTAGTCGAGGTAGGTCGCCGGGTGCCCGATGCGCGGCTCGAACGCCGCGAGCTTCACCAGCGCGGCCTTCTTCGTCGCCTCGTCCATCCACGGGGAGCCCGTGATGCGCTGCTGGTAGGCGGCGCGCAGGTTCTCGATGAGCTCCGCCATCTGTTTCTCGGCCGCTGGCGGGTAATACTTCGCGACGTAAACCGCGCCGACCGCCTCGCCGAGCGTGCCGTTCACGAGCTGGACACCGCGCTTCCACCGCTCGCGCTGCGTCGGCACGCCCGCGATCGTCTTCGAGTAGAAATCGAACCGCGCATCGTCGAACGCCTTCGGCAGAAATTGCGCGTGATCGCTGATGAAGTGATAGGCGAGATAGGCCTGCCATGTCTCGACTGGTGTGGCCGCGAAGATCTTGCCCATCGCGACCAGCGCCGTGTTGTTCATCATCAACACGGTGGGCGACGAGCTCAGACCAGCGGTTCCGACCATGAGCCTCCAGTCGAACTCGGGCGCCTTCGCTTTCAGCCCCTCGATCGTCTGCGGGTCGTTGAGCTTCGCGATATTGCGGTTCTCTTCCGGAGGCCAGTGCTCCCGGGCCATGGCGGTCTCGAGCGCGACGATGGCGTCGGCCTTCGTGCTCGCGTCGCGAATGCCCGCGATCGTCTGAATCTGCTCGACGTAGGCGCGGTACGCCTTGCGGAAGCCGTCGTACTTCTCGCCCGGCAGCAGATAGTAGTCGCGGGGCATGCCGAGGCCACCCTGCGCGACGACGGCGGTGTACTCGGCGGGGTTGGAGAGGCTGGGAATGATGCCGAGGTTCACGGGCGACGCGAAATCCGGGGCGGCGAAGATCGCCTGGAGCGCGGAGCGGTCGTTCGCCGCGGCGATCCGCGCGAGATACGGCGCGAACGCCGTCGAGCCGCGCGCTTCGATGCCCTCGACGTTCATCCAGCTCGCATAGAAGTCGCCAATCTGTTTGCCCGAGGCGCCGTACTGAACCGGGTTCCTCGCCATTTCGTCGAGGATGCCTCGGACATTGGCTTCGGCCTCCTCGACGAGGTTGACGCTGTTGCCGGCAGACGCGCGGTCGGCGGCGATCTGGGTGCGCGCGTCCCACGCCCCGTTGGCGTAGGCCCAGAAATCGTCGCCAGGCTTGACGCTGGCGTTCTGCGACGTGAGATCGATCCCGAAGCGGCCGAATCGCGCCGTGGCAGGTGGCGACTGCGTCAATACCGGCACCGCACCCACCAGCACGACAACACTGAACGCGACGCCCGCAAACGCTCTGAATGTCATAACTCTCCTCGAGATGATTCGTACTTCGTCGCGCGAGTACTTCCGCTTCGCGTTGACCTACTCGACCGGCTCGAGCCGCAGCACGGTGCCGTTGACCTCTTCCGTCAGCAGGTAGATCAGGCCGTCCGGACCCTGACGGACGTCGCGAATCCGCTGCTTCAGTTCCGTCAGAAACGTTTCCCGCCGCGTCTCCCACATCTTGTCGTTGAAGACGACGCGCTCCACGCCGCTGGCACCGTTGACGCGGCCGCGCACGACGCCACCGACCATGAGATTCCCTTTCCACGCCGGGAACCGGTCACCGGTGTAGAACAAGAGTCCCGACGGCGTGATGCCCGGGATCCAAACGAGCAGCGCCGGTTCGATGCCGGGGGCATTCGGACTACCCATCGGCGAGCTGTCGTTGTTGCGCCCGTAGCCGTGATCGGGCCAGCCGTAGTCCGCGCCCGCCTTGAGGATGTTCACCTTGTCGCCGCCGTACGGGCCGAGCTCCACGTGGAACATCTGACCAGTCGTCGGGTGCGGCGCAATGCCGAACTGATCGCGATGGCCGACGGTATAGACCTCCGGGCGCGCCCCCGCCTTGCCGACGAACGGGTTGTCGGGCGGCACGGTGCCGTCATCGCGCACGCGGATCACCTTGCCATACGCGGTGTCGGACTTCCGCGGATCGGGGCCGTTGGTGATGCGCCCGGCCGCGCCGCTGATGGTCATGTAAATCGTCCCGTCGGGCGCGAACGCCATGCGGGACGCACCCTGCGTCACCGGATCGCTGATGTACACGTCCTGCACGTCCGTGATCGCCCCGCCGTCGAACCGGCCTCGCGCCAGCGCCAGCGGCGTGCGCGCCTCCGTGCCCGGTTTGGAATAGCCGACATAGATCCACTTGTTCTCGGCGAACTTGGGGTGGATGGCGACATCGAAGATCCGTCGCATCGGCGGCAAGCCGGCCAGCGGTTTCGGATCCAGGACCCCTTTGCGAATCGCCCGGATCTCGTTGGCGAATCGCATGCTCACCAGCATGTCGCCGTCGGGCAGCATCACCAGGCTCCACGGCCGGTCGAGGCCTTGCGCGACGACGCTGACGCGAACCTTCTGCTGAAAGGTCTCGAAGACAGCTGGCAGCGCCGGCAGCGGATACCCGCCGCGCTGCTGCGGCCTGGGCGGTGTCGGCGCGGCTGGCGCGGCGGTCTGCGCAGCGGTCGTCACGCCTCCGACCGTCGCGGCGGCGGCCAGGAGCAGGGCCGGTGTCAATCGAATCGGTCCGAAACACATCGCTCATACCTCGGGAGAGTGTGACGGATCGAGTGTGTGATCTGCCGGGCGGCACGCGCCGCCGCAGTCACGTCGTAGATGCCAAGACGGGAGCCTGTCGTGAGGGCCAAGGGGGTCGCGTGATTATACAGGCCAGCCTGAGCGTTCACGGCGTGGGGGCGAGACGGAGGATCGAGCTGGGCGAATCGGGAACGGCTGTAAAATCCGCCGGAGGTGAGCCATGTCGCGCACGCGAACAGGTCACGGACAGACGGCACTGATAACAGGCGCATCGGCGGGGATCGGCGTGGACCTCGCGGAGTGTTTTGCCCAGGATGGTTACAACGTCATCCTTGCCGCGCGTAACGAGAGCGCGTTGCGCGACGTCGCCGAACGGCTGACGAGAACTCACGGCATCACCGCGACACCGATCGCCGTGGACCTGGGAGCCATCGGCGGCGGGCGGAGACTGGCTGACGCCATCGCACAGAAAGGGCTCTCAGTCGACGTCCTCGTGAACAACGCGGGTTACGGCCATGCCGGCGCGTTCAACGGGTCGGACAGCGCGACGCAACTCGGCATGATTGACCTGAACGATCGCGCGCTGGTCGAGCTGACGCACATCTACTGGCCGGGAATGCTGGCCAACAGGCGCGGCGGCGTACTCAACGTGGCGTCGACCGCCGCCTTTCAGCCCGGGCCGCTGATGGCGATCTACTACGCGTCGAAGGCGTTCGTCCTGTCGTTCTCGGAAGCGTTATGGGAAGAAGCACGCGACACCGGCGTGAAAGTCAGCTGCCTCTGCCCCGGGCCGACCGTCAGCAAGTTCCGCGAACGCGCCGGCACCAACAAAGTGCGGCTCAGTCGCGCCAGCACGCCGATGCCGTCGATGACCGTCGCGCGCATGGGCTACGAGGCGTGGCAGGCGAACCGGCGGGTCGAGGTCACCGGCCTGCGCAATCGCGTTCTGGCGTCGCTCGTGCGGTTCATGCCGCGCACGGCGGTGCTGCGCAGCGTGCGGAATCTTCAATCGCCGATCTAGACCGTTGTTTCCGTTCCGCTACTCCTGCTTCTTCGCGGCGTCCTGGCCTTCCTTGAACCGCGCGCCCCGCAGCATGTTCGTCATCGCGTAGTTGCCCTCGTGACAGGCGTACTCATACAGGTTTTCCTGGGTCGCCTTCCACGGATACTCGCCGGTCCACGCCCGATCCCACGTCTCCGGATCCTCGATGGTAAAGCGATACAGGAGCGTGTTCGCGTCAATCCGCTTGATGCGTTCGACGACGTGCAGCTGATCGCTCGACCCGTTGAACTGCGTCTTGGTCGTGAAATTCGTGGTGTCCACGACGAGCGTGTCGCCTTCCCACCAGCCGATCGAGTCGCCCATCCAGCGGCGGATGGTCGGTGGCAGATGCTTGCCGCCGATGCGGACGACGCGGGCGTCGTGCACCATCTCGTTCAGGATCAGCACCGTGTCGCGGGTCTGCACGATCTGCTTGAAATTGTTGTAGAAGTAGTTGGGCAGCGCGGGCGGACCCGCCGTGGAATTGAAGCCGAGCAGGCACCGCTCCGCCAGCGGGCGCGACTCCGGTCCGTCGAACGCGCCGGCCGGTCCGGACGTCGTGGCCCCCTCGCCGGCGCTAGGATCCGCGGCGGCCGCGCGCAGCCGGGCGAGGCGCTGCCGCGCTTCGGGCTTCATCGGCGGAATCTTGCCGTCCGGCGGATCGATCAGGATGGAACTGCGCTTCTGGCCGTCGACGCTGATAATCTGCCGGCCCTGCTCGATCCAGAACCGGTTGTAGCCGCCGGTCCCGCCGCCGGCGAACTGCTCGACGGCTTCGAGCCACGTCTTCGTCGCGACGCGCTCGCCGCCGACCGAAGGCGCGCCGCGATCGCCGCTGATGGGCGCGGCGTCTTTGGCCTCGCGCTGGCGGTCGTAGGCTTCGGCCGCCGCGGCCTCCTCATCGGTGAGCACCGGGCGGCCGCGGGCTTCTGCCGGCCGCTCGAGCGGCGTCACGGTCGCGACGTCATACAGTCCCTGGAGATCGGGATGACCATCGGTCGTACGTGGCAGGGTGGCGGCTGGGCGAGAGGCCGCGGCCTTCGCGGGTGTCTGGGCCGGCGCTTTGGCGGCCTGCGCGCCGAGCGTGCGGGCGGCGCATACCGCCGTGACCGCCACCAGCACGCCGGAGAACAAAACCTTGTGCGAGCGATTCCGCATGAACATCACTCCAGCTTCTACGATTGAATGGCCGCGGAGTTTCATGATGATCCTGGACACAGCTCGCGCCCTTGTCAAGCCTCGCACGTGACAGCCTTGCCCGCGCTTTCCGGCTACAATCGGCGAACTCGTGGCGGGAAGTCACTGGAGGTGGCCGTGCGGCACGCGAGTCTGATCACAACAGGCGTCGTGATGGCGATCGCCGCCGTCTCCGCCCGGGCCGCCGCGCCGCAAACCACGGTCAGGAACCAGGCGACGTGCGGCTCGCTGAAGGGACTGGCCATTCCGGCGGCCTCGATTGGGTTGCCCACCACCGGCGCCACGATCACGGAAGCGGATCTCATCGCCACGGCGCCGGAGACGGTGGTCGGCGAGCGCGCGGTCCTCGCGACGCCGGAGTACTGCAAGGTCACCGGCAGCATCGCGCCGGTCGACCCGTCAGCACCGCCGATCAACTTCCAGGTCAATCTGCCGGCGTCGTGGAATCGCAAGATCGCGCAAATGGGCGGCAGCGGCAACAACGGTGTGATTCCCGTCGCGCTGACAACCGGCATGCAGTGGGGGCCGGAGTCGATTCCGCCGAACGCGCCGTACGCGCTGTCGCGCGGATTCGTGACCTACGGCAGCGACTCGGGTCATCAGACGGCGGGGCGAGGCGCCGCCGGCACGGCCCCGCCGCCGCCGGACTGGACGACGAATGACGAGGCGCTGACCAACTTCGCGTACGCGCAGATGAAGAAGACGCACGACGTCGCGGTGGCGCTCGTCGCGAAGTTCTATGGCGAGCCCATCCGGCGCAGCTATTACCTCGGGTCGTCGCAGGGCGGGCGCGAGGCGTTGATCGTCGCGCAGCGATTCCCGCAGGACTACGACGGCGTCTTCACGCAGGTGCCGGCGAATACGTACGTGCAGCTGGCAGTCGCCGATCCGCTGGCGCGCGCGAAGATGCAGGCCGGCGACGGATGGATTCCGCCCGCCAAGGTCGCCGTCGTCGCCCACGAGGTCCGGCGGCAGTGCGACGCGCTCGACGGCCTCGCAGACGGCCTGGTCAGCAACTACGTGGCCTGCAACCGCAGGTTCGATCCCGGCGTCACGCCGAACCCGCTGGCGGCGGTTCGCTGTGCCGGCGGCGCCGACACCGGCGAGACGTGTCTCTCCGACGCGCAGATCAAAGCGGCCGATGCCCTCCACGCGGCGACGGCGTATCCGTTCACGCTCGACAAGGGGTGGACGACGTTTGCGGGCTGGGGGACCGGGAGCGAGTCCGCGACGAACTGGAAGACATTCCCCACCAGGCCGACGGCGGCGTCGGCGAACGCCGGCCTGCTGCGCAGCCGCATCGTCCGCGAGGCGAACGTCAACGTGCTCGAAGCCGATCTCGCGAAATACGCGAAGGAGATTCAGCAGTTGTCCGCGCTGCTCGACGCCGCCGATCCGGACCTGTCGGCGTTCAGGCGCCGCGGCGGCAAGTTGATCATGAAGGTCAACACCACCGACTACACCGTCAACCCGCGCTGGGTGATGCAGTACTACGACAAGGTCGTGGAAAAGATGGGCGCCGGACCGGTCGACGAGTTTCTGCGTTTCTATGTGGCGGTCGGCTTGTTCCACAACCGCAACATCGGCCGCAACCCGCTGACCGACGCGCCCGTGCCGATGTATGTGGACTTCATCGCCATGCTCGACGACTGGGTCGAGCACGGGAAGCCCCCCGCCGACACACAGGTGCTGACCGACATGGACCTGACGCCGCCGTTCGCGGTCCGCGCGACGTTCCCGATGTGCCGCTATCCGATGTACCCGCAGTACAAGGGCGCGGGTGATCCGAAGAGCGCCGCCAGCTACCGCTGTGTGAGGTAGGGGGCCTGATGATTGTCCGAAGCCCGAGTGCTCCCATCGAGATTCCTGACGTCACCGTTGGTGCGTTCGTGCTCCGGCAGGCCGAGCGCCTCGCGGACAAGCCTGCGCTCATCGATGGCCCGACAGGTCGCACGCTCTCCTACGGTCAGTTCGCGGACGTGGTCCGCCGGGTTGCCACCGCGCTGGATCGTCGCGGGTTTCGCAAGGGAGACGTGTTCGCGGTTTACAGCCACAACGTTCCGGAATATGCCGTTGTCTTCAACGCGGTCGCGCTCCTCGGCGGCGTCGTCACGACGGCAAATCCGTTGTGTACCGCAGCCGAGTTGACCAAGCAGCTGAAGGACAGCCGACCGCGGCTGATGGTGACGGCGCTGCCGTGTCTGGACAAAGCGAAGGAGGCTGCTGCGGCCTCGGGCGTCGAGACGCTCTACTTGTTCGGCGGCGAGGCCGATGGCGTGCGGCCATTTGACGAACTGCTCGACGCGCCACCGACCCCGCCATCGGTTTCGATCACCCCGTCCGAAGACGTCGTCGTGCTCCCCTACTCGAGCGGGACGACGGGCCTGCCGAAAGGGGTGATGTTGACGCACCGCAATGTGGTGGCGAATCTCTGCCAGATCAACGGCGCCGAGGCGTTCGATGGATTCCAGGAGCGCGATCGGATTCTGGCGGTGCTCCCGCTGTTCCACATCTACGGCATGGTGGTCGTCCTGAAGCTCGGCCTCGCGAACGGCGCCACCATCGTCACGATGCCACGTTTCGATTTCGCGGAGTTTCTCGAGACGACACAGAAGTACCGCATCACGAATCTGCCGATCGTGCCGCCGCTCGTTCTGGCCCTCCTGAAGAGTCCGCTGGTCAGCGGCTACGACCTGTCGAGCGTGCGCATGATATTTTCCGGCGCCGCGCCGCTCGGCGAGGCGCAGGCCATCGAGCTGCAGCAGCGCCTCAATTGTCAGGTGCGTCAGGGTTACGGGATGACCGAGGCGAGCCCGGTGACGCACATCAGCCCAACCGTCGAGGGCGTTCCCGCGAAGATCGGTTCGGTCGGCCGGCCGGTACCCAACACCGAGGTGAAGATCGTCGATCCCGCCACCGGCACGCCGGTCGGCGCGCCGCGGACCGAAGGCGAGCTGCTGATTCGCGGTCCGCAGATCATGAAAGGGTACCTGAACCAGCCCGGCGAGACGGCCGCGTCGATCGATCCGGAAGGCTGGTATTACACCGGCGACGTCGGCTACGTCGACGAAGAGGGCTGGTTCTACATCGTCGATCGCACGAAGGAACTGATCAAGTACAAGGGGATGCAGGTGGCGCCGGCGGAGCTCGAGGCGCTGCTGTTGACGCATCCCGCGGTCCTCGACGTCGCGGTGGTGCGGCGGCCAGATGAGGAAGCGGGCGAGATTCCGAAAGCGTTTGTCGTGGTGAAGCCCGATCCGGAATCGCGGGCGACCACCGGCGAATCGATCATGGCGTGGGTGAGCGAGCGGGTGTCGCCGCACAAGAAGGTCCGCCGGCTCGAGTTCGTCGACCAGATTCCCAAGTCGCCGTCCGGGAAAATCCTGCGCCGGCTGCTCGTCGATGGATCGGGGGAGATTGCGGCGAGGAGCCGCTGATCGCTCTCGCTGGCGACTCTTGACACACACGGGGTAGACTCGGACTCCCTCAGAGGAGGTTTGATGCTGAATCGCCGCCATTTCGCCGTTGCTGCTGTCCTGATCGCGTGTGCCGTCTCGGGTCCGCTGCGCGCGCAAGTTGCGCGCACGAATACCGCGGTATCGACCGCCGACTCGCCCCGGAGTTCGGCGGCAGCGCTCAACCCCGCCGCGAATCCCGAATCGCTCGGATTCGATGGCCAGCGGCTGGCGAAGCTCGACTCCTATATGGCGAAGGCTGTCGCCGACGGCCGGGTGGCGGGGATGATCACGCTCCTCGCTCGTCACGGACAGGTTGTTTCCGAAAAGACCTATGGCGCGAGGCGGCTCGAAGGCAACGTGCCGATGACGCGCGATACGATCTTCCGCCTCTACTCGATGACGAAGCCGATCACCGGCGTCGCCATGATGATCCTCTTCGAGGAAGGCAAATGGCGGCTCGACGACCCGGTCACGCGCTTCGTGCCGGAGTTCAAGGAGCTGAAAGTGTTCAGCGGCACTGACGCCGGGGGCGAGCTGACGCTGGAACCGATGAAGCGTCCGCCAACGATGCGGGAGATCATGAGCCACTCCGCCGGCTTCGGCTACGGGCTCGGCGACCGGCATCCGGTCGACAAGCTGTACCGGGAAAAAAACGTGCTGGGCGCCAACGGTCTCGCCGACATGATCAAACGGACCGCGGAAATTCCGCTGATGTACCAGCCCGGCACCCGCTGGTCGTATTCCTCGTCCGTCGACATTCAGGGCTACATCGTCGAGAAGCTGTCGGGAATGCGGTTCGGCGACTTCCTGCAGCAGCGGATCTTTGCGCCGCTGAAGATGACCGACACCGCCTTCTACGTGCCGAAGGAAAAAGCGGCGCGGCT
>Ga0068862_100005875_pt1 | contig 10219 bp, 7 predicted proteins | sample KBSSwiS52_FD_66598 | JGI IMG/M metagenome (GOLD analysis project Ga0068862, IMG submission 66598) | Switchgrass rhizosphere microbial communities from Kellogg Biological Station, Michigan, USA - KBS Switchgrass S5-2 | ecosystem: Host-associated > Plants > Roots > Rhizosphere > Soil ... | reverse complement strand
ATAAATTCTACTCTTCTATCTTTTTTTTCTTCAAGTTTATCAAGAATATTTTTATCAAATATGAAAACCGGCACTACAGGGAAATTTGCTTTCAAAGCATGATACAATCCGGCATTATCATGAATACGAAGATCACGCCGAAACCAAAAGATGTTAACTTTTTGCATAAGGTTTTATCGGTTATAAACAATAAAACATATTTCACAACAGACTTTTTCACTAAATTGTTTGAAGAATATGACTATACATCTCTTTTATTTTTTTATTGTCATAATTTTTATCCCGAAATTTTTTCACCCATTTCAAATGATATACAGAATTTGTGAGGAAAAATTCTTCGGCAGCAAGCACCTCATTTATTGTGAGTGTTTTTTCAATGATATGATATTTTTTTAAATCAAACTTTTCCAGCATCCAGCGACGCATAACTCCCGCGACACAACCTTCTGTAAGCGGAGGAGTATAAATTGTATCACCATTTATAATAAATATGTTGGCAATTGCACTGTCGCAAACCCTTTCAAAAGAATTAAGAACGAGGCAATCATCCATGTTATTTTTTTTAGCAAATAACCCCGCCATTACATAAGGCAGGTAATTGTTTGATTTTAGGTTTGAAAGGAGATCACAACTTTTCCTGGCGCCGGGAAATACATCCACCACAAGGCCGTTTTCATTCAATTGGTTTTCATAAGGCAGTGGCGAAGTTTCAATAACATAGTTTGGAAGGAGATCTTCGGGATCAAATATTCCGCCATTTCCCCGAAAAAGCGTCAAACGTATTCGAACCGCGTCATGATGTTTGTTTTTTGCCGCTATCTGTCTAATCTTTTTTTCAAGAAACAGTGCGGTGAAAGTTTTTGGAATTTCAAAATAAAGCAGGGAAAGCCCATGGTATAATCTTTCGAAATGGAATTCTTTATTAATAATAATACCCTTTATCATTTTCATCGTTTCAAACAGGCCATCACCATATCGAAAGGAGCGGTTTGCCGGATTTATTACTGCAAAATTTGCAGGACAAACCTTATTATTATATAAAAAAAAATGCTCAGTCATAAATTAAATTATGAAGAGCAAAAATAGTTGTATGTATTATACCAAAGGAAAATTATGTCTCCTGGTCGAGCAGATTGTTTTTTACCGCAAACATGATAAGCCCTGCTGTACTTTTAGCACCGGTTTTTGTCTTCAGTTTGTCCCTTATTGCTTCTATGCTGCGCGGGCTCAGTTCAACTGCTTCAGCAATCTCGCGGGTGCTCTTTTCTTCGCACATCAGCTTAAGTACGGTTATTTCCTTTTCTGAGAGTATGGCGTCTTCCTGGTGGAGCTTTATAGAAGACGGGATTTTCTGGCGCAAATTATTAAGGAGCGCTTTATTTGTTAATGAATTAAAATAAAATTCCTGTTCATAACAGGTCTTGATTGCCTCATAAATTATTTCAGAATCGGATGTTTTTGTAAGATAGCTATTGGCACCCAGCTCCATTAATTTGGTAATCATACTTTGATCATCCATCATGGTCAGCATGATAATCCTGATATTCGGATATAATTTTTTTAATTCAGGAAGGGTAGCAATCCCATCCATTATAGGCATCTGGATGTCCAGTAGTATAACATCTGGTAGCGGTATTGCCTTTAATAAATTTAGCAGGTGTGAACCATTATCAGCTTCCGCAATTATTTTTATGTCTTTTTTAGATGAAAGGGCCGCTTTAACCCCTGCCCTGTAAAGTACGTGATCGTCACAAATTATTAAATTTATTACTCCTCCGCTTTCTGTTTTCATTGGTATATTTAAGATTTTATTGTTGAAATGCAATTTACAAAGGTCTGAATTATAAATGGTAAATTAAACAGAATAAATACGGAATTATCACAGTGGTAATTCTACGCATAAATAAGTATTATAACTAACAATATGCTTTTAAAATACCCTGGATTTGTTATTAAATATTGCAATTTTTACCAGGTTCTGAGCGTAAAAGCCTCTTATGGTAAAAAAAATATTGTATAATTATCTCTCCAACAGGCCTGCTAAGTGTGAGACACGTGGAATATTATTTTAATAACTTAGTTTCAAAGAAAACCGTTCAGTAAAATTGTTTTTCGTTTACGTCCGTAGAGGGTAATCTTACGATTGTTTTTTCTTTTGGCTCCTCGGGGCAAAAATTGCAAACATTCTTTTGCCTTCCAGTTTAGGCATGCTTTCAAGAGTACCTACATCAACCAGTCTTTCAGCAAACTTAAGTAACAGTAATTCGCCTCTTTCTTTAAACATGATGGCTCTTCCCTTGAACTGAACATACGCTTTTACCTTGTTCCCGTCTTTCAAAAAGTTTTCTGCATGCTTGGATTTGAAATCAAAGTCGTGGTCATCAGTATTGGGCGTAAAGCGAATTTCTTTTACTTCTGAAACTTTGCTTTTCGCCTTCATTTCTTTTTCTTTCTTCTTTTTTTCGTAAAGAAACTTGTTATAATCTATCACTTTACATACAGGGGGATCTGCCTGCGGGGAAATTTCAACCAGGTCGAGGCCCTGGTCATTTGCTATTCTTTGAGCTTCTGCAATAGGATAAACACCTACTTCGATATTTTCACCAACCAGTCGTACCTGTGGTACTTTTATCATGTGATTGGTCCGGTGTTCCTGCTGTTGTTCTTTTCTAAATCTTGGATTAAACGCGCCCCTGGGCGGTCTTGGTGGAAATGCCATTAATTGATTTTAGTTTAAAAATTGTTTTCTTTGTTATTATTATATTACAGCACCTTAGCTGTCGCGTTATATACACTCTTGGCTTTTACTTCTGCCTGTATCATCTCTATAAACCCGTGCAATGATTTTACCCCTTCATCCCCTTTTCCCTGCCTCCTCACAGATACCATTTCTTCATTCACCTCTTTCTCTCCAATGATTAGCATTAGTGGGATCTTAGCCAACTCGGTATCCCGTATTTTCTTTCCTATTTTTTCGCTTCTGTCATCAATTTCAGCACGAATATCATTATTTTTTAATTCCGAGAAAACATTTTCTGCGTATGACAAAAACTTGTCGCTTATAGGTAGAATTTTTACCTGCACCGGCGCAAGCCACATAGGAAATTTTCCGGCACAATGTTCTGTAAGCACGGCTATAAAACGTTCCATGCTCCCAAATGGCGCACGATGGATCATAACCGGCCTGTGTTTAGCATTGTCTTCCCCAATATACGTTAAATCAAATCGTTCGGGCAAATTATAATCAACCTGGATGGTTCCTAACTGCCATTTGCGTCCTATAGCATCCCGAACCATAAAGTCAAGTTTTGGCCCATAAAAAGCTGCTTCGCCATATTCAATTACCGTATCAAGGTGTTTTTCTTCTGCTGCTTCAATAATGGATTTTTCTGCCAGGTCCCAATTTTCGTCACTGCCAATGTAGCCGGATTTATCTTCCCGGTCTCTTAATGAAATCTGGGCAGTATAATCACTAAAGCCAAGAGATTTAAAGACGTACAACACCAGGTCAATCACTTTTTTAAATTCATCTTTTACCTGGTCCGGCATACAAAATAAATGTGCGTCATCCTGTGTAAACCCTCTAACTCTTGTAAGTCCATGCAATTCGCCCGATTGTTCATAACGATAGACAGTTCCAAACTCTGCAAGCCGCAATGGAAGGTCTTTGTAGCTTCTTGGCAGGGCCTTATAAATTTCACAATGATGGGGACAATTCATCGGTTTTAAAAAAAACTCTTCTCCTTCAACCGGCGTTTTTATAGGCTGAAAACTATCTTTCCCATACTTTTCATAATGGCCGCTCGTTACATATAAGTTTTTTGATCCAATATGGGGTGTAATCACCGGTAAATACCCTGATTCTATCTGTGCTTTCTGCAAAAACTGCTGGAGCCTTTCGCGAAGCATAGCGCCCTTTGGCAACCATAGAGGCAATCCCGCTCCTACTTTCTCCGAAAAAGTAAACAGTTCCAGCTCTTTACCTAACTTCCTATGGTCACGCTTTTTAGCTTCTTCAAGGAAAACAAGGTATTCATCCAGTTCCTTTTGTGATGGAAAAGTAACTCCATAAATACGGGTAAGCATTTTGTTTCTTTCATCTCCCTTCCAATATGCTCCTGCAATACCGGTAAGTTTAATACCTTTTATTGAACCCGTAGATGGAATGTGCGGGCCCCGGCATAAATCAGTAAATTCCCCCTGGGTGTAAAAAGTAATGCTTCCATCCTCCAGGCCCGAAAGCAAATCGAGCTTGTATTCATCACCTTTTTCTTCAAAGTATTTTATTGCATCGGCCTTGGAAATTTCCTTTCTTATATATGAACTGTTTTGCTTTACCAGTTCTCTCATTTTCTTTTCAAGCTTTTCAAGGTCGCTTTCGGAGATTTGATTATCGCCTAAATCAATATCATAATAAAATCCTTTTTCGATTGGTGGCCCAACCCAGAATTTAACTCCCGGGAAAGAAGATTCAATTGCTTCTGCCATTAGATGTGCAGAAGAATGCCAGAACGTTGATTTCGCCTTCTCATCATCCCATGTCAGAAATTTTACAGATGCGTCATTTTTTATTGGACGGGTAAGATCCCATACTTCGCCGTTAACTTCAGCAGCCAGGATCTTTCTTGCAAGCCCTTCACTTATTTTTTTTGCAATGTCCATAGCTGTAGATCCTTCATCATATTGCCTTACAGCCCCGTCAGGAAAAGTAATATTCATAATTCTATCTACCTCGATCAAGGATTTGCTTTTTAGAAATATTTTAAAAACTGCAAATTTAACGAAGTATTAGACAAAGAAAACATTCATTTGAATGATAAGCTTTCAATTACATATAATTTTGCGTTGAAGAACAAAAAGAAAATTATAATATATAAAATTATCCTGGAAAATCATTAGGCCAGTTGTTTAATTGTTATTGCATAGTATGAAAATATTTTACTTTTTATTTTTTTTACTGATTACTTCCTCCCTTGGCGCACAGAATTTTAACGGACAGTGGAAAGGTGGTTTTAATGAATCCAGCTACGGTTTTTCGGGGATGATGGGTAACCATATTGATTATGTTTTAGAATTGCAGACAAGAGGTTCAAGCGTTTCGGGTTTTTCTTATACTTATTTTACTGAAGGACCTAAAAGATTTTACACTATTTGCAAACTAACAGGCACTATAAACAACTCGGCAAAGGAAATAGTGGTAACGGAAACAGAAAGAGTTAAATTCAATACACCTCCCGATTTTCAAAATTGTTTTCAAACCCACAAACTGCACTACGTACAGGATAGCGGAGACGTTGAAACATTGCGTGGCACGTGGATACCGGCTCCCAACCAAACAGGTAACTGCGGTTACGGAACCACACGTCTCTCAAGAAGAATTATTAACAGGACTCCTTTGGCACTTAAGCCGGCAGAGAAAAATACAGCTAAAACAGACTCTCAAAAAACACAGGTTACGAAACCAAAATATACGGCACCAAAGACTAACAAAAATATCGCTTCCAAACCCAGTGTCAAAACCAAACCCGCGGTTGTAAAAAAAGATGAATCAACAAAACGTATTCCTTCAGAAATTCCGGAAAGCAAACAAAAAGAAATCACAGTTTCCTCGCTTACAAAATTTGCACCCCGCAGAAAAGATATTATCAAAACAATCCCCATTGACCAGCCATTTTTTAAGGTTGATTTTTATGATAATGGTGAGATAGACGGTGACTCTATCACTGTTTTTTATAATGGTAAAATAGTTTTATTTCATAAAATGTTAACCGTTAAGCCAATATCATTAACCCTTTCCCTGGATGAGAATGATAAGGAAAATATAATTACAATGTATGCAGATAATTTAGGATCGATCCCTCCGAATACGGCTCTAATGATCGTTACAGACGGAAACAAGAGATATGAAGTGAGAATAACATCTGATACTGAAAAAAGCGGGAGCGTAGTATTTGTACATGGAGAGAAATAGCGGGATTGCCGACGCCTGATATTTGATACCTGATTCTTGATAGCTCGTTCCATCAAAATCTAAAATTCCATGTTACAGAGGGAATGACGGGGAATAAGGACACCTGTTTTGCCTGCACATTTAGAGTACCGTTATAGGGATTGCCTTCCTGGTCAAAATAAATAAAATATGGATTTTTACGATTGTAAACATTATATACGCTGAAGACCCATTCGCTTTTCAATTTTCTTCCAGGATGCCTGCCAGGGTTGTAAATGGCCGCAAGATCAAGCCTGTGATATGACGGAAGCCTGTATTCATTTATGCGGCTATACTCCTGCGTTAGTACCCCCTGGTATATATAAAACCGTTGAGGCAGGGTTGCCGCATTGCCTGACCCAAAGACAAATGTTCCTGAAAGTTTCCATTTTTTTGAAATCTCATATATGCCCACAACGGAAATATCATGGCGCCGGTCGTACTTTGCAAAATATTTTTCACCGAAATTTAACCCGGCAAATTCCCTGTAGGTCCAGCTTAAAGTATAGCCCATCCAACCAGTTAGTCTTCCTTTTGTTTTATTGATAAATAATTCAGTTCCATAACTGCGGCCTTTCCCGAAAGTAAAAAAATTTTCAGTGTCTTCAAGTGTTGCAGGAGTATAACCCTCTTCATATTCTATCTGGTTTTTTAACTGCTTATAATAAATTTCCAGTGACGTTTCGTAAGTATTATCATTAAAATTCTTAAATAATCCAAGGGCATATAGCCAGCTTTCCTGCGGCCTCACTTTCAGTGTACTCGGAACCCATAAATCAGTAGGCAGCGTGGTACCCGCATTGCTTACAAGATGAATGTACTGGAGGTTCCTGGTTACTGCAGCCTTAACGGATGTTTCATCATTAATTGCATAGCGAATTGTAAAGCGTGGTTCAAAACCAAAATAGGTAATTACCGGCTGGCCTTTTTTATATACTGCACTATCAATCCGGTTGCCATTGGCATCGGTCGTATACAATTTATAACTTCCCACCTGTTGAAATCCACTTTCACGGATACCCGCATTAATTTTTATTTTATCGCTCACATCCCAGTCATCCTGGATATAAACAGCGGCTTCATGTGCATATTTTTGCTGCGCGTTGTTTGGCCTAAATTCAACTGAATCCTGTTTGCCGCTCACAACAGAAGGCGTGAACGTATGCCAGGTATACAGCGCACCGAATTTTACTTTGTGATTGGTAAAAGGATACAGGTCAAAATCTTCTTTTACATTCCAGTCTTTTATTCCCGAAAGGAGGTCAATTTGAAAATTATTCTGATTAGCGCTGAAATTGAAATTATAATCATTGTATACTACCGTTGTGTTGGAAAACAACCTTTTATTGAATACGTGGTTCCATCGAAAAGTTCCCGTAGAATTACCCCATGGGATACTTACCCTGAGTGACTGTTTTCCATTTACAAAATCAAACTTATCCTTGCCGAAATATCCACTAAGATATATCCTGTCTTTTTCAGAAAACTTATAATTGATCTTGGCATTCAAATCATAAAAATAATAACCCGAGCCGCTAAATGCGCTTGTTTTTTTGATAAAAGGTTTGGCCAGGGCATCTACGTAAGTTCTCCTGGCAGATATAATAAAAGATGCTTTGTTCTTTTTTACCGGGCCCTGGAATGAAATCCGGGACGCTATTAATCCTATTCCTCCTTCCAAAACGAAATTTTTATCATTACCCTCCTTCATAGAAATATCCAGCACACTTGACAGCCTGCCACCATATTGGGCAGGCATTCCTCCCTTAATTAACGAGGTGCTTTTAATTGCATCACCATTAAATATTGAGAAAAAACCAAACAGGTGCCCTGTGTTATACACTACTGCATCATCCAGCAGGATCAAATTCTGATCGGGTCCTCCACCTCTCACATAAAGCCCTGAACTTCCTTCTCCGGCGCTTTGCACTCCCGGCAAAAGCTGTATGGTTTTTAAGATATCTATTTCCCCCAAAAAGGCAGGAATAGATTTTACCTGGTTGATTGAAAGGTCCAGCTTCCCCATTTGAGCATTCTTCACATTAGCGTCTCTCTTTTTTGATGAAATGATGACAGCCTGTTCAGATGTGATTTTGGGAGCCATTTCAAAATTATATCCTACGTCAGTATTTAGCTCGATCCTTTTAATTTGAGAAATGTAGCCAACATAAGAACAAATAAAATCATAGTGCCCCGCGGGTAGCGTGATCGAATAAAAGCCATATTGATTTGAAGTTATTCCTTTTGATTTTCCCAGTACAGAAACTGTGGAACCAATCAATGTTTCACCGGAAAGAGAATCCTTTACATAGCCACTAATGGTAAATTTATTTTGACTATAGGTGAATAAAGTACTTAGTAATAAGGAAACAGTGGCTAACTTTTTCACTTTCAAGAGGTAGGTTAAAATAATTTTACTTAAGGGAATCCTTGGTTTCCCCGCAGCCAAGCATGGTAGACTTATATTCAGGATGATTTTTACCGAGGTATGGATTGATGATTTCTGAAGTATTACTAAGCCAGTTTCCTTCTTTATTTTCCCCGAATGCCATCGGGCAATTCTGCCAGTAAAGTTTGGGTCCTTCGTATCCTATTGTCTTTAAAAAAGGATACAAATTTTCAGAAACCATACGAAAATCCTGGCGCATTTCCGTTACATTATTTTCCTGTAACATGGCTTCCGCATTAGCTTTTATATCGCTAATTTCCTGTTGAGCCGCTAATAAAATGGTAGAGTCCTCTTTTTGAAGCTCATTGATTTTCAGAGAATCAATAGTGGCAATAAATTTTTGCCCGTTTAGCTTTATTTTGATTGTATCGGCATCAACAAAGGCATTTTTCATACTGAGATAATTATTTACCGCATCAGAAATGCTTTGGTTAAACTCATTAGAATGCTTATGTAATTTTATAGCTTCCTGTTTTGGTTCGGCTTCATGCGTATTTTTTTTTAAAAAAAACCACCAGGCACCAAATAAAACCGCCGCCAGGAAAATAATAGCCAGTAAACTTTTCATACTTATGCTTTTTGTGCGAAGTTAACATTTAAACCATCAGGGCGAAAGATACGCTGCTAAATACGCTAAATAGAACTTAATTTTGCACGCTTATCAAAAGATTTTTATGCTGTTAGGTTTACAAAATGTAACGTTTGAATTTGGAGCAAGGGTTATTGTGGAAGATGCAACATGGCATATCCAGCCAAATGAAAGAATCGGGCTCATAGGATATAATGGTACCGGCAAGTCAACACTGCTGAAAGTATTTACCGGGCAATACCTGCCATCTTCAGGCACTGTGGAAAAAGGCAAAGAAACGACTATTGGCTTTCTCCACCAGGACCTGCTTAGCTTTGACACAGAAGATTCAATATTGCAGGTGGCATTGGGAGCTTTTGAAGAAGTGCTTTTATTGGAAAAGGAGATTGAAAAAATTGGCCACGATCTAGAGAAAAATTCTGATGAAGCATTGGCCCACCTGTATGCTGATAAATTACATGAGCTTGAAATACTGGGGGGCTACAACATACATCATAAAACCGAAGAAATATTACAGGGCTTAGGATTCCCAAATGCAGATCTGCAACGTCCTTACAAGGAATTTAGCGGTGGCTGGCGGATGAGGGTTCTGCTTGCAAAAATGATACTCATGCAGCCGGATGTCTTATTGCTTGATGAACCCACTAATCATCTTGATCTCCCTTCTATCGAATGGCTTGAAAAATATTTGCAGCATTACCAGGGTTCCGTGGTAATAGTTTCTCATGACAGGTATTTTCTTGACCGGATGGTAACAAAAATCGTTGAGCTTTACCAGCAGGAGCTTCATTTTTATACCGGCAATTATTCTTATTACCTGCAGGAAAAAATGCAGCGGATCGAATTGCAAAAAAGGGCCTACGAAAATCAACAGGATTATATAAGGCAGCAGGAAAGATTTGTTGAACGGTTTAAAGCTAAAGCATCAAAAGCGGCGCAGGCGCAAAGCATCATGAAACGGCTTGATAAGATCGAACGAATTGAAAATACAGACCTGGAAAGGCCTAACATGCGTATCAATTTCACCATTGGCATCACACCAGGAAGAGTGCTTTGCACATTAAAAAATGCTACTAAAAGTTTTGGACAGGTAAAAATAGTTGAACACGCGGGGGCCGAGATAAGCCGTGGAGATAAAATTGGGTTAATAGGAGCGAATGGAAAAGGTAAATCAACCCTGTTAAGAATGGTT
>Ga0068862_100005865_pt1:2500-10233 | contig 10233 bp, 5 predicted proteins | sample KBSSwiS52_FD_66598 | JGI IMG/M metagenome (GOLD analysis project Ga0068862, IMG submission 66598) | Switchgrass rhizosphere microbial communities from Kellogg Biological Station, Michigan, USA - KBS Switchgrass S5-2 | ecosystem: Host-associated > Plants > Roots > Rhizosphere > Soil ... | reverse complement strand
CTCCACTAGCATTGGACCAACAGTCAGTCTAGCTCTCGCTCTTATCCAATTTCCTTATCCTTTCAGGGCAAGGTCGGAGTAGTAGGCAAATACAATTTCTTTTGTTGCATGCGGACCCGCTTGTGAGACTGAAGAAATTGAAGCTAAATGACAATCTGAACCTACTTGCTTACAGGATCTTTAAGAAACTGTGGACTTTTGCACCTTTCTGTCTAGCCTGAGTTATCTTTTAGTTCTCTCCCCTCGGCAAAGTGGATAGGAAAGAGTCTTGCTTCCATTCCACTAGCCAAGAATAAGGAGAGTGACTTTCTCTTTTGAACCTCTTAAGCTGACTTGAAAAAAAAAACAGTGGTACACCCCTCAGAGATATAGGGACCACCATGCTCGTCCACTTTCTTGATAAACGACTCGATGCATTTTCTCTTCCTTGCCGCTGAGACTGAGACATATCAAAAAGATCTATTACTAAAAGGAGATTGGGATCATCCTGTGGTTACCGGATGATGGGAATAACTAAGCAGAAATTTGGAAATGAGCACGAAATGTCTATAAATGAATTTTCTCATTATTTGTTATTTCCGGGTCTTTTCGTTGCATTCACTTACAACAAGAAACAACCACCAGCGTTTGGTGCAGCACCTGCATTTTGGTGCATTCTTCTTTCTTTCCTTGGTCTTTCGTTCCGTCATATTCCAAATAACTTATCTAATTACAACGTATTAACCGCTAATGCACCTTTTTTTTATCAAATCTCAGGGACATGGTCTAATCATGAGGGTAGTATTTTATCATGGTGTTGGATCCCAAGTTTTTATGGATTCCTTTTTTGTTACCGGGGTCGACCCCAAAGCCATAATGTCTCAAAACGCAGAGGCTATAGAGAAACTTTTCTTTTTTCCTTTGTCTCGAACTTCGTGAAGAACTCCATTCTATCTCTCCAACAAAAAAGTGGGGCTGCGCCCCAGTTGTACACTCCCTTCGTTCGGGGAACCCTTGTTGATTCTGAACTTCGTTCGCAAAGTAAGCGTCCTTTTAACGGGCCAGCCCTTTTTAATGCGCCGCTTGACCCAGTTTTGAAAATGAGCTTTGCTCTTCTGGGCGCTGGGCGCTCCCGTGGTTCGCGAGAAGGAAAAAGGACTAATCTTTTGTTACATCTGGCACGAGATGAAAAAGAGAGAGCTTCGTCTATCGATGAACAGCAGATTGACGGAGCTCTTGGCATTGCTTTGTTTTTCTCTCCTTTCCTATCAGCGAGTTCCGATCCTTTTGTTCGAAATTTCTTCGTTCGTACCGAACCGCTTGCAGAATCAAATCCTGTTCCACAAGATCCTATATCAGCTATACATCCTCCTTGCATTTATGCCGGAGACGTCGCCAGTGCTATGGGCTTTGGGTTATGTAGATCAAAAATGATGAATAGGATTGTGGCACTCCACTCGCCGCCAATGCGGAAGGATGCCGCCGAAAAGAATGGAACGCTGCTTCGCTCTGCTGGATGCGTCGGATCCCATATCCATATAAGAAGCTCGCTCTTTACCCGATCATTCAAACATTTTGTGGGCGGCGCGCCTGCTCTATTGTTGCGTAGCAATAGAAGCCTGCTCATGCTGCTTCGGCGGCGCTTTTTCGCCTTCTCTTCGCTCTGGACAGGAGCGCTAATGGACACGGGGAGGGAGCAGGCGAAGCGTGTCGTTCGTAATGGAAAGAAAGACACCACTACTTCGCCTCTTTGTTGGACCGCCGGCGCGAACACAGTGGTCTCTGACCAGGACCAGGAACCAATTCGAATTTGGATCTTGACATGTTGGTTGTTTTTAACCGTAGGCATCTCGCCAGGAAGTTGGTGGGCTCATCATGAATTAGGTCGGGGTGGCTGGTGGTTTCGGGATCCCGTAGAAAATGCGTCTTTTATGCCTCGGGTATTAGCCACAGCTCGTATTCATTCAGTAATTCTACCCCTTCTTCATTATTGGACCTCGCTTCTTAATATTTTGACTCTTCCATGCTGTGTCTCAGGAACCTTTTCAATACGGTCCGGATTGCTAGCTCCCGTTCATAGTTCTGCTACAGACGATACACGAGGAAGATTTTTATGGCGGTTCTTCCTTCTAATTACAGGCATATCTATGACTCTTTTTTACCAGATGAAGCAGGAGGCATCGGTCCGTAGAACCTATAAAAAAGAGATGGTTGTGGCGCGAAGTACTCTTGTGCACCTACGTCACTCGGCTCGCGCGCAACCCCGCCCCGTTATGTTATGGAAGAATTTTGCTTCTTGCTGGGCTGGTTATTCAGAGCCAGCAACTGGCTGCCGGATTTCGTCCCGTCCGTAGCGCTTCGGAAGTCACTCTGGCGTGGCGCTGCTGGATACTTCTGATCAATAGGAATAGGAGGAAAAAAAAGCTTATGATGAGCATCTATTGGAGTCGATCATTTCCAAGATCTAATTCGAGTTTCTTATTATGTAGTGGAAACGCCTCACAATCTTCTGTTTTACGCTTACGCTTAAGGGAAGAAATGTTCTTGGTGGATGCAGGCCTTGGTACCCCCAAAATTTGTATGCAAGATGAGCTTACAGGACTGCCAATCAAGCGAGCCACCAGGTTTGAGAATAAGGTGGGATCCAAGAATGTAGTGGCTGGTGAATCACTGATCAAAAAGCGGATTTTTGAGAGATTCTTCATCGATCTAGTGGCCGGTGAATCACTGATCAAAGAGCGAGCAGCCGCCAGGTTTAATGATTTTGTGGGATCCCTGGATGTAGCGGCTGGCGAACCGCTTCTTCTTCCACAAAGATTCAGACAAAACCGAGCTTGGATAGAACTGAAGAAGATTTGGCGAACGAAGAAAAAGGTAAAAGGGTTTAAAATTAAGAAAATCAAAGGAGGTTATTCAGTAGCCATCGCAGGTTTCATTACTTTTCTTCCATTCAAATTCAAAAAAGCTCTTAAAAAAAAAAGGATAGCGAAAGCTCAATTCACCATTGATAGCTTTATCCCTAAAAGGAGGGATATTGTGATAATAGCGGCAGCAAACAAGAACTTGAGGAAAAAAAAAAAAGATAGAAAAAATTATTAATAATCCGAAGCCCACCTTAATCCATTTTGTTGAGGATCTTGCACTTATTCCGGCCCTATATTTACATAGCCAAGAAAGGCTCTGGTGATCATGCATGACTGCGGAGCGCCTATCGCCCTGGCACGGCACTCTAAAATGCATGTTGGGTTGGGCCAGCAAGAAGACTTCGACTAGGGAGACGAAGAATGGAATTGAAGAAGGCAGCATAGTATAAGATAACAGAATGGAACACCAACCAACGAGTAAGTGGTGGATTTGGATGGAGTCTCGCAGAAGAAGAGTACGCGCGCTAGCGCGCCCCAAGACGTCAGTCCTTTTTCTGCTTGCTGGCCAAGGTCAGTTTACTGAATCCCTTCCAAACACCAACCCAATCTCCATTCCTTGATGGGAAATGAGCAAGACCATATGTTTCTAAAAAATATAGCCCCTATATAAACCTAGCCCTTACTACCCGAACTTCTTACCTTCAAATAAGACTAACTGCCCGAACCCGCTTACTTATCTTCTACGATCTAATTAAGTTAAGCAGTGGTTATTTTTTTTTTTAAGTGACTAGAACTTCTATTAACTACTATTCTAGCACCCAGCTGTGCCATGTGTTTATTCTATTTTGCAGGTATTCCTTTCTCATCTTTTCAGGTAAGATAATTTGCAGATCTTCTTAGTCAGCCTATCTGTATTCTTATCCTCTAGTGCGGATCCAATCTGATTTTATGAAGCCAAGGCCTGACATCCATTGTGGGGATCATCTTTTATCGGGAGACATGGCCTGGTGGTTTCTGATCGAGATTCCTAATCAATAGGGCGAAGAGCTCTTCACATGATCTGGTCCTACCTTTTTTTTCTACGCTATTTTTTTGCCCCTTCTCAGCTGCTGTCCTTACTCCGGATAAATTGGAACACATTGATTCCGTTCGTTCCTGCCCTTCGCTTCAGGCCATAGTGCTTCTGAATTATTTCTATACCCCTTTGATGAGGCAGCCTCTGACTCTCGTGGGTAAACTCCTACTTGATTAGTCAGAACTTCTCTGTCTCAACTCGTGGACCTATCTATCTTCTTCTTTATAAGAGATAGGGCTATTCTCACGGATTGCTCATATTTTTTGACCCCATTTAAAAGTTTGTGCCTTGTTTCAGCCCTTCCTTCATCTGAACCTTCCAGTACTAATCTATCTTTATGGGGAAGACCCCTCATCTGACCTCCGAGCTACCCTGTCAATTGTAAAAAGTAGTTGAGTCGTGTCTCGCAGGAGCAAAAAGAGTGAAATGAGGACGTAAGCCCCCCAGGTCTTCCTCTTCCTTCTAAACAAATTGCTTTCGCTTGACTCTTCCAGTAAAAAAGTATACTGAGTGGTTGAAGGAAAGCGAAAAGGAATGGCTTTTTCATGTACCAGATCCGGTGAGCCAGACATCAAGCAAAAATGGACATACAATCAAAGAGTAAGGAGCAGTTATTTGCAATGACGGGTGGATTGGTCAGAGCTGCAAGGAGAGACTCGGTTATGGTGCGATAAAGAGCTTGCTTCAATGCTCGGATTCAGGTAGAAAGTAAGAGCAGTAGCATATTCATAGGAGAGCTTTGTACTTGAAATTAGTAGTCCCGGTAGTTGGAAAAAAGCTCTGAATACAGATTCAAAGCATCAAGATAGGTAGTCCGATCATTAGTTGGCCAGTCATAGCAATTTAAGTAGAAAGCTAGCTTCGGGATCAGATCATTCAACTAAAGCAGTCAGGCCGGGTAGGCTTTGAGGAACATTGGGGGTTCCTTATGTTGTGACTGAGCAGATATGTCTATTGTGCCCGGCAAAAACGGATTTGCAAGGAGTTTGCCAAAGGCTTTCTCATTCGGAAAAACAATTAAAAGTATATTTCCCTTCTCCATTCTCTGCTCGGATGATTGCCGCTTGTGTGAATTTCATTGCTGCGGGTCCCGCGTGTGCTCGAATAAGATTGTTTTAGGATTCTATTTAGTTGAATTTATTGACTCCGCGGTGCTGGTTATCGAGTTTATGGCGCCGCCGACCATCCAAAAAGTAAAAGATGGCGTCGGCATTTACTTATTATGCTCTCTTCTAATAGTGGTCCCTTGGTATTCAGGTTGTAAAATCCTGATAGGAAAGTCGACTGTTAGACCTTGTTTTTGTAATGGCCTATCTTCTTTAAAAAGCCGAAAGATAAGGATTTCTAAAAACTTTTGCGTTCCTTTTTCTTTTTTAGGATGCTGGTCTCATGTTTGATCTGGTAGCGATTAAAGAATGAATCTTGCTCTGGCGATCATGGTGGGATTGGTACACCTCTATATGCTGTAAAATGAAGGTACTCTTGAGTTCATGCTACGACCGCCGATTGTTCCTGTGACCACACGCCGTACCAACAGAAAACTATCAACCTATCGGTATGGTTTGTTGTTCACGTGTTATGATCTCGCTCATCAGATTGTTCCCCCCCCCCTGGTCAATGGCGGTGAGTTGATTGACCAAGGCCTTCCCTTACGACGATGGAATTTCTTCCATCGGCAAGAGTACCTTTGTTTGTCTCCTTCAACTTTAATGAAAAGCCTAGTCTCTCGATACTAACTAATTAGTTAGGAGAGGTGCTTACTTTTGTAGTTAAGGATTCATACCCCATCCCATTCCTTTTTCTTTTCAAAGAAAACCTTACCATTTTTGTTTTGGGCCGCTGTTACCATTTCCATTTCCGGAACCTAAACCTAACTAATACTTAGTTGTTTCCATTTCCTCATCTGGTGATAGATCCTCATCTTCTTCTGGCTCAAATCCCTTTTTCATATCCAGGGCAGGCTTTAGGTACGCTTTAGTTTGAAATCATTAAAGATATGCTCGACCTCGTTTATGTCCATGGTACCATCGTACGTACCTTCTACTATCAACCAGATGAGATAGGGCTTTGAAAGGTCAGAGTCAGTCTCCTCTTTCTTTTAGGTCGTTTAGCAGTTCCCCAACCTGCTTTCTCCCCGAGAAAGCCTTCCTGAGATTAAAAGAAAAAGGTTTGAAGGTTGATCTCTGGGATCAGTGATAGTTCGGAACCAGCAAAGGGAGGCTGAAAAGCCGTAGTGCTAACGCACGCCCTGTAGTTTTGAAGCAGGCTTCGACAGCTGCGAGCTCCGCGTCGAAAAGCGAAGCGAGCCGCGCTAGCGCGCTACTCTTCCTTTATGAGCGAGACTCTATCCAGATCTACTTGATCTAAGAACTCCGCGAGCGAACTGAGCGAGCCATGAGGCGCCTATCGGCAAGGCTTGGAAAAGCCTTAAGTTTAGGCTCCCTTCCTTCACTGAACTGATTCACCCGGGTCCAAACCTGCTGAGCTAGCTAATTTTTCCTTTACGAGATCTCGGCTCTTCGGAATGATTGGAGAAAGCCCCGCCTCCTCTTGGTTGGTGCCGGGCCCGAGAGTGATGGGACTACTTCCTGAAAGAGCCTTTCGTTCGGGCCGGCAGGAGGGGCCCTGATCTATCAATTGAGGGAGCAAAAAACAGGCTTTGCTCCCCTTTTTTTAAATGAAGAAAGAAGGGTCGAAGTTTAGACCGCTCACAGTAGTTCTACCCATAGAAAAGATCATGAAAGAGGCGATCAGAATGGTACCCGAATCCATTTACGATCCCGAGTTTCCAGACACATCGCACTTCCGCTCGGGTCGAGGCTGCCACTCGGCCCTCAGACGGATCAAAGAAGAGTGGGGAACCTCTCGCTGGTTTTTGGAATTCGACATCAGGAAGTGTTTTCACACCATCGACCGACATCGATTCATCTCAATCTTGAAGGAAGAGATCGACGATTCCAAGTTCTTTTACCCCACTCAGAAACAGTTTTCCGCCGGACGACTCGTAGGAGGTGAGAAGGGCCCTGACTCCGTCCCAAACAGTGTACTACTATCGGCCCTACTAGGCAATATCTACCTACACAAGCTCGATCAGGAGATAGGGAGGATCCGGCAGAAGCACGAAATTCCTCTTGTAGTGAAAATCAGATCGGTTCTATTAAGAATAGGTCGTCGTATTGATGACCAAGAAAAGTATGGAAAAGAAGCAAGCTTCAACGCTCCCCAAGACAACAGAGCCCTCATAGTGGGGAGGGTAAAGAGCATCCAACGCAAAGCGACCTTTCATTCCCTTGTTTCGTCGTGGCACACCCCCCCCACAAGCACCCCCAGGCGAAGGGGAGACCAGAAAACGCCTTTCGTTTTCCCTCCTTCAGCAGCCCTAGCCGCCTTCCTTAACAAGCCCTCGAGCCTCCTTTGCGCCGCCTTCCTCATAGAAGCCGCTGGGTTGACCCCGAAGGCCGAATTCCATGGTAGAGAAGGCTTTAATAAGAATTTGGCCATGAGAGACCTTCTTAAGTATTGCAAAAGAAGGGGCCTGCTGATAGAGCTGGGCGGGGAGGCGATACTAGTTATCAGGTCAGAGAGAGGCCTGGCCCGTAAGCTGGCCCCCTTTAAAAGCCATTCCTTATTAATAAGGATTTGTTACGCGCGATATGCCGACGACTTACTACTGGGAATCGTGGGTGCCGTATTTCTTCTCATAGAAATACAAAAACGTATCACCCACTTCCTACAATCTGGCCTGAACCTTTGGGTAGGCTCCGCAGGATCAACAACCATAGCTGCACGGAGTACGGTAGAATTTCCCGGTACGG
>Ga0068862_100005864_pt1 | contig 10233 bp, 3 predicted proteins | sample KBSSwiS52_FD_66598 | JGI IMG/M metagenome (GOLD analysis project Ga0068862, IMG submission 66598) | Switchgrass rhizosphere microbial communities from Kellogg Biological Station, Michigan, USA - KBS Switchgrass S5-2 | ecosystem: Host-associated > Plants > Roots > Rhizosphere > Soil ... | reverse complement strand
CCGTGCTCGATCACCTTGCCCATCTCCGGCAGGTCGCGCTTGGCCGAGACCATGATGCTGTAGGCGTTGTTGGTGCACGAGATCTGGCTGGTCAGGAAGGCCTTGTTGTTGGCCGGATCCAGCCACCCGATGCAGTCCTCGATGCAGGCTTCCTTGTAGAGCCTCTTGACGTACTCCACGGCCCTCGCGGTCTCGTTGGTGTCGAGCGCCACCTTCTTGCCGTCCTTGTCCATGACCGTGACCCCGTAGGACCACAGCAGGGGGTAGAGCCAGGAGTAGTTGTCGGCGAAGCCGTGGCCCATGGACATGCCGAACGGATGGCCCTTGGCCTTGAGCTTGATGCCGGCCTCGAGGAACTCGTCCCACGTCTCGGGGAAGCTCTTGACGCCGGCCTCGTCGAACCAGTCCTTGCGGTAGTTCATCAGCTGGCCGATGTTGCCGTTGGGGATGGATTTCCACTTGCCCTTGTCGATGGACAGGCGCTTGATCTCGTCGTACCAGCCGCCCTGCTGCTTGCCCACCTCCTCGGCGATGTCGGACACGTCCACCAGGGCGTCGCGATAGAGCCACTCCTGCTGCACCCAGGCCAGGTCGGCGCCGGCCTTGTTCTCGACCATGGAGACCAGCTGGGGCACCGCGCTGCCCCCCGCGGCCTGGATCTGGTACTCGATCTTGATGCCGGTGGCCTTTTCGTAGGCCGGCGCCATCACGTTCTGGAAGTGCACGTCGAAGTTCTTCACGTAGGAGCTTTCGCGCGCGAACGTGATGGATACCGGCTTGGCCTGGGCGTTGCGGGAAACCCAGGGCCCCGCGGCAGCACCGGCGGCCCCGGCGGCGGCGAGCTTCAGAAAGCTACGACGGGTGTCCTTCGACTCTGTGGGCAGTGCCATGGGGTTCCCCCTTTTTTGTGACCTGGATGGCCATGATCCTGCCCGGTCACAGGGGCATCGTCAAGGACTGCCTGAGCGGCGTCACGCCCGCGTCGTTCACCCCCCTCGCGCGAGCGCGGGCTAGGGCCGTGCTTGTCCCACGCGCGCTTCCCTCGGAACCATCGCCGCATCGCCTCTGTGCGGGTCATCGGCAGAGAGGGCCGCGCCCTTCCGCCAGATCCCCCACGCCAGCCACACGCCCCCCAACCCGATCAGCATCCCGTCCAACACGCGGATCGGCCGCGGCAGCAGGGGAAGCCAGAGCGACAGACCGATTGCGAGGGCGATCCCGGCCCACCGCGGAAGCGAGCGGCTGCGCCAGACGGCGACGGCAAGGTCGATGGCGCCGACAGCAAGCATGATCAGTCCGACGATCATGACGACCGTCATTGGCCCCCGGTAGATCGATGCCAGCGCCGGGGCGACTCCGGTCACGCCGTCGAGGTAGAGCCCGCCAATCACCGGCATCGCGAAGACCTCCACGCCGACCGCGGGTACCACCAGCCCGGTTCCGGTCACGCCGAGGACCAAGCCGCGCAACGCGCGGGCCTCGGCCGGGCCGTCGGCCAGCGCCGCGTAGAGGGCGAGCAGCCCGCACGGCAGCAGGGCGAAGGCGGCCGTCAGGAACAGATGGGCGAGGACCCAGGACGGCGAGGCAAGGGGCCCGCTGGCCACGTCGGCGAGGGTGGGCGAGAAGACGCGCAGCCTGAAGAAGGGGCGCACGAGCGGGAACGCGGCGAAGAGGAGCGCGCAAGCGCCGAGGGTGACGGCGCCGAGCCGGAGACGGGTCGATGGTCCAGTCAGGATCGTCCTCCCGGGAGCGGTATTTGACCTCGCCGTGATCCTCGCGTGCGCCAGTCACGTGCAGATGTGCCGCGCGTAAAGAACTGTGAAGCTCGGCCCGCGTCACGCGGGCCGCACCAGCACCCCGCCTCGCCCGCAGAGGGAACGCCATATTTGACGGCCCGGCAGACGAAGCGCAGACGGCCGCCTTGCTAGAACGGTCGCGTGCACACAAAGGCGCCGTTCACCGAGATTGACCCACTTCGGTCACAAGGGAGGACCAGGGAGATGCTCACCACAGATGCGCGCAAACAACACCGTTCGGCCGGGTTCCGCGTTGTTTCGGTCGCGTGCGCCATGATGACCGTGCTGGGCACGGCTGGCGTCACCCGGTCCGTCGCCGCCGCGGACCGGATTCAGCCGCCGCCGTACGACCGCCGCGCGCTCTCCGAGATCGCGCGGGACGTGCTGCGCAACGGAGCCACCGGCGTCAATCAGTCCGTGGCCGAGCCCAGCCTGCCCGGCAGGACGCCAGGGCTGAAACCGGAACCCGACAGCACCGTGGCCGACACCGGGCCCGACGAGGCCATCACGGCCACCGACATCGCGCCGGCTCTCAAGGGCATCGTCGTGCCGATCGACCCGCTGGCTGATCCCCGGCAGCAGCCGATCGCCGGAGCGGTAGAGGCGGTCGGTTATCACTCCAATTCCTGGCGACAGCGGATCGATACCGGGCGGGGCCTGAGCTTCTCGTCGGGCCACCTGGCGCCGGCGTCCGGGCTCGACCCGGCTCTCGCCGCCCACACCCACGGCCTGCGCGCCGAGGGTCGCCAGTCCGTGTACGGCTTTCTCCTGCTGCGCGTCCCGCTCGACGAGGCCCTCCAGAACAAGCTGGCCGGTCTCGACGTGGAGCTACTCGGCCCGCACGACGACCACCACAAGGCGCGCCTCCCGATGGCATCGCTCCAGGCGATCGCGGCGATGCCGGAGGTGGAGTGGGTCGGCGTGAGCGCGCAGTGGCAGAAGCTGAGCTCGGAGCTGAGCGCGCTCCGGGGTGGTAAAGGCCAGGCCGCCGTGGTCGGTCCCGGCGATTCGATCCCGATCGTCATCAATCTCTTCGACGGCGACGACAGCGGGAGCTTCCGGCGTCGACTGGAGGCCGCCGGCGCCACGCTCGGGCGGTACGATGCCGACCTTCGCTCCTATCGCGCGGTGGCCACCGGTCCGGTCATCGACACGATCACCGGCTTCGACTTCGTCCTGTTCGTGGAGCTGATCGGGCTGGCGCACCCAACGCTCGACGAGAGCACGCCGCTCATCGACGGCGACCTGATCCGCCCGGGCAGCATCACGTATGGGATCCCACGATTCAGCGGTTACTCGATCCCGGTCGGCATCATGGACTCGGGCTTCAGGATGGGCGCGAACGGTCACGACGATCTGTACTTCAAGGAGGGCTGCGCCCGGAACTTCACCGACGACGGCCTCAGCGCGTTCAACGACCAGCTCGGCCACGGCACGCACGTGCTGGGCATCATCGCCGGTACCGGGAGCGCCAACAGCCGCTACCGGGGCATGGCTCCGTCCGTGGGACTCCTCGGCGGCGGCGGCATCAGGGCCGCCAAGATCTTCAAGAAGGACGACAACGATCCCGACGGTGCAGCCGGCAACATCAACTGGTCGACGGCCGCGATGGACTGGATGACCCTGGCGCAGGACGAGTGCGGCTTCCCGATGCCGTGGGTCGTCAACTACAGCGGCGGTGGTGACGGAGATTTCCTGACCGGCACCGACGACGAATCCAGACGCCTCGACCTGCACGTCTTCAACCACCGCCAGCTCTACGTGGTCGCCGCCGGCAACCGCGGAAGTCACGGCAGCGGGACCATCGGCAGACCGGGCGTGGCCAAGAATGCGCTCACCGTCGGCAGCGTGCTCGACGTGGGCGTGCAGTCACTCGGCCTGACGCCCGGAGACATCTCCTTCACGAGCAGCCGGGGGCCGACCGGCGACGGCCGCATGAAGCCGAACGTCGTTGCTCCTGGTCATTCGGTCACGTCTGCGTCGGCCTCGGACCTCCACGGGTATCGGACCGAGGTGCCGGGAACCAGCTTTGCGGCCCCCCTCGTCACCGGGCTGGCCGCGACGCTGATGGAGCACTATCTATTCGAGCTGGACCCGGCGCTGCTGCGCGCGCACCTGATGGCGACCGCCCTCTCGCATGACAACGTGACGGGCAAGAGCAACGACTATGGGCTGGGCCGCGTGTCGGGCTGGGTCGCGCACTGGGACCACACCAACACCGACGGCTGGTCCAACTCGGGGTTCTCCGGTCTCATCAGCACGGCCGGCGGCTATCACTACCGGGACTTGCTCGTGCCGCCCGGCACGAAGCGCCTGTCCATCGTGATGACGTGGGACGAGCTGCCGGCCAGCTCCGGCGCGAGCCGGGCGGTCATGTGGGACCTCGATCTGTGGGCGGACCAGATCGACGGCTGCTCAGCAGGCCCGTGCGCGCAGTATCGGTCGGTCTCCAAGGTCGACAACGTCGAGTACATCGTGGTCAACAATCCGCCGCCTGGCACGTACCGCTTGAGGGCCTTCCCGATCAGCGCGCCGCTCGCGGGCATTCCCTTCGGCGTCGCCGCCACGGTCATCCGCGGCGACACGAGGGCCGAGATGACGGCCTACATCGAGGCTCCATCGAATGCGCCCGTCGGCGCTCCGTTCCCGGTGACGATGCACGTCGGGAACCATTCCTACGTGGCGTCGGCCGTCTCCGTGGACCTGATCACGCAGCCACCGGGCGTGACGCCGATCGACATCGTGACGACCCGCCTGGACGGCGTGAACATGCGCTTCACCGCAGCGCTCGGAACCATGACCCTGGGCAACCTTCCCCCCGAGGTCAGCCGGTACGCCACCTGGTACTTCCGGCCGACCACGCCCGGACCCAAGACCTTCCTCTTCCGAGCGTCGTCGGAGAACGGGGGCGAGATCCTCCTGACGAAGACGGTGCAGGTCGATTCCGTCACGAACCTGGTGCTGACCGCGATGGGGACGAGCCCGTCGGCGCCGCTTCTGGCCGCAGGAGCGGCGTTCTCGGTCACCGACACGGTGCAGAACACGGGGACGGGGCCGTCCGCATCCTCCACGACGCGCTACTACCTGTCGGCCGACGCGACCAAGAGCGCCGATGACACGCTGCTGTCCGGCACGCGCTCGGTCCCGAGCCTGGACGCGGGCGCGAGCCATACCGCAACCGTCACGGTGACGATCCCTCTGGCGACCTCGCCCAACAGCTACTTCCTCATCGCCTGTGCCGACGACAAGAGCGCGGTCATCGAGAGCAACGAGGGCGACAACTGCATCGTCACGCCGGGCGCCATCGTGACGGTGGCGCGGCCGGATCTCGTGGAGACGGCCGCGACGATGAATCCAGCCGCGCCGGTCCGCGCGCCCGGGACGGCGTTCTCCGTGACCGGCACGGCGCGCAACCTCGGGCCGGTGCCGTCGGCGTCGTCGACGACCCGCTACTACCTCTCGCTCGATCCGGTCAAGGGCGCGGGCGACGTGCTGCTCGGGAGTCGCGCGGTGCCTGGCCTGGCGGCTGGCGCCGTCCAGTCGGGGTCCGTCAACGTGACGATCCCGACGACCACGCCGCCCAACAATTACTTCCTGCTGGCCTGCGCCGACGACCTTGCCAAGGTGGCGGAAAGCGACGAGACCAACAACTGCCTCGCCTCGCCCACCGCGGCGGTAACGGTGACGAGGCCGGACCTGGTGGAGAACACGGTCTCGGCCCCACCCGCGACCAAAGCGCGCGGCACCGGCTTCCCGGTGACGGACGCCGTGCAAAACGTCGGGGCGGTCGCGTCCGGGGCCTCCGCGACCCGCTACTACCTCTCGCTCGATGCGGTGAAGAGTGCGGGCGACGCGCTCCTGACCGGGAGCCGGAACGTCCCCGGTCTGGCGGCCGGGGCCAGCCATTCCGGGACGGTCACGGTGACCATCCCCACGGCCACGCCGCTCAATACGTACTTCGTGATCGCCTGTGCCGACGCCTCGAACACCGTGGTGGAAACCGACGAGACCAACAACTGTAAGGCCTCCAGCACCACGGTGACGGTAACAGCCCCCTGATCGGGCGTGTCGCCTCGGCCCTCTTCCCTGTCGTCAGGGGGAGGGGGCCGAGGCCCCTTTCCTCTGCACCCAGTACCCCGCGCCAACGCCCGCCCTGACGGAGCCGCCGTCATGGGACGAAATTTCTGACGCTTCCGCAGACGGGGCGCAGACGGCCACCCCGGTAGAACAGTCGTGAGCGTGGCGGCAAGCCCGGTTACCCGGGCCGCCGGAACCTGAGCGCGAGAAGGAGGGATGGGTCCCAGGCGACGAGCCGCAAGGCGTACTCAACCAGTCGAAGCCCTGAGAGGGACGAAGGAGATGTTCATGAGCTATTCCCGACGACCACGCTGCCTGCTCGGGTTCCGTAAAAGTGTTGCTCCCGCCGCTTCCTCGATGATCGCCGTCCTGATGTGGTCGGGACTCGTGTCTCCGGTCGGCGCCGAGGACAGGGTCGCGGTGCCGCACTACGACCGCGGGGTCCTCTCGGAGATGGCGCGAGACGTTCTGCGCCACGGGGCCACGGACCGCAATCAGTCGGTGCCCGAGTCAACTTCGCCCGCCGCGGAGGCGCAGGAGGAGATGGCCGTCGGCGGCAGTGCGCGCGATCCGGCTCCGCCCGTCACGCACATCGCCCCCGCGCGCGAGGGCATCAGCGTCGCGATTCCGTCTGGGTCCTCGGCGTCAACGAAGAAGCTTCCGGCGTCGGCGGCCGCCGGCTATCTATCCAACTCGTGGCGGCAGCGCCCCGGCACCGCGCGCGCGCTCAGCTTCTCGTCGGGCGACCTCGCCCCGTCGTTCGGCCTCGACCCCTCGCTGAAGGCCCACGCCGCCGGACTCCGCGCTCGGGGCCGGCAGTTCGTGTACGGCTTTCTCCTGCCGCGAGTCCGCCTCGACGAGGCGCTCGAGAGGAAGCTGGCCGCCCTCGGTGTGGAGCTTCTCGGGCCCCACGACGACCACCACAAGGTCCGGGTGCCGGTCGGATCGCTCGAAGCGATCGCCGCGATGGCCGACGTCGAATGGCTCGGGGTGAGCGCGCCGGAGCAAAAGGTCAGCCTGGAGCTGACCGAGCTTCGCGGCTCTCAGGCGCAGGCAGCCATCGTCGACCCCGCGACGCCGATACCGATCGTCATCAATCTCTTCGAGGGCGATGAGAGCGGGCACTTCCGGCAGCAGCTCGAAGCCGCCGGCGCCGCACTCGGGGAGTACGACCCTTCCCTGCAGTTCTATCGCGCCGTGGCCACCGGGCCGATCATCGACAAGATAATCGCCCTCGACTTCGTGCTGTTCGTCGAGCCGATGGAGCTGACGTCCGCCGCGCATGACCAGAGCACTCCGCTGATCGACGCCGATCTGATCCGCCCGGGGATCTCGTTCGGGCTGACACGATTCGGCGGCTCCTCGATTCCGGTTGGCATCCTCGACAGCGGCTTCGCGATGGGGCACAGCGATCTCACGAACAAGAGCGCCTGCGGGATCAACTACACGGACGAGGCCGGTACCGCCTTCGACGACCTGGCCGGGCACGGCACGCACGTCCTGGGCACGATCACCGGCACCGGCAGCACCGACCGCCGCTACCGGGGGGTGGCCCCGGGCGTGGGGAGCTCCAACGTCATCAGGGCTGCCAAGATCTGGAAGAGCGACAACATGGGCCTCAATACTTGGCTGCTCAGCGCCATGGATTTCATGGCGTCCGCTGCGCTGTGCAACGGCACGCAGACGCCACTGGTGATCAACCTCAGCGGAGGGTCGGCGGGAACGGCTCTGACCGGCACGGACGTCACGTCGAGAGCGCTCGACGACAAGGTCTTTTTCCACCGTCAGGCCTACGTGGTCGCGGCCGGCAACGAGGGACCGGGCGCCCAGACGATCCGGAGTCCGGGCGTCGCGAAGAACGCCCTCACCGTCGGCAACGTGTACGACAACGGATACCTCGCGGTCGGGGACGTGACGGGCTCGAGCAGCCGGGGCCCGACCGGGGACAACCGCATGAAGCCGAATCTCGTGGCACCCGGCGACACCGTGACCTCTGCGATGGCGGGGACCAACTCCTACACCGAGAAGTCCGGCACCAGCATGGCCACTCCCCACGTCACCGGGCTCGCGGCCACACTCATGGAGCACTACCCCTCGCTCAAATCCAACCCGGCGCTGCTGCGGGCCCACATGATGGCCACGGCCATCGCGCACGATGGGGTGCCCGGAAAGAGCAATGACTATGGGCTCGGACGGGCCTCGGGGTACATCGCGCACTGGGACCACCCCAATAACGACGGCTGGTCCACGTCCAGGTTCTGGGGTGGTGTGAGCAACCAGGGGTTTCGGTTCGGAGACATCACGGTACCGGCCGGCACCAAGCGCCTGGTCGTCGTGCTCACGTGGGACGAGCCGGGCGCGAGCGCGGGCGCGAGCCGGGCCGTCACGTATGACCTGGATCTGTGGGTGGATCACAACGCCGACTGCACCGAGCCGCAAGGCTATTGCGGAGAGTATCAATCGGTGTCCAGCATCGATAACGTCGAATACGTCGTCGTCGACAATCCGCCCGCCGGTACCTACCGGTTGAAAGTCTTGCCCTACAACGCCCCGGGCTTCGAGCTTCCGTATGGCATGGCCGCCACGATCATCCGCGGCAATCCGCTTGCATCCGTGACGCCCTTCATGACGGCTCCGTCGAGTCCCGTCGCTGGCTCCCTGTTCGGAGTGACGCTGAACGTCTCGACCCAGTCCTACGTGGCGTCGGGCGTTCAGGTGGAGCTCACGTCGCCTCCGGCTGGCGTGACCCCCGTCTACGTCGAGACGATGCGCTTGGATGGCGAGACGATGGACTTCAATGCCCTCGGCAGCCTGACCCTCGGCAACATCGTTCCCACGAAGAGCCGATCGGCGACCTGGTTCTTCCGGGCGATTTCGCCCGGTCCCAAGACCATCTCGGTACGAGGGTGGTGGGAGAATCGGGGCGAGTTCCTCGTGAACACGACGGTCGAGGTCGTGCCCGCCCTGCCTGACTTGGTGGCAACCGCGGTGACCACGAACCCGCCCGCGCCCATCAGGGCGCCCGGCACCACCTTCTCGGTAACGGACACGGTGCTCAATGCCGGGCCGGGGCGGTCCGGGGCTTCGAAGACGCGCTACTACCTCTCGCTCGACGCGGCGAAGAGCGCAGAGGATACGCTGTTGACGGGGAGCCGCTCCGTCCAGGGTCTGGATCCCGGGAGCAGTCAATCCGGGACCGTCACGGTGACCATCCCCGCGGCCACCGCGTCCAATACGTACTTCCTGCTGGCCTGTGCCGACGACCAGAACGCCGTGGCGGAGAAGAACGAGGACAACAACTGCATCGCGACGGCGACGGCGCTCGTGACGGTGGCGCGGCCGGACCTCGTTGAGACCACGGCGACGACGAACCCGCCCGCGCCGGTCAGGGCGCCCGGCACCACCTTCTCGGTGACCGACACGGTGCGCAATGCCGGGCCCGTGCCGTCCGGGTCCTCCGCGACGCGCTACTACCTCTCGCTCGATGGGGTGAAGAACACCGGCGACACGCTCCTGACCGGGAGCCGGGGCGTCGCCGGTCTGGCGGCCGGGGCCAGCCAGTCCGGGACCGTCACCGTGACCATCCCCGCGGCCACCCCGCTCGATACCTACTTCCTGCTCGCCTGTGCCGACGACCTGAACATCGTGGCGGAGAGCAACGAGGGCAACAACTGCATCGCCTCGGCGACGGCGATCGTGACGGTGACGAGGCCTGACCTGGTGGAGAACACGGTCTCGGCCCCGCCGGCGACCAAGGCGCGCGGCACCAGCTTCCCGGTGACCGATACCGTGCAGAATGTCGGGACGGTGGCGTCGGGCGCCTCGGTGACGCGCTACTACCTCTCGCTCGACGCGGTGAAGAGTGCCGGCGACCTGCTCCTGACCGGGAGCCGGGGGGTCCCCGCGCTGGCGGCCGGGGCCAGCCATTCCGGGCCCGTCACGGTGACCATCCCCACGACCACCCCGCCGAATATCTACTTCCTGCTCGCCTGTGCGGATGCCCCGAGTACGGTGGCGGAGATCAACGAGACCAACAACTGCACGCCCTCCAGCACCACGGTCACGGTTACGCCCTGATCGGACGTGTCACCTCGGCCCTCTCCCCTGTCGTCGGGGGGAGGGGGCCGAGGCCGCGGCCTACCCGCCGCCGCCCTGGTCGAAGCGAGATCGACGGGCCTCCAGGTTGGAGTGCACGTCGATGAGGACGGGCTGGCCCTCCTTGTTCAGGGTCTGGGCCTTGGCCAGCGCGGGGGCGATCTCCGCCGGCTGCTTGACGACGATGCCGACCGCGCCCAGGCCTTCGGCGATCTTGGCGTAGTCTCCCGTCATGTGGGTCACGGCGAACTTCTCGCGCGCCACC
>Ga0068862_100005863_pt1 | contig 10233 bp, 10 predicted proteins | sample KBSSwiS52_FD_66598 | JGI IMG/M metagenome (GOLD analysis project Ga0068862, IMG submission 66598) | Switchgrass rhizosphere microbial communities from Kellogg Biological Station, Michigan, USA - KBS Switchgrass S5-2 | ecosystem: Host-associated > Plants > Roots > Rhizosphere > Soil ... | reverse complement strand
ACGTCCGGATGACCACCGCGTCCACCCAGCGCTCGAGGTTCCGCGCCACGTCGGCGACCGGTTCGCGGCGGCCGAGCGCCACGTCGGGCGGCAGCACGATGAGGTGGCCGCCGAGCTCGCGAATCGCAATCTCGAACGTGGTGCGCGTCCGCAGCGACGGCTTATCGAACAACAACGCGACGTGGCGGCCGTTAAGCAGGTCGCTCGTCGGCGCCTGGCGTCCGAGCGCGCGATCCGCCTTCACCTGCGCAGCGATTTCCAGGCAGCGCTCGAGGTCGACCGGCTCGAAGTCGAGCACCGACAGGAAGTCTTTCCGCATGGAAATGGCTTGTGTCATGTTCGGTAATCCGCGTTGATGCGCACGTAGTCCGCACTGAGGTCGCAGGTCCAGACCGTCGAAGACGCTCGGCCCGCGCCAAGGTTGACGCCCACGGTGAGATCCGTGCCTTTGAGGTATTCCGCCGCCTGCGGTGCCGCCTCGTCGTGCGGCCGCCCGTCCTGGAAGAGCACGATCGAGCCAATCGTCACCGCCGCGCGTGACAGCTCGAACGCCACGCCGGCGCGGCCTGCGACCGCGATCAGCCGGCCCCAGTTGGGATCGCCGCCGTGAATGGCCGTCTTGACCAGCGGCGAGTTCGCGATCGCCTTGGCCGCCTTCCGCGCTTCGGCCGCGGTCGCGCCGCCGGTGACGTTCACGGTGACGAGCTTGGTCGCACCCTCACCGCCGCGGACGATGCCGAGCGCCAGCTCGCGGCACACGCCGGTCAACCCGGCGACGAATGCCGAGTAGGTCGCGTCGGTGACCTCGACGCCGCTGGCGCCGTTGGCGAGGAGCATCACGCAGTCGTTCGTCGAGCACTCGCCGTCCACGGTGATGGCGTTGAACGTGTCGTCCACCGCCTGGCGCAGCGCGCGATCGAGCAGCGGCTGTGGCACGGCCGCGTCGGTGGTGACGAACCCGAGCATCGTCGCCATCATCGGCTCGATCATCCCGGAGCCCTTCGCCATGCCGCCGATCGTGATGGCGCGTCCGCCGTCGAGCGCCACCTGAGCGGCCGCCTCCTTCGGGAACGGATCGGTCGTCATGATGGCGCGCGCCGCCAGCGATCCCTGATCCGCGCCCAGGGCGCGGAACGCCAGCGGCAGACCGCAGCGGATCTTCTCGATCGGCAGCGAGACGCCGATGACCCCGGTGGATGCGACGAGCACCTGTTCGGGCGGGCAGCCGACCAGCGCCGCCGTTTCGCTCGCCATCGCGCGTGCCACCTCCAGCCCGTCCTCGCCGGTGCACGCGTTCGCGCAGCCGCTGTTCACGACGATCGCCCGGGCGGTGCCGGCCGAGCGCGCGAGATGGTCGCGCGACACCACGACCGGCGCGGCGACGGCGAGGTTGGTGGTGAAAACGGCGGCCGCGCGGGCGGGCGCGTCGGACACGATCAGCGCGAGATCGAGTCCCTTGTTTGCCTTGATGCCGGCCGAGACGCCGGCCGCGCGGAAACCGCGCGGCGACGTGATGCCTCCTGAAGCGGCCGAATCGGTCATTAGGCGAGCGGCGCCGCGGTCGCCGCCGGCAGCCCGTAGCCGCGCTCCGCGTCGAACGCGGAGTCGAGCGGCACGACCATCGCGTACTGCCCGCACTGCCGGAAGTGCGGGCACTTCACGCAGTCGGTGTAGATCTTCTCGGTGAGCCACAGGTGCGGCACGATCGAAAAGCCCATGTGGATGAAGTAACTCGGCACGTGCGTGAAGGCACACAGCTTCTCGAAGCCTTCGCGCCGCGCGCGCCGCCGCAATTCGTCGACGATCATCACCCCGACGTGTTCGCCGCGTGCGTCCTTGTCGACCGCGAGCGACCGCACTTCGGCCACCTGCGCGCTGAGCGGCGCGAGCTCGGCACAGCCGATCACCTTGCGGCCGCGCGTCGCGACGACGAACCGCCCGGCGCGGACCGTGAGCTCGCCGAGCGTCCGCGGCAGGAGGTGTCCTTCCTCGAGGTTCGCGGTGATGATCGTGTGCAGCTTCTTCGCGTCGGCGGCATCCGCCGAGCGCAACCTGACGGGCGCCCGTTTCATGAGCCAGCCTCCACGGCGCCGAGCGCCGCATCGAGTCGCGCGAGGCCCTCGTCCACCTCCGCCTCCGTGATGATCAGCGGCGGCAGCAGCCGCACCACCGTCTCCGCCGTGCGATTGACGACGACGCCGCGCTCGAGGCCGGCCGGTACGACCGCCGCCGCGTCGCGGGAGAGTTCGAGACCCCACATCAGCCCGCGGCCTCGTACGTCCTTCACCATCGAGTGCTTCGCCGCGATCGCCTTCAGCCGCCGTTCGAAGTGCAGGCCGACGCGTCCGATATGCGCCAGCAACCCGCCGCCAACCAGCTCGTCGAGCACGCAGAGCGCCGCACGGCAGGCGAGGAGATTGCCGCCGTAGGTGCTGCCGTGATCGCCGTAGGAAATCGTGTCCGCGACTTCCTGGCTGACTAGCGCCGCGCCGATCGGCACGCCGCCGCCGAGCGCCTTGCCCACCGACACCAGGTGCGGCTTCAAGCCGAGTGCGGCGAAGTAGAACGGATAGCCGGTCCGGCCCACGCCGCTCTGGACTTCGTCCGCGATGAAGAGCGCGCCGGTCCTGGCGCACGCCTCGTTGATCGCCGCGGCAAACGCTGGTGTGAGCGGCCGGATGCCGCCTTCGCCCTGGACCGGTTCCGCGATGATCGCCGCGGTCGACCGGGAGACCGCGGCGGCGAGCGCGGCCGGTTCGTTGACGGGCACGAATTTCACGCCCCCCAGCAGCGGCGCGAACGGCGCACGGTAGTGCTCGTCGGACGTGACCGAGAGCGAGCCGAACGTGCGGCCGTGAAACGATTCCTCGAGCGCAATCACTTCGGCGCGCGGCTCGCCCTTGGTGTACCAGTAGCGGCGCGCGAACTTGAGGCACGCTTCCACCGCCTCGGTGCCGCTGTTGCAGAAAAACGCGCGCGGCAGCCCGGACAGGTTCGCCAGCCGTTCCGCCAGCTGCCCCTGCAGCGGGTGGTAGAAGAGATTCGACGTGTGGATGAGCGTCTCGCTCTGTTCGGCGACCGCGCGCGCGAGTCCGCGATGCGCATGTCCGAGCGCCGCCACGCCGATGCCCGAGAGCAGATCGAGATACTCGCGCCCCTCGGCATCCCACAGGCGCACGCCCTGGCCGCGGACGAACGTCACCGGCTGGCGCCGGTAGGTTTGCAGGATATGGCGCGTCTCGCGCCCGACCACCTCGTCCAATACCATCGTCATCTCTTTACTCCAACCGTTTCACGCCCGCCCGACGGCCGTCTCTTTCACCATCCGTGTCGCCGACGGCGGCGCCACGCTTTCGGCGGCGCTCACGATGGCCGCCGCGTTCCGTCCATCCACGATCACCACGTCGTCCACGCCGCTCGTCAGCGCGTGCTCGCACGCGCGCAACTTGGCAATCATGCCCGCCGTGGCCGTGCCGCCGCCGACGAGCTGTTCGACCGCGGCGGCCTCGAGGACCGGCAGCGTCGCGCCGCGCTCGTCGAGAACGCCCGGCGTCGTACCCGCGATGACCAGGCGCCGCGCCTCCAGACGCGCCGCCAGATGTCCGGCCAGCGTGTCGGCGTTGACGTTGAGGAGCCGCCCGTCATCAGCGAGCCCGATGCACGCGACGACCGGGACGAAACCACCATCGACCAGCGCGTGCAGCACCCGCATATCGGCGTTTGCGTTCGGGATGCCGACGCGCTCCAGGTCCACCATGCCGCCTGCGGTCGAACGGTGCGGCGGCGCGACCGACGACAGGCCGCACGCCGCGTCGGCGCCCGTGAGGCCCACTGCCGCTACGCCGGCGGTGTTCAGCGCCGCCACGAACCGGGTGTTGACGAGGCCTGCCAGCACCGAGACCACGACGTCGAGCGTCGGCTCGTCGGTGATGCGCAGGCCATCGATCTGCCGCTTTTCCAGTCCGGCGACTTTCAGCGCGGCGTCGATTTCCTTGCCGCCGCCGTGCACGATCACGATCGGTGTCCGCGCCGCCAGCGCCTTGATGGCCGCCACGACCGTCGCCAGGTGCGCGCGATCCTCGAGGAGCTCGCCGCCGAACTTCAATACGAGAGGGCGGGGCAACGTCACCTTGGACTCCCCACAAAGGACACAAAGGACACAGAGAAAAAGGTCTTACCTTTGTGTCCTTGGTGTCCGTTGTGTCCATGAAACGCTGGATCAACCCGGAAGCCCGTCATAACAATCCCGTCCTCTCGTCGATGCCGAGCATGACGTTCATGTTCTGCACGGCCTGGCCCGACGCGCCCTTCAGCAGGTTGTCGATGACCGAGACGAGGATGACGCGGCCGCCGGCGTCCACACGCCAGCCGATGTCGCAGAAGTTCGTGTGCGCGACGTGCTTGATCTCCGGCAGCGCCGCACCGACCAGCCGCACGAACGTCTGGCCGGCGTAGGCCTGTTCCAGCACGTCGCCGAGCGCTTCTTCGGTCGTGCCCGGCGCGACGCGCGCGTAAATCGTCGACAGAATCCCGCGGTCCAGCGGCACGAGATGCGGCGTGAAGGTGACCGCGCGTCCGACGCCCTGCTCGATTTCCGCGGCGTGTCGGTGATTGAAGACGCCGTACGCGCCCATGCTGCCGTGCACCTCGGAGAAGTGCGTCCGCTCCGACGGCGTTTTTCCCGCCCCCGACACGCCCGACTTGGCGTCGACGATGATGTCGGTGTCGGCGAGGAGCCGGCCGGCGCTCGCCAGCGGCGCCAGCGCGAGCAACGTCGCCGTGGGATAGCAGCCCGGATTGGCGACCAGCTGCGCGCGCGCGACGGCGCCGCGCTCCCGTTCCGTCAGACCATACGCGACACCGGCCGGCAACCGGTGCGTTTCGGGATACCACCGCGCGCGGACATCGCCCTGCTGAAGACGGAAGGCGCCGGAGAGATCGATGACGCGGACGCCGGCGTCGACCAGCGCCGGCGCGAGCTCCGCGGCCGCCGAATCCGGCAGCGCGAGGAACACGACATCGGCCTCGCTCGCCAGCGTCTCGGCCGACAGCGGCGTGATGACGCCGTCCCACAGACGCGTCAGACCCGGCAATCGCCGCGACGACGCGCCAGTCTGCCCGGACGACATCGCCGCGCCGAGCGCGACGAACGGATGTCGTGAGAGCAGGCGCAGCAGCTCCTGGCCGGTGTAGCCGGTGGCGCCGGCGACGGCGACTCTGGCGCGCGCCGTGTCGGGCCTCGTCGTTTCGGACGCGCTCTCTGTCGGGGCAACACTATGCATCGGAAAGAATACTTATACATGAATTTGCAGGAACGATCAATGAAAATCGATGTATACTCATTCTTCATCCTCCATGAAGGCGCGCCGCCAGTCCGTCATCCTCGAGCTGATCGACCGCGAGCCGCTGCATAGCCAGGAGCTGCTCCGCCGCCGGCTGCATCAGCGTGGCTTCGAGGCGACGCAGGCGACCATCTCGCGCGACATCGCGGAGCTCGGCCTGGTCAAGCGCTCGGGTGACGGCGCCTACCAGCGGCCGGGGGCCGACGCGCCCAACCCCGAGACGGCGCTCGCCGCGCTGGAGCGCGCGACCAACGAATTCCTGCGCCGCATCGACCGCGTGCAGCAGCTCGTCGTCGTCCGGACCGGACGCGCCCAGGCCCAGCCGTTCGCCGAGGCGCTCGACCGCGCCAGCCTGCCGGAAGTGGTCGGCACGATTGCCGGTGACGACACGATTCTCGTGGTCGCGCGCGGGGCCCGCGCGGCCGCCGCCCTGACCAAACGCCTGAAGGATTACTCGTCCGAGTGACCAAACCGATGGAGCGAATCGTCCTGGCCTTCTCAGAAGGTCTCGAAAGTGCCGTGGCCATACCCTGGCTCGCGGAGCGTTACGGAGCCGAGGTCGTCGCGGTGACGATCGATCTCGGCCAGGGGCGCGAGCTCGAGGAGGTGCGCGATCGTGCGCTCGCGGCTGGTGCCGTCCGCGCCCACGTCCTGGACGCCCGCGACGAGTTTGCCCGCGGCTACATCGTGCGAGGGTTGAAGGCCGGCGCCACCGCGCCCGATGGCGCCCCGCTGGGCGCCGCCCTCGGCGTGCCGCTCATCGCGCGACTGGTCGTGCAGATTGCCGGCATCGAACACGCGACCGCGATCGCGCACGCGGCCAGCGGCACGGCGATGGATGTCGCCGCCGGCCTGTTGAATCCAGCGCTTCGCGTGCTGGCGCCCGCGCGCGACTGGACGATGACGCCGGCGCAGCAGGCCGCCTACATCCGGGCGCGCCAGATTCCGTTCCAGCCCAAACCTCCGTCCCTTGGCGGGGATGGAGGTGGCGGCCGGTCCGAGCCGGCGGCGGTCGACGTCGCGTTCGAGCGCGGCGCGCCCACGGGGATCAACGGCGTCGCCATGCCGATCCTCGATCTGCTCGAAAGTCTTGGCACCATCGCCGCGGCTCACGGCGTCGGACAGCCGAAGGATCGCGACCTGCGCGAGGCGCCCGCGGCGATCGTGCTGCACGCGGCGCATCGGGCGCTTCGCACCGCGGCCGCCGCGCCCGAGCTCAATCGCTTGTGCGACGTCGTCGGCCGCGAATACGCCGATCTCGTGTATCGCGGTCTCTGGTTCACCCCGGCGCGCGAAGCGCTGGATGCCTTCGTCAACACCGCGAACGATCGCATCACGGGGATCGTCCGTCTCAAGCTGTTCGCAGGCGGCTGCGAGATCGTCCACGTCACCGAAGGGCCGTCCGCGCCAAAACTCATCACGATCACAACGAATGGCTGACCACAATCCGGTAGCGGGCCCCCAGCCTCCGGCCCCGAAGGCGACGAATCTCTGGTCGGGCCGTTTCGACGCCGCGCCCGACGCGGCCGCCTTCGACTTCGGCGCGTCGTTTCGTTTCGACCGCCGCCTCTTCGAAGACGACGTCACCGGGAGTCTCGCGTGGGCGCGGGCGTTGGGCCGCGCCGGTGTCCTGCCGCGCGACGAAGCGGCGCAGATTGACGCGGCCCTCGCTGATCTGCTCGAGCGCGGCCGATCCGATCCGGCGTTTGTCGCTGGCGCCGACGAAGACGTCCACAGCTTCGTCGAGCGGCTGCTGGTCGAGCGGCTGGGCGACGCCGGGCGCCGGCTGCACACCGGCCGCTCGCGCAACGAACAGGTGTCGCTCGATCTCCGGTTGTACCTGCGGCGCCGCATCCCGGTGCTGCAGCGCAGCGTCGCGGCGGTGGTCGAAGCGCTGGCTGCCCAGGCCGCGTTGGCCGGCGACGCCCTGATGCCGTCTTTCACGCACTTTCGTCCGGCGCAGCCGGTGCTGATTGCGCACTTCTTTCTGTCGCACGCGGCGCCGCTGCGGCGCGATTTCGCGCGGCTCGACGCGGCGCGCGGCGAGTGCGATGCGCTGCCGCTCGGCAGCGGCGCGATCGCCGGCACCGCCTATGACATCGACGTCGACGCGCTCGCCCGCGACCTCGGTTTCTCGCGCATCGTCGACAACAGCATGGACGCGTCGTCCGATCGCGACTTCGCGGCGTCGTTCCTCTACGCGTCGGCGTTGACGATGGTGCACTTGAGCCGGCTGGCGGAGGACCTGATCATCCTCTGCGGTGACGAGCATCACTTCTTCGAGTTGTCGGATGCGCTCAGCACCGGCAGCAGCATGATGCCGCAGAAGAAGAATCCCGATCCGCTGGAGCTGGTGCGCGGGAAGTCGGGCCGGGCCATCGGACACCTGGTCGGTCTGCTGACCGTGATCAAGGGACTGCCGACCGGTTACAACAAGGATCTCCAGGAAGACAAGGAGACGGTGTTCGGTGCGGAGGACACGCTCGGCGGCTGCCTGACCGTGGTGCGATCGGTCGTCGACGGTCTGACGATCGATCGTGCGCGCGCGGCCGCGGCGGCGTCGGGCCTGCTGCTCGCGACCGACGTGGCCGACTATCTGGTGGGCCGCGGTGTGCCGTTCCGGCGCGCGCACGAAATCGTGGGCGCGCTCGTGCGGAAGCTGGTGGCCGAAGGCCGCGATTTCGAGCAGCTCTCGATGGACGAATGGCGCGCCGCCAGCGACCTGTTCGGCCCCGACGTCGCAGCCAGGGTGACGCCGGCGGTGTCAGTCGCGGCGAAACGCACGCCGCAATCGACCGCGCCGGGGGCCGTACTTGCAAAATTGGAAGAGGTGCGACAGTGGCTGGACGGCGCCCGCAAGCTCTGCTAAGCTAATTACCGCCTTCGCGAACACAACATCCCCGCCAGTCGGACCCTTCGGGAGCGTAGATGCAGCAGCGCCAGCTTCGGCTTGGTGACATCCTGGACGATTATTGTCCGCGTGAGCGGCGCGTGACCAATCACGCCGTGGTCGCGATGCTCGGGAGCGACGTCAAGCAGACGCGCTGTACGACGTGCGACGCCGAGCACGAATTCAAACACGCGAAAGTCCCGCGGCAGCGGCGCAAGTCGGAAACCCCGGCGGCGCTGTATTCGCAGGTGCTCGCCAATGCTCCCAAGCGTGTCGCGCACGGCGAACTCGCCGGGATCGCGAACGGCTCGAACGGCAGCCATCCCGCAGAGGACGTCACCGCCGCCGATATCTCCGAGGACGTGATCGTCGAACCATCGGGTGGCGTGGCCGACGTGCTCGACGAGCAGCCGCACCTGGAAGCGGACGCAGGCGAGCGCGCAGACAGTCCCGAAGACACGGAGATCGAGGACAATCGCGGCAACGAGGAAGAAGGGCCGGTGCATCGGCCGTTGATCCGCGCGTCGCTGCCGCGGCACGAAGGTCAGCCCCCGCCGACACGGCCGATTCCCGAATTCACCATCCGGCAGCCCGCCGGCCGACAAAATCGTTTCCGGCCACGCCATCAGCGCGGACCGGCCGGCGGCGGCGGTGGCCAGCACTTCGGCGGCAATCGCGGGAACGGCAATTTTGCGGGCCCGCCGCGCGGAATGCGTTCCGGTGGTGCCGGACGGCCACCGCAGGGGATGAACCGCCGCAACGGCCCGGGACGCAAGCGCTCGAAATAACCCGACCGCCGGCCGCAACAGCCGGGAGCTGAAAGCTGAGAGCGCAGCGCTCGGTGTTAAGCTCTCCCCACATGTGCGATCTCACCGGTAAACACGGGCTCATCGTCGGCGTTGCCAACAAACGTTCCATCTCGTGGGCCATCGCGCAGGCGGCCGCTGCATCCGGCGCCCGGCTCGCGCTGACGTATCCCAGCGAACGCCTCGAAGAGAACGTCCGCGAGCTTGCCGCGAAACTGGAGAACCCGCTGGTGCTCCCGTGCGACGTGACGAGCGATCAGCAGATTGCCGATCTCGCGGCGACCTTGGATCGGGAATTCGGCGGACTCGATTTCGCCGTGCACGGCGCCGGCTTCGCGCCGGCCGACGCCCTGCACAATCCGTTCGTGGAGACGTCGCGCGAGAGCTTTCGGATCGCCCTCGACGTCAGCGCCTATTCGCTGGTCGGTCTGACGCGCGCGGTCGCGCCGCTCATGGAAAAGCGCGGCGGCGGCAGCATTCTGACCCTGACGTTCATCGGCAGCGACCGCGTGTATCCGAATTACAACGTCATGGGGGTGGCGAAAGCGGCGCTCGAGTCCTCGGTCCGTTATCTGGCCAGCGACCTCGGTCCGAAGAACATTCGCGTGAACGCGATCTCTGCCGGCGCGATCAAGACGCTCGCCGCCTCGGGTATTGCCGGGTTCTCGAGCATCCTGCAGGTGTATCGCGATCGTGCGCCGCTCCGCCGGAGCGTCGAAACGTCTGAGGTCGCCGACGCCGCCATGTTTCTGCTGAGCCCGGCCTCCCGCGCGGTCACCGGCGAGATCCTCATGGTCGACGCCGGCATGCACGCGATCGGTCTCTAAAGCCAGCCCTGGCCCCGACTCGGCAACTGACAGCTAGCCCCGCCCTGTTCCTCGGGCACCTACGTTGCAGACGTCAGTTGCATGGCTGCCAGACTTCAGCTCATCGCCTGCGTCGCCTCGTGTGTTCTCTCGGCCTGCGCCGGCGGCGGCCAGTCGATGCGTTCCACGCCGAGCGGCGTCCCGGCCGTCAGCGGGGCGATGGATGACGCCACGATTACAGCGCGGGTCAAGACCATGCTCCTGAACGATCCGCAGGTCGCCGCCACCAAGATCGAGGTCTCGACCACCGGCGGCGTCGTCACGTTGTCCGGTTCGGTAAAGTCGAAGGCGGACGAGACGCGCGCCATCCAGATCGCGCGGACGGTCAC
>Ga0068862_100005862_pt1 | contig 10236 bp, 10 predicted proteins | sample KBSSwiS52_FD_66598 | JGI IMG/M metagenome (GOLD analysis project Ga0068862, IMG submission 66598) | Switchgrass rhizosphere microbial communities from Kellogg Biological Station, Michigan, USA - KBS Switchgrass S5-2 | ecosystem: Host-associated > Plants > Roots > Rhizosphere > Soil ... | reverse complement strand
GTCAACCTCAGCCAGCCGCGCGCCGAAGCGAGCCCGCACCGAATCGGCCAGGATGTAGCGCGAAGCCAGGAATGCCAGAGTCGCTCCGATCGACGATGCAAACGAGACGACGACGGTCCCCACCACCAGCCCGAACATCGCGCCGCCCGCCAGCGTCATCACTGCGCCCACGGGCAGCGCGAGCGCGAACACCACGACATACGCCAACGCGTACAACCCGATCACCAACACCGGTCGCGCCTGGTACAGCTCGGCGAACTGCGCCTGGCTCGACTTCAGATACGCGAGGCTGAAGAAGCGCCCGAGGTCGAGAGCGAAGAACGCTGCGATCAGCGCCAGCACGACCACGAGCACGACCAGTTTGTTCTTGTTCATCGTCATTGACTCCTCGCTGCGCTCAGTCGCGCCGCCCTTCGGTCGCCCACGCGTGCGGCACCTTACAGCACCCGGTCAAGGGAACGCACGCCAGCCCGCCCACACCCGCATTGCGATCGTCAGCGCACACAGCGTTGCAAAGGCATACGCCCACAAAGCGAAGAACGCCGGCAGCAGGCACATCAACGCAAAGCAGATCAGCGTCTCGCTGGCTTCGGTCAGCCCGCCGAGGTAGTAGATGCCTTTGCGCGGGTAGCTGTCGCTGCGCAGGCCGCGCCGCTCCGCCAGCACAGCGTAGGCCAGAAAGCTCGACCCGGTGCCGATGAATGCCGCCAGCAGCACCGCGGCGGGCAGCGCGCGCTCTTGCGGGCTGGAGATCGCGAACGCCAACGGGATGCTGGCGTAGAACAGGAAGTCGAGCACGATGTCGAGGAAGGCGCCGCGGTCGGTCGGCTGCGTCATCCGCGCGAGCGCGCCGTCGAACCCATCGCACAGCCGGCTGGTCAGCATCAGCACGAGCCCGAGTTGGTAGGAGCGCTGTGCGATCGCCACTGCCGCCGCCACGCCGATCACGAAGCCGAGCCCGGTGACGGCGTTGGCGCTGAAGCGAAGGCGCTTCAGCCCGCGCGCGCCCCGTTCCAGCACGGGCCGCAACAGCGCGATCGCCGCGCGGTCGAGCATGCGGTGCCGAGCGCTCAGCGGTGCAGGCGCTGCGCGCCGCGCCCGAACCACCACGCGTCGACCGACCAGCGGCCCGGCCCCCACAGCAACAACGCGAGCAACAAGCTGCCCCAGAACAGGTGCTGCTGCAAAGCTGCCTCGGCCACACTGCCCAGGCTGATCACCGCGACGGCATTGAGAACGAACAACCCGAGCGCGGCTCCGCGGCCGCCCAGGCCCAACACGAGCAATACCGGCAGCAGCAGCTCGGCGCCGGTGCCGAGCCACGCAGCCAGCGTGGGCGACAGCAGGGGCACGTGATACTCGTCAGCGAACAGCGCCAGCGTGATGTCCCAGTCGCGCAGCTTCGTCAGGCCGGACAGGAGAAACACCTTCGCCAGGTACAGACGTGCAATCGCCTGTGCCGCCGGCTGCGCGCCTTCGAGCGCGCGCACGCCGCGATCGACCTGCAGGTTGATGTGGCGGGTGAGTGACATCACGATGAAATACTCCCTCAACTGACGGGCACGGGCTCGACGGCCTGCAACCACTGGTTCGTCAATGCGCGTTGAAGCCACTGGTCGAACGCCAGTGCGTCTCCAACCTCCTCCAATGCGTGGGCCAGATCGTCGCCGCGCTGCAGCGCCGTGACGAAGGCCGCTGTCGGCGCGTCGGCTGGCTCGACATGCGCACGCAAGCCGTGGCGTGTGATCAGCGCGACTTCTTGTGTCTGCGCCGCGAACGCGGCGCGCACGTCGGCAAAGCGGTCCGCGCCGGCACTCCGGTGCGCCTGCCAGATGGTGGCCACTGGCCAGCGCGACGCCACCAACGCAAGACCGGGACGCAGGCGCAGCCTCAAGTGCGCCGGCTCGATCTGGCCCAGCAGGGCCAGGCCGGCAGGCGGTTGTTCGATGTCGCTCGCTTGCTCGATCGTGTGCACTGCCCAATCGACACGCGCCACGTCAGCCAGATACGGCTCGCTGGCGAGCTGCGGGTCGAGCTCGATCCATTCCGGCAGCGCGGCGCCGAACTGCGCCAGATCGCCGCGATGCGGCGGAAAGCGATGCCACACCGCGTGCGCAAGCTGCGCGAAGGATTCGCCTCCCACGAGCTGCTGCACGGTGGGATAGGCCGCAGCCAGCGCGCGTTCGGCGATCGCAGCGGCGTTGCCGCGGTATGCAGCGAGCCCCTGCGCGACGCGCTCGCCCGATTCGCGCAGCCACAGCGCGAGGGATGGCTCCGAGCTGCGCCGCCACAGCGAACGCAGCAGTTGCTGCTGTCGCAGCGCTTCACGCTGTTGCGCGGCGTTGTTCATGCGAGCACCGCCGTCACCTCGGCCATCAGCGTGCGTGCGGTCTGCGCCTCGGCCAGCAGCACGTCGAGCGGCGGGATGTCGGTGTCCCACTCGATCAGCGTCGGCACCGGCCCGATGCGCTGCAGCGCGTGGCGATAGACCTGCCACACCGGATCGTGCACGCGGCTGCCGTGGTCATCGATCACCAGCGGGCCCTTCGCGTTGAAGCCGGCGAGATGGATCTCGGCGACGTGGCGCGTATCGATCGCATCGACGAAGCGGCACGCCGTGGCGACTGGATCAACGCCATGGTTGATGGCGTTGACCACGATGTTGTTCAGATCGAGCAACATGCTGCAGCCGCTGCGCCGCGCCAGCTCGTTGAAGAACTGCGGCTCGTCGAGCGCATCGTCGGCCCAGCGCAGGTAGGCCGACAGGTTCTCCACCACGATGGCGCGGCCCAGGTGCTCCTGCACCTGCTGCACGTTGCGCACCATGATTTCGAGCGCGGCCTCGGTGAATGCAATCGGCAGCAGATCGGAGCCATGCACGGCGGGCTGCCCGCTCAGCAGAGGCGCACGCGCAAAACATGCGTGGTCGCTGACGCGCACCGGGTCGACACGCCGCACCAGGCGCTGCAGGCGCTCGAGATGCCACGCATCGAGCCCGCTGGCCGAACCCAGTGCGAGGCCCACGCCATGCAGGCTCACGGGATAGTGCTCGCGGCCGCGCTCCAGCACCGCCAGCGCCGCACCGCCGTCGCCGAAGAAATTCTCGGAGTGCACCTCGACGAACCCCAGCGCGGGCCGGCGCTCGAGCAGCTCGCCATAGTGCGGCTGCCGCCAGCCGATGCCCACCGGCGTCATGGTGCCCACCTTTGCGACATGCGGCGTGCGGCGTGACGAGCGCGTCAGCCCTTCTTGGCCTTGGCCTCGGCTTCGGTCATGCCCTTCATTTCCTTGCACGTGCCCTTGGCCACGTACTTCCACTCGCCCGGATCGTTGTCGACCTTGTTCTGGCCGGCGCACGAATGGCTGCCCGCCAGGTTGGCGCAGTCGTTCTGGCCTGCCTTGGCGATGCCGTAGCACTTTTCCTTGTCCTTGCCCTGCGCAGCCACTTGCCCGGCCAGGCCAAGCGCCAGCACCGAGGCCAGGGCCGAGGAGACGATCAGACGTTGGTTCATGGAAACACTCCTTGAGGTGAACTTGATTCTCGTCACCGGCCGATCACCGTGGACGCGCGTTCAGTCGAGCGGTGCGCGGGATTCCTTACACTCACGCCCGCCGACAGACTATCAGCATGACCGAGTTCGCCCGTCAGGTCGAGACCCTGCGCCCGCAGCTGCTGCGCTACGCGCGCTCGCAATTGCGCAACGATGCTTGGGCCGAAGATGCGGTGTCGGAGACCTTGCTGGCAGCGCTGGAGAAGCCGCAGTCGTTCTCCGGCCAGTCGCAGTTGAAGACGTGGCTGGTGGGCATCCTGAAGCACAAGGTGATCGATCAACTGCGCCGCCACAGCCGCGAGTGCACGATCTTCAGCGAGGACGACGAGACCGACATCGACGAGCTGCTGTTCGCCGCCGACGGCCACTGGCGCGAAGCGCCGCAGGAATGGGGAAACCCCGAACAATCGCTCGGGCAGCGCCAGTTCTTCGAGGTGCTGGAGCTGTGCGTGGAGAAGCTGCCAGCCACGCAGGGCCGCGTGTTCATGATGCGCGAATGGCTCGAGCTGGGCACCGACGAGATCTGTAAGGAGCTTTCGATCACGTCGACCAACCTGTGGGTCATGCTGCACCGGGCACGCCTGCGGCTCCGCGAGTGCCTGCAGCAGGGGTGGTTCGCCGGCCGACCGATGACCTGATGGACAGCCATGGTTTTCAGCCGCAGTTGCCGTGAAGTCACCCGTCTGGTGCTCGAAAGCGAGGACCGCGAGTTGCCGTTGGCCGATCGCATGGCGTTGCAGATCCATTGGCGCATCTGCGACGGCTGCACCAAGTTCCGCGACCAGGCGCGGTTGATGCGCCAGGCGATGAAACGCTGGCGCAGTTACCGTGACGACGGCGAAGACGGCGACAGCGGCACCCCCAGTTCGTAGCGTGCCCGGCACGCGCACGCGTGGCAGCATCGCCCGCCTGACAACACGGGAAGAGCGGCGATGAGAACCAGCGTCTACTACGCGACCAACCGCGGCCACGAGGGCGCCGATCGCTTCGCGCCCACACGCTACGGCACGCGCTTTTCCAGCGACGGCATGGAGAACTTGCGCTTCGGCCGCGTGACGTTCGACGCCGACGACGAGCCCGTGCGCGTGCTGCTGGCGCGCCGGCGCGACTTCACCGGCCCCGGCGATGGCGAGGCGTTGCAGGACCACTTCGCCCGGTGCGCGCGCCACAGCCAGGTGATCGAGGCCTACCAGGAGGTGATCAAGGACAAATCCGTGTCCGACGTCGCGCAGAAGGAGCCGCCCAAGCTCGGCTCGCTGGCGATGTTCTCCGATCTGCGCGCCGACATGCAGCGCGGCGTCGACATGCTGGTGCTGATCCACGGCTACAACGTCGACTGGGAAGAGGCCGTGGGTACTGCGGCGGCGTTCGAGGCGATGCTCAACCGCCCCGACCCGCGCCGACCGGACGATCCGGTGCAGCCGGTGCGCGTGATTCTGTTCACCTGGCCGTCCGACGGCCAGGCGCTGCCATGGGTGAGCTACAAGAGCGATCGCGCCGACGCGCGCAGCGCCGCCGGCGCGGTCGGCCGCGCGATGCTCAAGCTGCGCGACTTCCTGCATCAGCTCGGGCGCGAGGTGCGCCTGGACAAGAGCAACGAAGCGCAGACGCGCGCGCAACTTGCGGCGCAGGGCGTCACGCGCGAGAGCGAGGTCGCGCGCGCGCTGGCGCAGGTGGAGAGCACACAGCTCTGCGGCCAGAAGATCCACCTGCTCGCGCACTCGATGGGCAACTTCGTGCTGCAGCACGCGCTCGACCGCCTGTGGGAACACAGTCCCGGCAACGCGCTGCCGCGCATGTTCGAGCACGTGTTCCTGGCCGCGGCCGACATCGACGACGACGTGCTCGACATCGGTGGGCCGATGGAGCACGTGCACCAGATCGCCAATCGCGTCGCGATCTACCACAACGTCAACGACACCGCGCTGCGCGTCAGTGACTACACCAAGGGCAACCCCGAGCGTCTGGGCCAGCGCGGCGCCGCGCGGCCGCAAGCGTTGCACCAGAAGATCTACCAGGTCGACTGCAGCGCAATCGTCTCCGGCCTGACCCAGCACAGCTACTACGCCAACGGCATCATCGCGCTCGACATCCGCAAGGCGCTGCAGGGCGAGGCACCCAATGCCACCGCGCGCGGGCTGAGCGCGGTGGGGCCCGCACCCAACATGTTCGCGTTCCTGCGCGACGGCTGAAGCCGACGCGTCGCGTCAGCCGCTGGCGCCGTAGCCGCCGCCGCCGGTGGTCTCGATCACGAACACATCGCCCGCTTCCATCTCGGCCGAGCCGATGTGCTGCAGCGGCTCGACGCGGCCGTCGCGCCGCTCGACGCGGTTGATGCCCAGCGCGCCCGGTTCGCCGCCCGCCATGCCGAACGACGGAATGCGCCGCCCGTTGCTGAGGATCGACGCCGTCATCGGCTCGAGGAAGCGCACGCGCCGCACGCCGCCGTCGCCGCCACGGTGACCCCCGCGCCCGCCCGAGCCGGTGCGGATCGCATAACTGTCGAGGCGCACCGGGAAGCGGAACTCCAGCACCTCGGGGTCGGTGAGCCGCGAGTTGGTCATGTGGGTCTGTACGACGCTGGTGCCGTCGAAGTCCGGCCCCGCGCCGGAGCCGCCGGAGATCGTCTCGTAGTACTGATGGCGCTGGTTGCCGAATGTGAAATTGCTCATCGTGCACGGGCTGGCCGCCATCACGCCGAGTGCACCGAACAATGCGTTTGTGACCGACTGCGACGTCTCCACGTTGCCGGCAACCACCGCGGCAGGGAATGCCGGGTTGAGCATGCAGCCTTCGGGCACCACCACGTGCAGCGGCTTCATGCAGCCGGCGTTGAGGGGGATGTCGTCGTCGACCAGCGTGCGGAACACGTACAGCACCGCCGCCATCGTCACCGCCTTCGGCGCGTTGAAGTTGTTGGGCAACTGCGCGCTGGTGCCGGTGAAGTCGATCGTCGCCTCGCGCGCTTCCGCGTGCACGGTCACCTTCACCACGATGCGTGCGCCGTTGTCGAGTTCCAGCTCGAACCGACCGTCCTTCAACGCCGTGATCACGCGGCGCACCGACTCCTCGGCGTTGTCCTGCACGTGCTTCATGTAGGCCGCCACCGTGTCACGGCCGAACTGCGCCACCATCGCACGCAGCTCCTGCACGCCCTTCTCGTTGGCGGCGATTTGCGCGCGCAGGTCGGCGATGGTCTGGTCCGGGTTGCGCGCCGGCCAATTCGTCGTCTTCAGTTGCGCGCGCAGCTCGCGCTCGCGCAACTGCCCGTCGCGCACCAGCAGGAAGTTGTCGAACAGCACGCCCTCCTCGTCGATGGTCTTGGAGAACGGCGGCATCGAGCCCGGCGTGCTGCCGCCGATGTCGGCGTGGTGGCCACGCGAGGCCACGTAGAAGCTCGGCTTCGGGTCCAAAGGGTTCAGGTAGACGGGCGTCACCACGGTCACGTCGGGCAAGTGCGTGCCACCGTGATATGGATCGTTCAGCACGTACACATCGCCCTCGCGCATTTGCGGGTTGCGCGCGATCACGGTCTTGATGCTTTCGCTCATCGAGCCCAGATGCACCGGCATGTGGGGCGCATTGGCGATGAGCTGGCCGTGCGAATCGAACAGCGCGCACGAGAAGTCGAGCCGCTCTTTGATGTTGACCGAGTAGGCCGTGTTCTGCAGGCGCAGACCCATCTGCTCGGCGATGTTCATGAACAGATTGTTGAACACCTCCAGCATCACCGGGTCGGCCTCGGTGCCGATGGCGTGTTGCGTGGCGCGTGGCTTGACGCGCGTGAGCTCGATCGGGCCCGCCGCACTCAGCACCGCCTGCCAACCCGGGTCGACCACCGTCGTCGCGTTCTGCTCGGCGATGATCGCGGGCCCGTCGATCGTCGCACCGGGCACGAGTGTCTCGCGCACGAACAGACCGGCATCGAGCCAGCCCTCCTGGTAGATGCGCACCTGCGCATTGGCAGGCGGCACGTGACGCTTGGCGCCACCGGCGGCCACTGCCACCTCGTGGCGCTCGCCCGGCCCTACGGCCTCGACCGAAACGGCCTCGACGACCAACGGGCGGTCTGGCATCAGGAATGCGAAGCGCTGCTTGTAGCCCTCCTCGAACGCCGCGCGCAACTCGGGGATCGAGCCGGCATTCACGACCAGCGCCGTATCGGTACCCTGGTAGCGCAGGTGCATGCGCTCACGCAGCTGCACCGCGTTGACCGCGACGCCCTGGCTCACCACTTCGTCGCGAGCGGCAGCACCAATTTCGGTCAGCTTGGCGCGCGCCGCGTTCAGCCCGGCTTCGTCGAGCGGCGACTCCACTGCCGACTCGCGCATCGCGATCTGATCGGCCAGCCCCATGCCGTACGCGCTCAGCACGCCGGCGAGCGGGTGCACGAACACGCGCGTCATGCCGAGCGCGTCGGCCACGCCGCACGCGTGCTGCCCGCCCGCGCCGCCGAAGCACTGCAGCGTGTACTGCGTCACGTCGTAGCCGCGCGCCACCGAGATGCGCTTGATCGCGTTGGCCATGTTCTGCACCGCGATCTGCACGAAGCCGGCGGCCAGCGACTCCGGCGTCGCATCGCGGCCGGTGTTGCGCTTCACGTCGGACGCCATCGCGCTGAACCTGGCCACCACGCCATCGCGATCGAGCGATTCGGTTGCATCAGGCCCGAACACCTGCGGAAAGTGCGCCGGCTGAATGCGGCCGAGCATCACATTGGCATCGGTCACCGCCAACGGGCCGCCGCGCCGGTAGCTGGCCGGCCCGGGGTTCGCGCCGGCGCTGTCGGGACCCACGCGCAAGCGCGCGCCGTCGAAGTGCAGGATCGAGCCGCCGCCCGCGGCCACCGTGTGGATGCTCATCATCGGCGCGCGCATGCGCACGCCAGCCACCTGCGTCTCGAACGCGCGCTCGAACTCGCCGGCGTAGTGGCTCACGTCAGTGGACGTGCCACCCATGTCGAAGCCGATCACCCTGTTGTGCCCGGCCGCGACCGCGGTGCGCACCATGCCGACGATGCCGCCCGCCGGCCCGGACAGGATCGCGTCCTTGCCCTGAAAGTGGTGCGCTTCGGTCAATCCGCCGCTCGATTGCATGAAGAACAGCCGCACGCCCGGCATCTGCGCCGCAACCTGATCGACGTAGCGCCTGAGGATCGGCGACAGATAGGCATCGACCACCGTGGTGTCGCCGCGCGACACCAGCTTCATCAGCGGGCTCACCTCGTGCGACACGCTGACCTGCGTGAACCCGAGCGCACGCGCCAGCTTGGCGGCCGCTTGCTCGTGCGCACTGTAGCGATAGCCGTGCATGAAGACGATCGCGCAGGCGCGGATGCCGGTCTCGAACGCCTGCTGCAGGTCGCGCTGGAGCGCCGCTGCGTCGAGCGGCAGCACCACGTCGCCGTGCGCACCCACGCGCTCGATGGCCTCGACCACGCGCTCGTACAGCAGCTCGGGCAGCACGATGTGCCGATCGAACAGGCGCGGCCGGTTCTGGTACGCGATGCGCAGCGCATCGCGAAAGCCGCGGGTGGTGACCAGCAGCGTGCGTTCGCCCTTGCGTTCGAGCAGCGCATTGGTCGCCACCGTGGTGCCCATCTTCACGCAGTCGACCTGATCCGGCGTGATCGGCTCGCCGGGTTGCAGCTTCAGCAGGCGGCGAATGCCCTCCACTGCGGCGTCGCGGTAGTGCTCGGGGTTGTCGGACAGCAGCTTCAGTGTGTGCAGCGCGCCATCGGGCGCGCGGCCCACCACGTCGGTGAAGGTGCCACCACGGTCGATCCAGAATTGCCAGCGTCGCGTCGTCATCGCGTTCTCATCCGTCATGCGTGCACTTTAGGCCACCTGCGGCAGCACAGTGATCGCGTACTCGTGCATCAGCGTGTTCGCGCCGGCTATCAGTTGCAGCCGCATGCGCGCGGCGGGTCGCACGCCACGGCCGCTTGCATCGGGCAACGCGCCCAGCGTGCCGCAGAACAGCACCAATCCATCGGCCACCGGTGCGTCGGCCGGCAGCCCAGCGATCAATTGCGTCAGCGGGCGGATGCTCGTCAGCGTGCCGTCCTGATAGCGCACCCAGCGGCCGTGCTCGAAGACTTCCGACCGCAGGCCGATCGTGTCGGCACGCGCGGTCACCGACTCCCAATCCCAGGCCGATGATGCGATCGGCTTGGCGCACAACTGCTTCGACAGCGCAACGCCGGCGCGCTCGGCGTCGCGGTCGGTATGGTCGGAGCCCACGGTGAGCCACCAGCGGCCCCGCGCGCGCACCAGCACCGGCTCCACCTCACCGGAGCTGCCGGCACCCAGCACCTCGATCTGCGGCGCCTGCGTCAGCAGCGCCGCCGCCACGCGGTAATACAGCGGCACGCTCGACGGGCGCGGCACGCCGATGGCCGCGAGTTCCTCGATGTGGTGATCGATCGCCGCGCGGTCGCGTCCGGTCCAGCCGGCGATCACGAGCTGCTTCGGCTGCAGCTCGATGGCCTCGGCGCCGTCCACGCTGAGACGCAGCATCATGAAAACACCGCTGGCAGCCACAGCGCCAGCCCGGGGAACAGCGCCAGCAGCAGAAGCAGGCCGAACATCGCCGCCACGAAAGGCGCGGCGCCGATGATCACGTCGTTCATCGAGCCGCTCTTGCGCAGGTTCTGCACCACGAACAGGTTCAGCCCCACCGGCGG
>Ga0068862_100005860_pt1 | contig 10239 bp, 12 predicted proteins | sample KBSSwiS52_FD_66598 | JGI IMG/M metagenome (GOLD analysis project Ga0068862, IMG submission 66598) | Switchgrass rhizosphere microbial communities from Kellogg Biological Station, Michigan, USA - KBS Switchgrass S5-2 | ecosystem: Host-associated > Plants > Roots > Rhizosphere > Soil ... | reverse complement strand
CCGGACTCCCCTCCGGAGAGCCAGGCCCTGCAGGACCTCGCGAAGTGGGTCGTCCAATCCAGGCCCGGCACCACCCGGAGCTTTCACGCCTTCACCCCTGGCGACCTCGACGCCGCTCTCGACGCAGAGCCCGGCGAGCTGCTGGACGTCTTCCCGGAAGAGAACGGGGAGGCCGCCCGCCGCGAGGTGCTCCTCGGGCTTCCCTACGGCTCGCAGATCTGGCGGACCGCCCAGAAGCACCAGGTGGACGGTCTGCTCGTGGCCGCGATCATCGAAGCCGAATCACGCTTCACCCCGGGCGCCATATCTCCCAAGGGTGCGATGGGCCTGATGCAGGTCCTCCCCGCGACGGGCGGCCATTCCGGCACGGCCGACCTCCTCGACCCGTCGACGAACCTGGACGCCGGGACCCGCTACCTGTCCCGGCTGCTGCGGGAATTCGACGGCGATGTGGAGCGCGCGGTCGCCGCCTACAACGCGGGACCCGCGGCCGTGGCCCGCTACAACGGCGTGCCGCCGTTTGCGGAGACCCGGCAGTACGTGCGCAAGGTGCTGGCGCTCTACCGCGGCCACTCCGAGACAGCCTGGAAGAGGGCGGGATGGGGAAGGGATCCGTTCGTGGCGCTGCCGGCGGTCAAGTCGGCTGGATAGGAAAGGTGCGCCAAGATGGCGCACCGGACGGCCTTACCGGCCTTCTCTTCAGGGATTGCGCGAAGAGCCGGCCTTCTCTTCGATCTGATCCGGGGTGTCGTCCCCGGCCTTCATCCCCTTCTTGAAGTTGCGGATCCCCTCGCCGAGGCCCTTGCCGATCTGGGGCAGGCGCGAAGCGCCGAACAGCACGACGATGATGAGGAAGATGATCATCAGCTCTGGAACGCCGAGGCTAGGCATGGTTCAGGCTCCTTCCCGGGCAGTCTAGCAGATCAGTGCTCCGAGCCGAGGACGGCTGCCCAGGCTGCGGCCAGGTCGGAGACCAGCGGCGCGCTCTCGGGCACGCGGGCGAGATGGGCCAGGCAGCGGCCCAGCGTCGGCGGCACCAGCGGCAGATGGCGGTCGGCCCCGCGCAGGGCGAACGAGGTGTAGGTGCCCACCGCCTTGAGCGTCCGCTGCGCCGCGGCCCGGTGGTAGCTCACCCGGTCCACCGCGGTTCGCGAGAGCAGCTCCTCCTCCATCTGCGGCGGCGGGAAGAGGGTGTCGTTGAGCAGCGACGCCAGGTCGTAGGCCGGCGGTCCCGGCCGCAGGTCCTGATGATCGAGCACGATCAGGCCGTCTGCCGGCATCAGGTTCCGCACCATGAAGTCGCGGTGGCAGGAGATTGGAGCGTCCGCGTCCAGGTTGGCGCAGATCGCATCGAGGGCGGCGCTCAGGGCGCGGGTCAGCGGCTCGCCGCCGGTGAGCCCCCGCGGCTGGAGGAAGAGGTCCCAGGTCTGGGCCAGCTCCTTGCGCAGCAGAGCGCCGTCGAGCCGCGGGTTGAGGCCGTCCAGGCTCGCGAGGGGGATGCGGCCGATGCGGTCCGCCAGCTCGAGCGCGCGCTCGAAGTACGGCTGCAGCTCGCTCCAGGGCCGGCCGCGTCCCCACTCGGCCAGCGTCTGCGGCCCGAGATCCTCGACGAGCATCCAGCCTTCATCGCAGTCCGCCGCCAGGACCCGCGGCACGGGCACGCCCGCCTGCTCCAGCAGCTCGGTCGTGCGCAGGAAGCGGGCGCAGGTGCCGCGGATCTCGGGCGGATAGGTGGCGAGGATCGCGCTGCCGCCGTCCGCGCCCACCAGGCGGGTGTAGCGCCGGGGCGAGACATCGCCGGGGAGCGGGCGGGGCTCGCAGAGGGGAAAGCCGGCGGCGGCGAGCCAGGCCTCAAGCCCGTCCTGAACCTCCGATTTCAAGGGCTGCGACATCAATCTTTCCTTTGGAGCAAGGCCCGATAGACTAGCACGAATTTCTGCCTCGGAACCTTGTGGAATGCCGGCTGCAACGGCATCTGTTGAAGCCGTCGCCGTAGTTTGACACCCTCTGGGACAGGGGTGATAATCCCGGCAGTCGGCCCCGTGAAAACCTGGCCGTGGAGGATCCGAGCTGGACGACAAGCTCCATCAGATGCTGCGCGAGCTGCGGCGCGCTCTTTCCGAGGCGATCTCCGACTCCGCGGAGGTCAACCGGACGCTGCGGAAGATCCGCGAGGAGGGCTACGCGCTCTACCTGCTGGTGGACTGCAAACGGGAGAGCCTCGACGAAGAGCCGCTCTCGCTGACCGCGCCACGCTTCCGCTCCGGACCCGGCGAGCCGGTCTTCCAGATCGACGGCCGCGACCTGAGCTTCCTCCGCTCGATCGGCATCGATCCCACCCGGCGGCTGCGCCGGCGCCGTACCACCGCCACCTGACGTCCCGCGGGCCTCGAGCCCGACATCATGGAAACCACGACGGACACCCGCACCGACCTGCTCGGCCTGAGCCGGGAGCGCCTCGCCGAGGCACTCGCTTCGGTGATCGATCGCCCGTTCCGCGTCGAGCAGATCTACCAGGCGCTCTACGCCCGGGCGGTGCGCGACGTCTCGGAGATGACCGACCTCGGCAAGGAGCTGCGCGCGCGCTTGGCGGAGCGTTTCCGCATCGGTCTGCCGGAGATCACGGAAAAGCGGCTCGCTTCCGACGGCACCTGCAAGTACCTGTTCAAGCTGCCCGACGGCGCCACCATCGAGGCGGTCGATATCCCCGAGCGCCACCGGCGCACCTTCTGCATCTCCAGCCAGGCCGGCTGCGCCCTCGCCTGCTCCTTCTGCGTCACCGGCTACTGGGGAGCGGGCCGCAACCTCACGGCGGGCGAGATCGTGGGCCAGGTGCTGGCGATCCGCGCCGAGGCGAGCCTCCCCATGGAAGGGCTCAACATCGTCTTCATGGGCATGGGCGAGCCGCTGCTCAACCTGGAGAACGTGAAGACCGCGCTCGACATCCTCACCGAGTGGATCTCGCCGCACCGGATCACCGTCTCGACCGTGGGCATCCTGCCCGGCCTGGAGGAGATGGCCGGCTGGGAGCGCCGTCCCAACCTCGCGATCTCCCTCCATGCGGCCGACGACGAGAAGCGCTCGGAGATCATGCCCATCAACCGCACCTGGCCGCTCGCCGGCCTGATGGCGGCTCTCCGCCGCTATCCTCTGGAGAAGGGCCGCAAGATCACCTTCGAGTACATCCTGATCCGGGACCTGAACGATTCCGTGCGCGACGCCGACCGCCTGGTCAAGCTGCTCTCCGGCCTGCGCGCCAAGGTCAACCTGATCCCGATCAACCCCGACCGCGTGCTGGGCGACCGCATGGTGCCGCCCGACGACGAGGCGATCGATCGGTTCCAGGAGCGGCTGCGGCAGAAGGGCTTGATCGCCACGGTCCGCCGGCGGAGGGGCGACGACGTCAGCGCCGCCTGCGGCCAGCTCCGGGCGTTCGGCCGCGATCCCCGAGGTGTCAGGGCGCGGGGTGCCGCCAGATAGGGAGAATCCGCACTTACGCTTGACTTTCTCCGCCATCGACGCCTAGGATGGTGCGCAATGGAGTCAAGAAAGCCGACGCAGATGGTCCTCGAGGCCCTGGAGCGCGTGACTCCCAAGCGATCCCGCGTGCCGCACCTCTCCCCTGTCGCTCTAACCAAGCCCGCAGCTTCCTTTGAGACCGATCTCGGCCGGCTCGTCATCGGCGACTGCCTGAGCGTTCTGCGCGGGCTCGGGGACGAGACGGTCGACCTGGTGGTGACCTCTCCTCCCTACGATGGCCAGCCCAAGTACGGCAACGGCGAGAAGTACGAGCGGGACTGGTATGCGGGCTTCTTCCTGGAGGTCGCGACAGAGGTCCACCGCGTCCTGAAGCCCCACGGGAGCTTCATCCTCAACTACCGCTCCAAGCGGCATGGGGACGAACGCGGAACCCTGCAATACGAGCTGATCTTCTGGCTGCGGGAGAAGGGCTTCCTCTTCTGCGAAGACTTCGTCTGGGGCAAGCCTTCTCCGCCTCCGGGCCGCTTCAATCGGTTCCTCAAGGATGCCGTGGAATATTGCTTCCAGTTTGCCAAAACCCCTCAGTGGCAGTTCTTTCCCGAGCACTGCCTGTCACCGGCTCGCTGGGACGCCAAGGATCGCGAGCGCCGCAAGCGGCTGGCTCACAACTTCGAGAGGGTCAACGCTCCGTCAGGTCAGGGACGAAAGCGAGTCCAGGCCGGACCAGACCTGGTGCGGCCCTCGACGCTCCTCTACTTCGAGCCCGAGTTCGGACCCAATCCGGTGCGGCACCCCGCACGGTTTCCGCTGGAGCTCCCGACCTTCTTCATCAAGCTCCTGTCGAAACCGGAGCAACTGGTCCTTGATCCCTTCGGCGGCACCGGGACGACCGCTCTCGCGGCCGAACAGCTCGGGCGGAAGTGGCTCGTCACCGAGATCGACCCGAAGTACGCGGCCATCGTGCCCGAACGGTTCGCAGCGGGCCGGTGAAGAGCAGGTTCAATGACAGACATCAAAGCCCTGGTTTCCGAGGTGGCGGCAGCTACCGACTGGAACACCCGTATCGCCCTGATCCGAAAAGTCCCCGAGGCTTTTGGTACGGCCTCGCAGGCGGACGTCTACGCGCAGATCGCAAAGCAGGTCTATCTGCCGCACCTCGCTCCTGACTTTGCCTACGTGCACTGGCGCCCCGAGTACGAGCTCGCAGCCGTCGAGGAGGCTTACAGCTCGGCCTATGAGCTGACCCAGGGGTTTGCGGTCACCGACGTGGAGACTCTCCGCTCCGCGATCCTGGCGCGGCCCAGGGCCCTGCAGGTGTTCCGCCTGCTCCTCGGGCTCACCGCCCAGGAATTCGCGGCGGCGACCCACCTCGTGGCCGAGCCTCACGGACTCAAGGCGCTGAGCACGGGCCAGATCAAGAACCTCGAGAGCGGCTCGCGGTGCAAGGAGCCCGTGGCTCGATGCTGCGCTCTCGTCATCGACCAGGGCATGCGGGGAGAGCTGTTCGGCGCTCCCCCGGCCGGCTCGGTCCAGCCGAAGATTCGCAAGCCGGATACGGTTGAGGGCTGGGCGACGGTGCGGCGCTACGCGGTGGAAGGAGTGCCGCTCCCGGTCTTCCTTCACCAGCGGCACTACGGAGGCGCATTCCGGCAGCTCCTGGATGCGACGAGCAAGAAGCGCGGCGACATCCTGGAGGATGCGGTCGAGCAGTTGTTCCAGGAGAGGGGGATCGCCTTCCTTCGCACCGGCTCGCACAACCAGGAGGAGATCGCGCGGCGCTTCGGCGTCACCGTGAAGCCGGCGCCGGATTTCGTGATCTTCGACGAGTCGGACACCCTGCGCGCGTTGCTCGAATGCAAGGCCGCTAACGACGGGGGCACGGCGCGCGACAAAGCATCCCGGTACTCTTCCCTGCGCCGCGAGGCTCACCGTCTCGGAGGCACCCCTCTGTTCGGCGTGCTCGCCGGGCTGGGATGGAGGCGCACCAAGGATGCCCTGGGGCCGGTCGTCCGCGACACGGACGGGCGCGTCTTCACGCTTCCGACTCTGAATGAAATGCTGCGTGTCCAGCCCTTCCCGGGTCTGACCGCCGCCAGATGAAGGCCACGTTGCGGCCCACCCCCTTGCCCTCCCGCCGATAGCTGTAGAGCCGCTCCGCCTCGCAGCGCGTGCAGACCGCCACGGTGCGGACGTCTTCGACACCCTTCAACTGTTGCCGGGCCGCCGCGATCAGGTCCAGGTGGGGCTTGCCTGCCGGGCCAGGAATGACGGCCGCACCGGGGAACTGCTCCGCCACCTCCTCGCCGACCTCGTAGCAGCAGGGTCCGATCGTCGGACCGATCCAGGCCACCTCCGCTCCACCAAGCTTTTCCAATGCGGCCGGAATGACACCGCCGACCAGCCCGCGCCAGCCGGCATGAACCGCCGCCAATCCCCGGGGACCGGCCAGGAGGATCGGCACGCAGTCCGCCGTCACCACCGAGAGGGCAAGATCCGATGCGTCTCCGAACAGGGCGTCCCCCTCACCGCAATGTCCGGGATGGGCCGGCAGGACATGGGTGGAGTGAACCTGCTTCGCCCACGCAACAGGAGGAGCTCCGGGCTCGATGCGGGCGAGGATCTCGTCGCGCTCTCCGGCCGGCCCTCGGCCCGTGAACCGGACCTCGACGTCCCCCTGGCGGTCGCGCCAGATCCAGTGGCCGCCCTGCTCGATCACCTCTTCCTCCTTGCCTCGACAATCGGCTCGACCACATCGGCAACCGCCTCGGCCAGGACCTTCTGCCCCTCGGCGTTGGGATGGATGGGATCGGCCTTCAGGTCCGAATCAAGGAGGATCTCGCCGAGGGTGCCCTCGACGATGGGGATGTCGTAGTCGTCGTCGATCCGCTCGAACACGTCGGCGTACTGTCCTCGGAAAGGGACCTCGATCTCGACGAGGACCGGAATCACCCGGGCCGCGAGGAGCCGGTCGAGGATCTGGCGCAGCGCCGCCTCGCTCCGCGCCGGAGGCACTTGGCGCAGGATGTCGTTGCCCCCGAGCTCGACGATCACCATCCAGGGGTCCTGGGCGAGAACGTCCCCGACGCGCGCGAGCCCGTCCTCCGAGGTATCGCCGGGCACGCCCGCATTGATGACCTCGACACCCAGCTTCTCAGCCAGGAGCCCCGGATACGGCTGCGCCGGCTCGGCGCCCACGCCCGAGGTGATCGAGTCCCCCAGGCAGACGATCGTCCTGCCGGGCGAATCCAGGTTCGGAACGTCCGGCCCGCAGGCGGCGAGCAGGAGGAGGAGGGACAGAAGGGGCAGAGGCTTCACGGGCGGAATTGTAGCGGAGCGGACCAATCCTGCCACGGCTAATTCTTGAAAGCAGTGCGTTCCCACCTCTCGACACGACCTCTATAATCACGGGCCATGTCTCAAGCCAGCTTCGTTGTCTATATCGACGAGTCGGGGGCCGCGGCCGTTACGCGGGGTACGGCCTGAAAATCTGGCCGCGCGAAGCGCATCGGCAATCTGCCCTGTCCTGGCTAAATGAGCACTACGAGCAACGGCAACCGCCATTGCGGCTTGTGAGAGAAGGGGCCTGAAAGGGGAAAAGCAGGTCCCGGGCTTCAGAATCCCGCCCAATTTCGGGCTGCCGCTCGTTGGAGCGACCTGAAGTTGACCCCGCGCATACCTTCCATCGACAGGATACGTCCGTATCAACAACAGGTCAAGGCATCGCTACTGGACAGCGCAGGCATCAGGGCTGGCTGACCCGTGGTCTTCCTGGATAGTAGGGGCGGCTTTGCAGCTCGTCGCTGTCGCGCTCCGCCTTCATCTCGGGGGTGAGATGGTCGCCGCAGCGGCTCCGGCCGGCGTCGAACGCGATGGCCGGGCTGCGGCAGAGATCACATTTGACCGGGCCTCCAAACAGCACCTCGATCGCCGGTTTTCCCCATGTCATCACCATGACCTCCCGCCATCAGCCCGCCTCGGCAGCCGGAGCGCCCGGTACAGCCAGCTCGGGTGCCGCAGCAGGAAGATCGGCGGCGATTCGCTCCTGTTCCTGGCGCGAGATCTGGATGGCTCGATCCGCCATGGCGAGCACCTCTTCCACCATCTCCAGCTCGCGCTCCGCTTCGTCGATGCTGCTGCTCATGCTGGTACTTACCTCCAGGTCCATCCACTCATCCGAATCTGGGATGCAGCTCCCATGCCTGGGGCCCGGGGCCCGGCATCTGCGGTAGACTAGCCACCCTTATGTCGCACGGGTACGAAGCGGTCATCGGGCTCGAGGTCCACGTCCAGCTCCTGACGGAGACCAAGCTGTTCTGCCGCTGCCCGAACCGGTTCGGCGCGCCCCCGAACACGCTCGTCTGCCCGGTCTGCCTGGGCTACCCCGGCACGCTGCCGGTGATCAACCGGCAGGCGGTCGACCTCGCCGCTCGCCTCGCGCTCGCCCTCGGGTGCGACCTGCGCCCGCGCTCGGTCTTTGCGCGTAAGAATTACTTCTACCCGGACCTGCCCAAGGGCTACCAGATCAGCCAGTTCGACCGGCCGCTCGCCGACGGCGGCCTGCTGCCTCTGACCCAGCACGAGAAGAGCGTGCGCCTGGAGCGGCTGCACCTGGAGGAGGACGCGGGCAAGCTCCTCCACGAAGCGCCGGGCGGTGGCGCGCTCCCCGGCCAGAGCCTGGTGGATTTCAACCGCTGCGGTGTGCCCCTGGTCGAAATCGTCTCCCGGCCGGACCTGGCGAGCGCCGCCGAGGCCGCCGATTACCTGCAAACCCTTCACCAGCTCCTGCTTTACACCGGCACGAGCGACGCCAACATGGAGGAGGGAAGCCTGCGCTGCGATGCCAACGTGTCGGTGCGACGCCATGGCGAAACCCGCCTGGGCACCAAGGCGGAGGTCAAGAACCTGAACTCGTTCCGCAACGTGGCCCGGGCGATCGAGCACGAGATCGGACGCCATGTGCAGCTCCTCGAATCGGGGGACCGCGTGGTGCAGGAGACGCGCAGCTTCAACGCCGACACCGGCGTCACCCGGCTCCTGCGGAGCAAGGAGGAGGCGCACGACTACCGCTACTTCCCCGAGCCCGACCTGCCTCCCCTGGTGCTGAGCGCGGAGCGCATCGAGGCCGTGCGCTCCGCGCTGCCGGAGCTGCCCTGGGAGCGGCGCAAGAGGATGACCGCCCGCTACGGCCTGGCACCCGCCGATGCCGGCGTGCTCACCTCGTCGCGCGAGCTCGCCGACTACTTCGAAGCCGCGGCTTCGGAGCTGCCCGGAAATCCCAAGGGGATCGCCAACTGGGTCATGGGCGAGGTGCTGCGCGAGGTCAAGGAGCGCAGGATCGGGATGGAGGAAGTCATTCCTCCCCCCCGGCTCGCCGCGATCGTCGGCCTGGTGGATGCGGGCCGGATCTCGAACAGCGCGGCCAAGGAGGTGTTCGCCGCCGTCTGGCAGTCGGGCGAGGAGCCCGCGGCCGCGGTGGAGCGGCTCGGCCTGGGCCAGGTGAGCGACACGTCGCAGATCGAGCGCTGGATCGACGAGGTGATCGAGGCCCATCCCGCGCAGGTCGGCCAGGTGCGGTCGGGCAAGGTGCAGGTGATGGGCTTCCTGGTGGGACAGGTGATGAAGCGGTCGGGCGGCAGGGCGGACCCCAAGCTGGTGCAGCAGCTTCTCCGGCAGGCGCTGGAGAGCGAAACAGTGCCTTGATCCAGTTCTTCCAGGTCGGCAAGCGCTACCCGGGCAACCAGGAGCCCGCGCTGCACGAGGTCAGCTTCGAGATCCCGCGCGGCCAGTTCGTCTTTCTGACCGGCGCGAGCGGCGCGGGCAAGACCACGCTTCTGCGGCTGATCTTCCGCGAGGAGGTCCCCTCCGAAGGACAGATCGTGGTCAACGGCCGCAACGTGGCCTCGATCCCGCGCAGCAAGATCCCCTATCTCCGGCGCACGATCGGCGTGGTCTTCCAGGACTTCCGGCTGATCGCGCGCAAGACGGTGTTCGAGAACGTCACCTACCTGCCGCGCATCCTGGGCCAGGATCTGAAGACCCAGAAGCAGCTCGCCTTCCAGGCGCTGCGCCGGGTGGGGCTCGCCCATCGCCTGAACGCCTTCCCGCCCGAGCTCTCCGGCGGCGAGCAGCAGCGCGTCGCCATCGCCCGGGCGCTCATCAACGAGCCGGACATCCTGATCGCGGACGAGCCCACCGGCAACCTCGACCCCGACCTGTCCTGGGAGATCCTGCGCCTGTTCCTCGAGGTGAACCTGCGCGGCACCACGGTGATCCTCGCCACTCACGACCGCGACCTCATCCAGCGCATCGGCAAGCGGGTGCTCACCCTGGACAAGGGCCGGCTCGCCGCGGACGTCGAGCTGGAGGGGACCTCGCCGCCGCGGTTGTCCACACCCGAGGCGGACCCCCTGGAGCCGGCGCCATGACGCTGCTCGGAGCGGTCGCCTACTTCGTCCGCGAGGCGCTGGTGAACCTGCTGCGGGGCTGGAAGACGAGCCTCGTGGCGATCCTGACGATCGCGGTGAGCCTGCTGCTCGGCGGCGCGTTCCTGCTGGCCAGCCGCAACGTCCTGGACTCGGTCCAGAGCTGGCGCCGGGAGATGCGGATCGTGGTCTATCTGAAGCCGGGCACGCCCGACGCGGTCCTGGTGCAGCTCACGGCCGATGCGCGCCAGGCTCCCTGGGTGGCCTCGGCGCAGGCCGTGACTTCGGCGGCGGCGCGGGCGCGCTTCCGCGACACCTTCCCCGGCATGTCGGACCT
>Ga0068862_100005859_pt1 | contig 10239 bp, 4 predicted proteins | sample KBSSwiS52_FD_66598 | JGI IMG/M metagenome (GOLD analysis project Ga0068862, IMG submission 66598) | Switchgrass rhizosphere microbial communities from Kellogg Biological Station, Michigan, USA - KBS Switchgrass S5-2 | ecosystem: Host-associated > Plants > Roots > Rhizosphere > Soil ... | reverse complement strand
TTCATCGAGACGGTGCCGCCCGGACAACCCCCTCGGTTCGTGAAGATGTACGAGGTCGAGCACGACGTCCTGGGCCGGGATCTCGCCGATGCGGCGGAGCGTCAAGCCACTCGGGAGCGCATCCTCGCCGTCATCCGGGAATACCGGGCGCCCTGACCGATACTCACAGCGTCCCCACCGTCTCGACCGGCAGTCCGAGCATTCGGGCCTCATCGCCGAACGCCGCGGTGGCGTCGTCGTCGCCGCGCGACGATCCCTCCCAGACCAAGGCGGCCATCGCCTGCGTGCCGGACTGTCGGGCTGACGCCACGGCGCGTCGCAGGATCGCGTGGTTCGCGGCGATGTAGGCCTCGGCCCCCTCGGCCTGACCACTCAGCGTCGCGACCTCTCCGTCGCGCTCGAGCTCGGCGAGGATTCGGTCGTAGAGCGGCCCCCACTCCCCGGGCCGATCCGTGACCGACGTAGCCCGGAAGGTGTCCCGGCCGAACGGGAGAATCACATGCCGCCGTATCCCCCGCGCGCCGGCCGCGCCAAGAGCGACCAGGTCCGCCCCGCACGCCGCGGAGCTGATCAGCATCGTCGCCGACACATCCTCGAACAGCTTACCCAGTCGCTGTTCGACCAGCGGGACGTTCCTCAGTGGGAAGCGGGCGACGCTGGCCTCGGGAGCATCGATGCGTCTGCCCGCCAACGCGATGATCATGGTCGACTCCTCCCCTTCCGCGTGACCCTCCGCCGGGGGGTCGGCTTCGTCCCGGCCCGCTTGGTGGTCGGCCTCGTCGCCCGCTTGCCCGCGGCCGACGCCGCCCGCGGAGCGGGCGTGGGGCCGGTCGCGGCGCTTGCCGCCCGACCCGCCGCCCCCCCGCCTCCGATCGCCCCCCGTAGCGAGGCCAGCGCCGCGCACGTCGCGTCCGTGCCCGCGTGCCCGCTCCGCAGCTTTTTCAGCAGACTCCCGACCCGGTCGATCTGCGCGGTGACCGAGTCGATCTCGCGGGCCGACGGTCGCGCCATCTTGAACGCGTCGAGGTAGCGGGCGGTGAGCCGCTTCACCTCGCCGTCCCTGAGCCTGGCGTCCGCGAGCGCGCCGGTCGCCACCGCTCGGTACAGCTCGCTATCGGGGATGGCCACTGCGTCGAAGAACTCGCGCGTCACGGCGAAGCGCTCACGCGCGGCGGCCTCGATGCGCGCGAGCACGGCGTCGCCGTCCGGCACGCTCTCGCCCAGGAGCGCTTTGCACGACAGCCAGTTCACCACCGGATACGGATTGAAGCGCCCGCGCTCGAGGTTCCAGGCGTGCGCGCGCTCGTAGCTCGCGGCCGCGCTGCGGAGGCTCTCCATCGCCGCGGTGGCGTCGGCATGAACCGACGCGAGGCGCCTGTACGCGCCGCCCAGCAGCGAGTGGCGCTCGGAGGTCTTGGCGACTTCGAGGAGCTGCTTCAGCCGGTCGATCGACGCGTTCAACGTCTTGACCGACTGCTCGACGACGACAGGGTCGGCGCCGGCGCCGGCGCTGCCCTCGGCGAGCCGCGCCTCGTAGTTCGAGAGCTGCTCCACCGCGCGCAGGGTGGCCGAGCTACCCGCATCGGCCTCGACGGCCTCGGCCTCGAGGGCCTGCCCGAGATAGCGGTTCGCGTCCTCGAAGCGCCGGAGCTCGCCGTACGTGTAGCCGAGCTCCATGGCCACGTCGCTGCGCTCCAGCCACTCCGCGGGGCAGCCCTTGACGAGGGCGTCGAGACGCGTGGCCATCGCCTCGCGCGATCGCTTGCTGTCTCCGCCCGCGCTCTCGACCTCCCGCGCCTCGCGCCGGACGCCGGCGAGCACGTCGATCATCTCGTCGGGCGCGACGTACGCGCCGTCGCCTCGCGACACGCTCGCGCCGGCATGATCGAAGCGAAAGTCCGGATCGCCGTAGGCTTGATAGGCGCCCCACGTGTTGCAATCCCTGAACTGGGGCCGGCGCCACGTCTCGGAGCGAGCGCGCAGGAGCGCGGTACCGAAGGTGTCCCCGTCGAGCATGTGTCGATAGAAGACCTGCGCGAAGTGGAGCGCGGCATCGTCGCGCACCGCCCATCCGGCGGCCACCACCGCACGCACACCCATCTCGATCAGCTCGCGCGAGATGCTCGCCGCGAGCCGGTTGAACTCCGTCCCCGAAGCGCCGGGCGGCGCCTCCGGCCCCGTCTGACCGATGTGGCAGCAGTTCAGGAACACGAGCTCGGGCACCTGCTGCATCTGGCCGATCTCGACGGCGGTCAAGAACACGCCGTTGTCGAGCACCATCCCGCTCCGCGCCTTGCCGTCCCCGGTGGTGGAAGACTCGTACTGACCGTGACCGGCGAGGTGGACGATGCGGTACGGGCGCTCGTAGAGTCCTCCGAGGACCTCCAGCGCGCTCTGTTGCTCGGGCGCGTAGGTGATCTGAAAGCGCGTCTTGAGCAGGTCGTTGACCGCGCGCGCTTCCTCGCGGGCCCCCGCGAGCTGCTTGTAGGGTGGGGACACGATCGGATCGCCCACGATGTAGGCCGTCTGCGCCGTCGTGGCGCGGATGTGCGAGCGGAAGTGCGCCGTCTGGAGCTGCCGCACCATGCCCATACGGGTGCAGAGCGGCTCTTCGCCGTCCATCAGCAGCTCCCAGGGGTAAGCCGCGGTCTCGGCATCCACCACGAACACCACGCGGGCGATCTGCGCCAGCCCGTCCTTGAGGTCGTTCGGGATCATGAGCTGGAAGAGCGCGCGCGCCTCTTGCGGTCTGAAGGCCGTGCGGCTCACCGAGTCGCGGATGAGCCGCTCGATCAGCTCGGGCTGCCGCTGCTGCTGGATGACCTCGGCGCGAGCCCGCTCCGACAGGCTGATGAACTTGACCTCGCGGTGCGGCTCGGGCGCGGGGGCGACGTCGGCAAGGGCGAGATCGGCGAGGGCCGAGACGAGGTCCGCATCCGTCTTGTCGGCGTCGGCGATCGCGCGCTTCAGCCGGTCGGCCAGCGGCTTGGCCAGCGCCGGACGCCGGCTCCTCTCCGGCGGAACGACCACGCTGATCTCCCAGCGCCGCCAGGGCTCGCGCAGCGCGCTCGGGGGAGCGATGCGAGCGCGGCCGTCGCGACCGCGCTTGAGCAGCGGCGCCGCCTCGATGGGCACCTCGAGCTCCTCGGCCATCGCCTTGGCGATGCGCTTCGCCGCGTGCGCGGCCTCGATCGCCGTGTCGGCGAATAGCTCGACGATCTCGACCTCGCTGATCCGCCGGTGCACCGTGGGATTGGCGTCGATCTCGCGATTGGCCTGCGCGATGCCGCGCAGAATCGCCCCGACGGAATCCTCCGTGGAGATGTTCGCCGTCGAGTTGCCGCCCATGAGCAGGATCGAGAGGCCGGTGTCCACGGGCGCTGTCGGCGGCGCGCCCGCCTCCGCGACCGCGGCGGCGTCGTCGAGGTGAAGGGCGTACTGCAGCGCCGCGCGCCGGACGAGGTTCGCCAACTGCGCGGCGGTGAGATCCCCCCACTTGCCGAGGCCGACCACCACCGCGCCGTTGGGCAGGCCGAGCGCCCGCTGCATGGGGCTCGGCTGACGCAGGACGACGGCGACCGATCCGAACTCCCCGGGGTAGAGCCCCAGGTTGTACCGGTTCGAGAGGGCCAAGTCGAGCAGCCGGTCCATCTGCCACTCCGCGCCGACGATGGTGTCCCCGAGGTAATGGCCGACCATGACCGGGTGCCTGGCATAGCGCAGGTCGCCGTGCACCACCGACACACGAAAGCCGACGGCGGCGGCCTTGCGGTATCCCCGGCGCACTCTCTGGCCCAGGAGCCCCGAGATCAGCGAGGACCGTGTCGGATACAGCACCGGCTCGGGCACCGTGCGATAGGTCGCTTCGCCGCCACGGCCCACGCTGAGAGACACGATGGGCAGGCGCACGGTCGTGCCGCGATCGAGCAGGTCGAGGATGGCGGGGAACGCCGGCTCGTGATTGGCGAGGTCGCCGTGCTCGGCGTCGACGTACCAGGTGGCGACGCCCGGAAGCTTGCCGGACTGATACGTCACGCGGCCGTCGCCCTCGGTGGTCGCCTCGATCACCAGGCGCCCATTCACGAGCTGCACCTGCCTCACCGTGCGCGGCGAGGTCCCGGCGACGCTGAGAACGCGATCGGCGTGCTTGAGCGGGATATCGACGGCCAGCCGGTCCATGAGCTCCTTGGCGCTGACGAGCAGCCCGTCGGCGGGCACGGCCCCGCTGGGACAGCGCTCGCAATACTCCCTCCATGTCGCGCCCGTGAAGAACGCATCCTCGTGCGGCAAGAGCTCGAGCACGCCCGGGAAGCCCGCCATGATCGCCGTGATGTCGTGGGCGCGATGGGTGACGTCGAGGAGGGCGAGCTGCCGGACGGTGGTTCCGGTGCCGAGGAGCGTCTCGACCATCGCGTGCGAGCCGCGATTCGGCGTGCCGAGCATCACGAAGCGGGCGCCCTCGCGCTTGCAGATGTCCTCCCAGAGATCGGGCTTCTCCGCGATCATCGCGCGGACGACGAGGCCGCCCATGCCGTGGGCGAGGATGCGCACGGGCTGCGCGCTGCGAGCGAGGGCCTTGTCGAGCTCGGCGGCGAGCTGGATCGCCGCGTCGCCCACCGACTTGCGCCAGTCGTAGGCAAACGGGATGACCTCGTGCGAGTTGGCGAGGTAGTCGCAGAGCCGCCGGTAGTAGTCGCCGATGAGCGACGTCGGCTTGACGGTGGGCGACTTCAGGTCGGCAATCTGCCCGAGCCCGCCCATGGCGAGGGCCTTGTAGCTCAGCCACACCTGCTGATCGCCGGCGGCGAGGTGCGAGCCCATGATTCCCGGCACCACGAACACGATCGGCTGCGCCGCCCCGGCCCGAGTCTGCAGCGATCGCAGCATCGGCACGGGCTCGAGCTCGCCCTCGGGCAGCGTGCTGAACGCCGCCGGCGCCTCCCCGGGGCTCGCGGCGAGGAAGCCCGCCAGCGCGGCGCGCGTGCGGTCGTTCCGGAAATAGTTGAAGTGACTGACGTCGGCGCCCTGATCGAACACGTAGTACGCCGTTCCGCGGCGCGCACCGTGGAACATCGAGTCAGTGTTGACGACGAGGTCGTTGTCGCGGCTCTCGTAGATACCGTGATCGGTGAGGAAGACGCCCAGGCGCTTCAGCCAGCTCCCCCCCTCGATGTCGCCGGCCACGACGCCGAGCACGCCGTTCGCCTCCTCGCCGGCGGCGTTCAGAAACGCGACCAGGGGCGAGCTCGGCATCATCGCCTCGATGCCCGGCACGAGCTTGGGCTCGGTGCGATTCTTGACGATCTGCAGCGTGATTCGCTTCACCACCTCGTAGAGGGGCGAGCCGCCCAGGCCGGGGATGAGTCCGACGAGGTTGGTGAGGACGGAGAGGAACGTGTCGATGTTCTCGGACGCGAGCAGCGTGCCGCGCGCGGGCGAGGCGCAGCGGACGAACCGCTGGACGCGGAGGTCCTTTTCGGCGAGCAGGGCGGCGAGCCGCCCGAGATGCCTTCGGTCCGCGGCGTCGGCCTCGACGAGCCCGGCCTCGTTCCGGCCGTACCGGGCGACGCGCCCAGCATCCATCGCCTTGAGGCACACGAGGTCGCCGACGAGCCCGCCGCGCGAGTGCGAGACGAGGTACACCTCGGCACGCGGGGGCAGCGCCTCGACGAGCTGGATCGCGTTCTCGATCGGACTCTCGCTCATGGTGCGATGCTCGAACGCGTAGATGTGCTTGCCGAAGAAGGCGCGAAGTGCCTGCCAGTGGGCTTGGGCTTCACGCGTGAGGAACGCCCCGAAGCTGCCGAGCGTGCTCGATGCCGTCCCGTGAATGAAGACGAGCACCGGTTTGCCGGTCTCGAAGTCGCCGGGCGCCACCGGCGGCCGTCGCGGGTTGGCCGTGGTCGAGCTCGCCGTGGCGACCTCCCACGTGTAGAGCCCGGGCGCCGGGTTGAGGTGGCCCTCGATCAGCCGCATGGCGAGCTTGGTTGCCAGCCACTCGGTGATGTGGACCCCGAACTCCTTCACGAAGTCGTCCGGCCACTGGCTCGGATCCTCCAGGATATCGGCGACGGCATCCTTCCCGATCCGGAGAATGCTCAGCGCGCTCTGGAGCCACTCCTGGATGCCGCGCTCGGACACGCTCGCGCGGGGCAGCGTATCCACCACGACGCTGCCGTCGTCCCTCATCGACTCCGGCTTGAGCCGCGCGACTTCCTCGCGATAGCGCTCCGGCGAGGTCCAGACCTTGAAGCCGCCCTCCACCTCGATCTCGAGGATGTCTCCGTCGAGCGCGTCGAACCTCTGGGGCGCGGCAGTCCGCCCGCGCGCGCCAGGGGACAGGTTGAAGCTCGCCACGACCTCGACGGCGTCGAGCAGTCCGGTGACCGGGGGCGCGGACACGCCACCGGCGGTCACGCCGCGCGCGGCATCGCGGTCCGCCGTCTCCCGCTGGCCGGGGATGATGAGCGTGGTGGTCATTGGCGATTCTCCATCATCGATGGCGGACGGGCACCGAGGGTGCGCCGGAGTGACGGCAGGCCCACCCGGGCGCGCGCACGACCGCTACTCGATCGGGGACAAGAACGGCTGATCGAGCCGCGCCCGGTTCCCCTCGAGCTGCGGCACCTGGTCGAAGCGGCCGCGTTTGAGCTTCGCGACGGTGGCGTCGTGGAGCTGGCGGTACGTGACCCCGTCCTTCGCCTCACCGATGGCGGCGACCAGATTGAAGGTGAGGGCGCCGTTGAAGCTCCCGTCGATCATCGCGTCGGCCGAGGTCTGCGTGTCGCGGCAACCCGTGATGAGCACCTCGGGCAGATCGACCGGCACGATGTCTCGCGCCTTGCGCGCGGCGCGCCCGGACCGGCGAAGACCGCCTCGCACCGCGCCGCGCAGCGCCCGTCCCGACTCCACCGCGACGAGATCCCATGGGCTCGGCAAGTAGCGCTCGATGATCGGCGCGTCGGGTGGCAGCACCGCCCGCGTGATCGTCCCCGAATGGCAGCTGTCGGCGATGAACGTCAGGCTCACGCCGGCGCGGAGGCCGTCGAAGGTCTTGCGCAGCCAGTCGTCGCGAAGCGGCTTCTTCCAGTCGAGGTCGGTCGGGCAGAGGATCTCGTCGCGACCTTCAGCCTCGTCCCCGTTGTCGTCGGGCACGTTCGACCCGTGTCCGGAGAAGTGCACGAGCAGGACGTCACCGCGCCGTCCGCCGCGAACGAGGCTGCCGATGGCGGCCTCGATGGCCTTCTTGCTCGCGGCAAAATCCTGCAGCGTCACGATGTCGCTCTTCGCGAACCCGTACCGCCGGCTGAGGATCGCCTGGAGATTCTTGACGTCGTTGACGCAGCCGCGCAGGTCCGCGCCAGGCAGGCGATAGCGGTTCACACCGATGAGGACAGCTCGCTTGTTGGCCATGATGGCCTCCTTGAATTGCGTCGCCACCTTTGACGGGATGAGCCCCACTCGCCGGACGGGGCGATCGGCGGTGCCACCTTCGCCCTCTGAGCTCGCACCATCGTGCGACGCGGCGCCACCCTCGTCAAGAAGAAAGGCAGCACAGCCGCTCGCGCGGCCCCTGTGAGAGCCCAATCCACAGTGGACGCAGTAAGGGCACGCCGCATCCACTACGTCGTCTGGCGCCGGCGCTCAGTCGCGAGCCAAACGAAACGCGGCGGCCCACGGTTGCGGGTGGATCGTGCCATGGACTATAGTTGGCCGGGCCCGCGGCGTGGCGGCCTTCAACCGAAGCATGGAGCCGACGCCGATCGGGCCAGTGGACTTTCTGGAGAGCGATGCTCACCGTGACCGCTGAGACGCCGTCGTCACGCGGCGCGGCAAGCTCCTGCGATCCGGAGAAGGCCAAGGCGCTCCTGAACAGCCATGGGAAGGAGACGACATGACGACGATCGCGGCGATCACGGCGGATGGGGCGCGCTGCACCCTCAGCGAGGCTGACATCGGCGGCTTCCGGAGCGCTCTGCGTGGCGAGCTGATTCAGAGTGAGCAGGGCGGCTACGAGACCGCCCGACGCGTGTGGAATGGCAACGTCGACCGCCGGCCGGCGCTCATCGCGCGCTGCACCGGCGTCGCCGATGTGCAGCAAGCGCTCAACTTCGCACGGACGTCCCGCATCATGGTGTCCGTGCGCGGCGGCGGCCACGGAGCGCCGGGCTACGGCACCAACGACGGTGGCCTGGTCATCGACTTGTCCCCCATGAAGGGCATCCACGTGGACCCGGCCACCCGCACGGCCCGGGCGCAGGGCGGCGTGCTCTGGCGCGAGCTCGATCATGAGACGCAAGCGTTCGGGCTCGCCACGACCGGCGGCACCGTCTCCAACACGGGGATCGGCGGGCTGACGCTGGGCGGCGGCCTGGGCTGGCTGATGGGCAAGCACGGGCTGACCGTCGACAACTTGATCTCCGCCGACGTGGTGACGGCCGACGGCCAGTACAAGAAGGCCAGCGCGACGGAGAACCCCGATCTCTTCTGGGCGCTGCGGGGCGGGGGCGGCAACTTCGGCGTCGTCACGTCGTTCGAGTATCGGCTCCATCCGGTGACCCAGGTCCTGGGCGGGCTCGTGATCTACCCGCTGGACCAGGCCCGCGAGGCGCTGCGCTTCTACCGCGACTTCTGCCCCGGGCTGCCCGACGAGGCGGAGGCCTACTGCGGGCTGTTGACCTCGCCCGAGGGCATGCCCGTCTTCGCCCTGATCCTCGGCCACAACGGACCCGTCGAAGAGGGCGAGAAGGTCCTGGCGCCCGCGCGCCGATTCGGACGGCCCGTCGCCGACCTCGTGGGGCCAATGCCGTATCGCGCGCGCCAGACGATGCTGGACGAGCCCAACGCGACGCACGGCCTGCATCGCTACTGGCGCTCGGCCTTCACGGAGCAGATCTCGGATCGAATGATCGACGTCCTGGTGGAGAACGCGGCGAGCTTCACGTCGCCGCTCAGCGCCCTGATCTTCTTCTACATGCACGGGGCCGCGACGCGGGTACCGCCGACCGAGACCGCGTTCGCGGCGCGCCGCCCCCAGTGGGACTTCGATGCCATCGGGCAGTGGACGGACGGTGCCCAGTCCGCGGAGCACATCGCCTGGGTGCGCGCGCTCTGGAGCCAACTGGAACCGCACCTGGAGGGCAGCGCGTACGTCAACCACCTGGCCGAGGACGATCGGCCCGAGAAGGTGCGCGCCTCGTTCGGGGAGAACTACGGGCGTCTGCGTCAGCTCAAGGCCGTCTACGACCCGACGAACCTGTTCCGCATCAACGCGAACATCGCGCCAGCCGGATAGGAGTCGGGGCAGAGCGCCACGTCGCGCAAGCGCCTTACACGAGCACCGCCTTGCCGATGACCTTGCGCTCGCGCACCAATGTCAGGGCCTCGGCCGCCCGCGCCAGTGGCAGCCGGTGGGAGACGTGCGGGGTGATGCGCCCGGCGGCGAGCCAGCCCATGAGGACGTCGAAGTTTCGGCGCTCCCAGGCCGGATCGAGCCGGCTCAGGCCGCCGATGGTGAACCCGATCACCTCCGCGTCCTTGATGAGGAGATGATTGGTCTTGGCCTGGGCGGGACGGCCGCTCGCGAACCCCACGACGAGGAGCCGGCCGAACGGGGCGATGCAGCGCATCGATTCGTCGAAGACATCCCCGCCGACAGGATCGTAGATGACGTCCGCGCCCCGATCCTTGGTCAGGGCCTTCACCTGCTCGCGAAGCCCGTTTGTGTAGTTGACGACATGATCCGCGCCCATTTTCCTGCACACTGCCAGCTTCTCGTCGGTGCTGGCCGCGGCGATCACGGTCGCGCCCAGGAGCTTGCCGACGTCCACCGCAGCCAGCCCCACGCCGCCGGCGGCGCCGAGCACCAGCAGCACGTCGCCGGCCCGCAGGCGGCCGCGCTGAAGGCCGTAGTAGGCGGTGCAGTAGCTGGCCCGAAAGGCCGCCGCGGCCTCGAAGCTCACCGATGCCGGCAGCGGCGTCACTCGCGACGCGGCCACGACGACCTCGTCGGCAAACCCTCCCGGCACCAGCACGCGATCGCCGGGCGCGATGCCCTCGACGCCCGGTCCCGCTTCCAGCACGACGCCGGCGGCCTCGCTCCCGGGAATGAACGGGAGTTCGCGCTTCACCTGGTACTGCCCGGCGATCATCAGCACATCGACGAAGCTCACGCCGCGGGCGTGGAGCGCCACCTTCACCTCTCCCGCTGCTGGCGGGGGCAACGGCACCTCGCGCAGC
>Ga0068862_100005855_pt1 | contig 10241 bp, 10 predicted proteins | sample KBSSwiS52_FD_66598 | JGI IMG/M metagenome (GOLD analysis project Ga0068862, IMG submission 66598) | Switchgrass rhizosphere microbial communities from Kellogg Biological Station, Michigan, USA - KBS Switchgrass S5-2 | ecosystem: Host-associated > Plants > Roots > Rhizosphere > Soil ... | reverse complement strand
ACGGCACTTGCCGGGCACCGGTATCCGGGCCTCTTCTGGAACCTCGACCTGATCGAGGTCGGCGACCCGATCGTGGTCGAGACCGCCGACTCGTGGCTCGTGTACCGCGCGGTGCGCACGGTGATCGTCGAGCCGGTGGACCAGACGGTGCTCGCGGCGCCGCCGGCGAGCACTCCCGTGCTGCTGACGCTGATCACGTGCGAGCCGAAGCTGAGCACGTCGCGCCGGCTGGTCAAGCAGGCCATGCTGATCCGTTCCGACCCGCGCAGCGGCCCCACCCCGAAAGAGCTGACGGCGCCGACCCGCCGCTAGCCCCCACGATCTTGCAGTTGTGGTGCCAGGTTTTGTGCGGTTATAGGCCGGTTTGTTAGCCACCACAACTGCAAGATCGTTGCAGGCTGGGGCTCATGTTGCCCGGCGCCGTGCCGATATGGAGACGGCGAAGGGGGTCAACGTGGACGAAATGGGCGATATCGTTCAGGAGTTCCTGGTCGAGAGCCACGAGAACCTCGACCAGCTGGACCGGGACCTTGTCGCACTCGAGGCCGACCCCGGCTCGCGCGACCTGCTGTCAAGCATCTTCCGGACGATTCACACCATCAAGGGCACGAGCGGCTTCCTCGCCTTCAACCGCCTGGAGAAGGTGACGCACGTCGGCGAGTCGCTGCTCGCCCGGCTGCGCGACGGCGCCCAGTCGATGACGCCGCAGACCACCGACGCCCTGCTGCGCATGGTCGACTGCGTCCGCGAGCTGCTCGCCACCATCGAGGAGACCGGCAGCGACGGCTCCGGCCTCGGCGACGACTCCGATCTCGAACCGGTGATCTCCGCCGTCACCGCGTGCATCGACAACGGCGACGGCCCCGCGGCACCCGCCGAGGCGACGCCGGCGGCCGCAGCGGTGGAGGCAGCCGCGGCCGAGGCGGCGTCCGTGGCCGCGGCGGCCGTCGAGGCGGCCGCGGTCGAGGCCGCGGCCACCGCCGCGGCGGCCGTCGAGGAGGCGGCGATCGTGGCCGTGGCCGGCCCGGACGCGACCGACCCGGGGGTGGTCGTCGCGGTGACCGGGATCGTCGAGCCCCCGATGGAAGAGGACGAGAGCGACGCGGCGGACGCCGACGCGGTCGCGGCCGCGCCTGCGAAGCCGGCGAGCCGGCGCGGCAAGGCGAAGGCCGCGCCCCGCTCGCGCGCCAGGAAGGCCGAGCCGACGCCGGAGCCGGCCGCCGCCGCCGACCCCGGCGACCCCCTCGACCCCGTCGGCGCCGGCGACCCCGGCGACCCCGTCTATCCCGTCGATCCCGTTGACCCCGTCGGCGCCGTCGGCGCCGTCGCCGAGGAGACCGAAGCCGGCGCGACCGAGCCGGCGACTGTCGTCGTGTCGATCCCGACCGAGGCCCTGCCGGCCGATCTCGTCAAGCCGCCCGCGGCGCAGGCCGGGGCGCCCGCTGCGCGGCCGGCGGCGCACGCCGCACCAGCCCCACCCACGGCCGCGCCGGCCGCGCAGCCCGCCGCGCCCGCGGCCCCGGCGCAGCCGGCCGGGCCGCGACCCGCGCCGCCCGCCGGCGGCCGGGCGCAGTCGTCCGGCGAGCACGCCCCGGACGGCGGCGAGGGAACCCGCCGCAGCATCGCCGACAGCTCGATCCGCGTGGACGTCGACCTGCTCGACACGCTCATGCGCCTCGTGGGCGAGCTGGTGCTCACCCGCAACCAGCTGGTCCGCGCGATCGGTGAGGTGGCCGACCCGGCCATGAACCGCACCGGCCAGCGGCTCAACCTCATCACCAGCGAGCTGCAGGAAAGCGTCATGAAGACGCGGATGCAGGCCATCGACAACCTCTGGGCGAAGCTGCCCCGGGTCGTCCGGGACCTGTCCGGCGCCCTCGGCAAGCAGGTCCGCCTCGCCATGGAGGGCCGCGAGACCGAGCTTGACCGCAGCCTCCTCGAGGCCGTCAAGGACCCGCTGACCCACCTGGTGCGCAACGCCGTCGACCACGGTATCGAGGGCCCGGACGAGCGGCGGGCCAAGGGCAAGGACCCCGAGGGCGTCCTGACGCTGCGCGCCTACCACGAGGGCGGCCACGTCATCGTCGAGGTGTGCGACGACGGTGCCGGCATCGACCCGGGCCGCATCGCCGACGTCGCGGTGAACCGGGGCATCGTCACCCGCGAACAGCTGGCCCTGATGGACAAGGCCGAGATCCTCATGCTCGTGTTCCGTCCCGGCTTCTCCACCGCGAAGATGGTGACCAACGTGTCCGGCCGTGGCGTCGGCATGGACGTCGTCAAGACGAACATCGAGCGCATCGGCGGCGCGGTGGCCGTCGAGTCGGTGCTCGGCGAGGGCACCACCTGGCGCCTCACGATTCCCCTGACGCTGGCGATCATCCAGGCGCTGACCGTCGAGTGCGGCCCGCAGCGCTACGTCATCCCGCAGGTGGCGGTGCACGAGCTGGTGTACCTCGACGGTCAGGGCGGGCGGGTCATCGAGCACGCGATGGGCGCGCCGGTGTACCGCCTGCGCGGCAAGCTGCTGCCGCTGGTCCACCTGGACCGGACGCTCGAGGTCAACTCCCACCACGACGGCGCCGACCGCGACGTCTACGTGGCCGTGCTGCAGGCCGAGGGCCGCCGCTTCGGGCTGGTCGTCGACCGCGTCCTCAACACCGAGGAGGTGGTGGTCAAGCCGCTGTCCGCCAGGTTCAAGGACGTCGGCGTCTACGCCGGCGCGACCCTGCTCGGCGACGGCGCGGTGGCGCTGATCCTGGACGTCGCGAGCCTCGCCCGCCGGGCCCACCTCGCCGCCGACAAGATCGAGCGGGCCCAGCCGCAGCAGGACACCACCCGGACGGCCGCCGTGGCGACCGTCGACCGCCTGCTCATTGCGGGCGTGGGGGAGCGGCGGGTGGCGATCCCGCTGGACATGGTGACCCGGCTCGAGGAGTTCCCGGTGGAGCGCATCGAGCGGGTCGGCAACCGCGAGGTCGTGCAGTACCGCGAGCAGATCCTGCCGGTGCTGCGGCTGGCCCACCTGCTCGGCACCTATCCGGCCGAGGACGGCTCGACGGTCCCGGTGATCGTCTACACCGAGCGGGGACGCAGCGTCGCGCTCGCCGTCGACAAGATCCTCGACATCGTGGAGGACGTGCTCGAGTCCCGCAGCGACGTCGGCGACGACGCCCTGCTGGGCTCCGCGGTGATCCAGCAGCGGGTGACCGAACTTCTCGACGTGCGCCGCGCGATCCTCGCCGCCGACCCCCGCTTCGACGCCGCCGACACCGGCTACGGCACCGCGCCCGACGGCTACGGCGAGTACGCCGAGTACCAGGAATACCAGGGCTACCAGGACTTCCAGGACTTCCAGGGCCAGCACATGGCGGGTGTGTGATGAGCAGCAGCCAGTACGCGACGTTCGAGGTCGACGACCAGTTGTTCGGGGTTCCGGTGGCGATCGTGCAGGAGGTGCTGAGCTTCTCCGAGTACACGCCCGTGCCGCTGGCGCCCAGGGCTGTTGGCGGGCTGTTCAACCTGCGCGGGCAGGTGATCGCCGCGGTCGACCTGCGGGTGCAGTTGGGCCTGCCGCCGCGCGACCTCGACGGGCCGGCGATGAACGTCATCGTGCGCACGGAGGACGAGTCGGTGAGCCTGCTCGTGGACCGTATCGGCGAGGTCGTGGACCTGCACGAGGACGCGTTCGAGCCGCCGCCGGACACGTTGTACGGGCCGACCCGCGAGCTCATCAACGGCGCGTTCAAGCTCGACGGCCGGCTGATGCTCGCCCTGGACACCGCCCGCGCGACCGACACCGGCCCGGGTCCAGCGGCCCAAGAATAGCTACGCTGGGTAACTGACCGGCCGCGATCGGCAGGCGCATAGCAGGGTTGATCTCGGTATTGTCGTCCGATCCGGCGGAACGTCGATAGCGGAGAGTAGTCGCAGACCCGTTCGGTGGATTGTCGGTTGCGGCCCGGTTGCTGAAGACTGTGCGTTGTGTACAGCCTGGTGAGCGCCCCCGTACTGGGATTCGACCTGACCCGCCTCGACGGCGGTGCGGCAGTGGCCGACGTGCTGCTGCGCGCCCTCGCCCTGACCGCCGAGGACCTCGCGACAGTGGCCGCCGCGCGCGGCGACGACTACGACCGCATCGCGTACTGGCTCGACGTCGACTCCGCCGCCCGCGGCCGCCGGCGCCTGGCCACCGCGGCGTCCTCGTCGGGCTCCGCGGGCACCGCGGGCTCGGCCGGTGCGACCGGCGCCGGGACCGCGACCGCGAAGGCGGCGAAGACCGACGACACCGAGGACCTGACGGGACGCCTCGCCGCCCTCGAGCGCGCCCCCATCGGCACCGTCGACGGCCTGCTGCACCTCGTCCGCCACGACGTGCTCGACTGGACCTGGCGCCGGCACCCGGCCGGTCTGGCGCAGATCAAGCCGGCCGACCGGGTGTCCGCCGTGGTCTGCGACGCCGCGGTGGCCGCGTACCTGTGCGAACTGCTGCCGGCGGAGACCACCAACGGCCTGACGGCGCCGTGGTACGCGGCGGTCAAGCGGCTGCCGAACCGCCCGATCGACCTGGGACCGCAGGCGTCGGCCGTCACGTCGCTCGTCGAGCGGGTCCGCAACCTGTCCGGGCCGGCCGTCCGCAAGCTGGTGGCCGCCTCCGGACGGTCCCGCCCGGCCCTGCCGGAGTGGTCGGCGGCGGTGCACTCCGCGTCGTGGTCGGTGTTCGTGGCCGGCCGGGTGCGGGCCGGCGCGGCAGCGCAGCTGATGCTCGTGCAGGCCGTGGAGCGGGCCGGCATCCCGGTCGCCGACCGGGCCGGTGGCGTCTGGAACCTGCTCAGCGGCGCCGTGCAGGCGCTCGTGGTGCGCGACGTGCTGGACGGCCCGACGCTCTACCGGCTGCTCGACCCGGTGGTGACGGCCCTCGGCCCCATCGTCGGCCAGCGCAAGGGCGACTGACCCGGGGCGACCCAACACCCTAGATCAACCGGTGGAGACTTCTCAAGCCGGGCATATAAGACGCCGATGAGAGCGACGGAAGCGGACACGGCCTGAGCCGGTCCCCGTCGCTGGAGGCGTACGCGTGATCTCGGTGCTGGTGGTGGACGACTCGGTCGTCGTCCGACGCCTGATCACCGATGCCCTGGCCGACGACCCCGCGATCACCGTGATCGGCACCGCCCCGAACGGCCGGGTGGCGCTGCAGAAGATCGAGCAGCTCAAGCCCGACCTCGTGACGCTGGACGTCGAGATGCCGGTGCTCGACGGCATCGGCACGCTGCGCGAGCTGCGCAAGACGCACCAGCGGCTGCCCGTGATCATGTTCAGCACGCTGACCGCGGCCGGCGCCGCCGCCACCGTCGAGGCGCTGACCGCGGGCGCCAGCGACTACGTGACCAAGCCGGCCAACGTCGGCAGCGTCGCCGAGTCCATCCGCAGCGTCCGCGAGCAGCTGGTCCCGCGCATCCACGCGCTCGCCGGCCGCACCCGGGGCGGCGGCGGGGCCGCCGGGGGCGCCGCCAAGGTGCCGCCGTCGTTCATCGGCCGGCCCGGCACCGTCGCGCCGCCGGCCGGTGGCGCAGGTGGCCGGCCGCCGATGCCGCCCGGGGCCCGCGTCACCGCACCCACCCGGCCCACGGTCGGCCGACCCGTTCCGCCCGCTTCCGGCCTCGCCGGGGCACCGGCTCCGGGTGCGGCGCCGCGGCTCACCCCGTCGGCGGGCCGGATCGGCGGCGGCGGACCCGGCGCCGACGGGACCGGCCCGGCCACGACGGGCCGCGCACCGAACGCCGCGGTGGCCAGACCTCCCGCGACCGGCAGCGGCCGGATCGACGTGATCGCGATCGGCTGCTCCACCGGTGGACCCGACGCGCTCGCCCGCGTGGTGAAGATGCTGCCCAGCGGGCTGCCCGTGCCGGTTCTCGTGGTGCAGCACATGCCGCCGGTCTTCACCCGCATGTTCGCCGAGCGGCTCGACCGCGGCAGCGCGCTGCGGGTGGTGGAGGCGACCGCGGACATGCCGCTCGAAGCGGGGACGGTCTACATCGCTCCCGGCGACTACCACCTGGAGGTCGTGCGGCGCGGGACGGCGGTGACCACCGCGCTCAACACCGGCCCGCCCGAGAACTTCTGCCGGCCCGCCGTCGACGTGCTGTTCCGCTCCGTCAACCGGACGTACGGGCGCAGCACCATCGCGGTGGTGCTCACCGGAATGGGGCACGACGGCCGCGGCGGATGCGCCGAACTGGCCCGCTCCGGTGCCGAGATCGTCGCGCAGGACGAGGCGACCTCGGTGGTATGGGGGATGCCCGGCTCGGTGGTCAGCGCCGGCCTCGCGACCGCGATCCTGCCGTTGGACGAGATCAGCACGTACGTGCTCGCCCGCGTCAACGGCGGCCGCCCGGCGCGGTCGATGGAGGTGAGCCGGTGACGCTCACCGCGGGCGAGTTCGCCTACATCAGCGGACTGGTGCGCCGCGACGCGGCGATCGTGCTCGAACCGGGCAAGGAATACCTCGTCGAGGCGCGCCTGATGCCGCTGGCCCGGCAGACCGGGGCGGCCACCGTCTCGGAGTTCGTGACGCGGGCCCAGCAGCGGCCCGAACCCGACGTGCACCGCCGCATCGTCGACGCGTTGACCACCAACGAGACCTCGTTCTTCCGCGACGGCGAGCCGTTCACCGCGATGACCGGCATGGTGCTTCCCGAACTGCTGACCAGCCGCTCCACCACCCGGCACCTGCGGGTCTGGTCGGCCGCCTGCTCCAGCGGCCAGGAGGCCTACACGCTGGCGATGCAGCTGCACGACAACCTGCCGCACGGCTGGACGTACGAGATCCTGGGCACGGACATCTCCACCGAGGTGCTGGCCCGCGCGGAGGCCGGCCGGTACAGCCAGCTCGAGGTCAACCGGGGGCTGCCGGCGGCGGCACTGGTCAAGCACTTCGAGCGGGTCGGCAGCCACTGGCAGGTCTCCCCGAACCTGCGCAAGAACGTCTCGTTCCGCCGGCTGAACCTCGCCGCCGCGCTGCCCGCGCTGGGCCAGTTCGACGTCATCTTCCTCCGCAACGTGCTGATCTACTTCGACGTGGCGACGAAGCGCGCGGTGCTGGAGCGCGTCGGCTCGTTGCTGAAGCCCGACGGCTGGCTGTTCCTCGGCTCCGCCGAGACCACCATCGGCATCGACGACCGGTTCGACCGCGTGGTCACCGGACGCACCTCCGCCTACCGCCTGCGCCCGGCGGGAACCAGAAACGGCGCGGCGACGCTCGGCATGGCAGGAAAGGGATGACGCGATGCGAGCACTGGTGATTGACGACTCACGGGCGATGCGGCTGATCCTGGCCCGCATCGCGCGGCAGCTCGGGTTCGACGTCGTCGAGGCCGGCAACGGCCAGGAGGCGCTGGACCGGTTGGAAGAGCTCGACACCGTCCCGGAGCTGGCCCTGATCGACTGGAACATGCCGGTCATGAACGGCCTGGAATTTGTCTCGGCGGTGCGTCGTGACACGAAGTACAAGGCGATGACGCTGATGATGGTGACCACCGAGAGCGAGCAGAGCCAGATCGTGCGGGCGCTCGCGGCTGGTGCGCACGAGTACGTCATCAAGCCGTTCACGCCCGATGCCATCGTCGAGAAGCTGGCGCTGCTGGGCCTGGTGAAGAACGGGGTGCAGGTATGACCGAGCGTAGCGAGGTCCCAAATCGGCTCAGCAAAGCCGATCCGCTTGCGGATCGGCGGCATGACTGCAGCTCGCGGAGCGAGGTGCGGTCATGACGGTGCAGCACAAGCCGAATACCGAGGAACTGGTGTCGATCGCCGAGATGGTGTGGTCCTCGTACCTGGACCCGGACGGCGTCCGTCCGCTCGTCGTCGACCCGGCGCCCGGGTGGGGCCTCGGCCCGACGGACGTGGTCGCCACGGTCGCCATCTCCGGTGCCTGGGACGGCCGGGTGCTACTCAGCTTCTCGCCGCCGGCCGCCCGCCGCGCGGCCGCCGCGCTGCTCGCCATCGCGGAGGTCGACGACGTGGGCGAGGGAGACGTCGCCGACGCGGTGGGCGAGCTGGCCAACATCATCGGCGGCAGCGTGAAGAGCCTGATGCCGCAGCCGACCGTTCTGTCGCTGCCCGCCGTGCACACCGGTGCGTTTCCGGACCTGGGCGGCGAGGTGTGCCGGGTCACCGGCACCTGGGACGGCGAGCCGGTGAGCGTCGCGGTGCATGAGGTCGCGGTGTACGTGGGGGTTTCGAGGACGGGGGAAACGTCTCAATGAGGATCTTGATTGCGGACGACAGCCGCGTGATGCGGCAGATTGTCTCGCGGACGCTGCGCCAGGCCGGCTACGACGGCCACGATCTGGTGGAGGTGGCCGACGGCAAGCAACTGTACGACGCCGCCGTGGCGCAGCCGCCGGACCTTGTGCTGTCCGACTGGAACATGCCGGAGATGAACGGGTTGGAGGCGCTCGTTGCGATCCGGGCCGCCGGCATCAAGGCGCCGTTCGGCTTCGTGACGACCGAGGGCTCGCCGGAGATGCGCAAGAAGGCCGTGGATGCGGGCGCGATGTTCCTCATCACCAAGCCCTTCACGGCCGAGTCATTTCGCGACGTGCTTGACCCCATTTTGAGATGATATGAGGCATGTCACGCGAGCTGCCCGTTCCCAAAGCCGTCAAGGATCTCTTCGAGGAGCTCCTCGGGCGGCCGGTGACGGTCGGCATCGGTGAGCCCTTCCGGGCCGCGGACCTGAAGCAGCACCCTCTGGTCAGCACGTACGTCGACGACGGCATGATCCTGCGCGCCGTGGTGGGCATGGACCTGCCGCTGGCCGCCTACGCCGGCGCCGCTCTCGGGCTCATCCCGTCGGGCGGCGCCCAGGCGTGCATCGAGGACAGGGAACTGTCCGCGAACATGGGCGAGAACGTGACCGAGGTGTGCAACATCGTGGCCTCGCTGCTGAACCGGGAGGGGCTGCCGCGGCTGCGGATGTACCGCACGTTCCTGCCCGGCACCGACGCACCCGCCGACGCCCTGGCCCAGCTGCAGGCGATCGGCCGGCGGCTCGACCTGACTGTCGAGGTGCTGGGCTACGGCGGCGGCCGGATGGCGATCTCGTACACCTGAGTTCCTGTTCCGCGAGCTGCCTTCCGGCTGTGGGGCGGCCTACGGCGCGCGCACCGGGGGCTCGCCCTCCACCGGCGCGTCCTCCTTGCGTCGACGCAGGGTCGCACTCATCCGGTCGCCGAGGCTCGGGCCGAAGTCGCTGGTCAGCGCCCGCAGCACGGCCATCATGATCGCTGCGACCGGAACGCAGATCAGGAACCGCAGCGCCGCGTCGTCGATGTCCGTGTCGCCGTTGATCGCGCTCATGATCGTCGGGCTCGCCAGCGCCGCGGCGAGCAGGAGCGTGCCCGGGCTAGCTATCACCACCGGCCTGCTCCTCATCTTCGAACAGGCGGCGGCTGAGCAGCGCGGCCCACCCGTGCGGGCCGGCCGGCTGCCCGTCGAGCAGGGCGATCGGAACGCCCAGCGCCAGCGGGCTGGCCGGATCGGCGGTGGCCTCCAGGGCGTGCACCGCGAGCGCGTCGACCCGCGGGAGCGACCGCACCTGCCGGGCCACATCGGCCGGCTTACGGGTCGCGTCGACCGCGCACCACACCGCGTCCGGGCGCAGCGCCGCGACGACCTGCCGCACCCAGCCGTTGGCCCCCGGCGCGTCGACGCACACGAGGCGCGGCTGGTCACCGCCGCGCAGGCGCACCGCCTGGCGCGCGGCGTCGCCGGGGTCGGCGATGTGCCGCCCGACCTGCGGAGACTCGCTCGCGATGAGGATGCGGGTCGGGTCCAGCCGCAGGATCCGGGCAAGATCCTCGGCGACGCCCAGGGCGCCGGCCAGCTCGCCGATGATCGTGATGATCATGCCGGGACCGGTCGGCAGCCCCGGTGCGATCGGCTCGTTCTCCAGCGCCCGGACGATCGCCGGGTACGCCTCTCCGCCCCGCAACTGCTGCACGATGCGGTCCGGCACGCCGAGGTCGGCCAGGCGCGCGGAGAGCTCGTTGTCCTGGGACAGGTCCAGGTCCGGGAAGTCCAGAGAGAGGTCGGGCAGCAGGCCGGGGTCCGCGGTGATCGGGCGGGTGCGCGCGATCCGCGGTGCCGGCGTGGTGGCTGCCGGGGTGATCGGGGTGGTGACCGGGTCTGGTGTGATGGGCGGTGTCGGGGCCGGCGCGGTCGCGGGCATCGCGTGT
>Ga0068862_100005854_pt1 | contig 10242 bp, 9 predicted proteins | sample KBSSwiS52_FD_66598 | JGI IMG/M metagenome (GOLD analysis project Ga0068862, IMG submission 66598) | Switchgrass rhizosphere microbial communities from Kellogg Biological Station, Michigan, USA - KBS Switchgrass S5-2 | ecosystem: Host-associated > Plants > Roots > Rhizosphere > Soil ... | reverse complement strand
AGGAAATTCGCGAAATCATTTATGGCACTGGATAAATCGAGTACCGTCATACTCAGCATTGACGATCGGCGCGGGTTTACCGTCGTTGACGTCAACGTGTCAGCATGGGCTCGGGGGGGCCAACATGACGCAGCCCGCGGCGGTCACCGCGCAAGGCGTCGACGACGATTCGGTCGAGGTCGCCGCGCTCAAGTCGGATCACCGTGCGGGCCATCGTCCAGCGGGTACGAATTCGAGCCCGGTCGTCGGCGGTGTCCTGAACGGTGCGTTCGCCGCCCTCGAAGAAGCAGCCGATGCCGATGCGGGTTTGGGGCTGACCGCGCTGGCGTGTGCCAACGGGTTGGCAAACCTCGGCCGATCGGCTCGCCGAACAACTCATCAGCATCGGCGCGGTGCAGCGCGGTCTTGTCCAAGCGATCCCGACCGGTGCTCAATGTGGGACCTCGACAAATTCGATCAGGCACTGGTGGCTGCGCCGGCCATACCTGCGCAGCTGAGCCGGATTTGGGCCGCGGCGGGCTCTAGCAGCCGTAGTCGGTGCGGTTGGCAGAAGGGGGAGAACACCGATGGTTGATTTCGTCGCCTGGCATGGCGAGACGCGACCCGACCACGTGGCCAAAACGCTCAAATATGTCGCCGAGGGCTATCGGTTTGTTTCGCTCAGCATCTACGGAGATGTTTTCGCTCCGGTGTACGCGGCGGTGATGGTGAAGCAGAATCCACCGCCCGAACAGCGGAACTTTCCCTTGATGACCGTCGCGCAGTGGCAACAGACCTTCGACAAGCAAGCGTTCGACGGTTTCGGGCCGGTGATCTTGGCCGCTACCGGGTCGGCCAGCAACCCCCGCTTCGCTGCAGTGTTCCAGCCGCAGAGCCCGATCGTGATCACCCGCCATGGGCTGGTTAGCAATCCAGAAGGGACCTTAACCGACGCGACTTCGATTCAGGGCATGGACTACTTTGCCAGGACCAACGGGATGATTCTGCGCTGGGCGGCCTCATATGGGTCTGGGAATGATCCACGCTTTGCCGCGATCTGGGTACCCAACTCCGGAGCGACCCTGTGGAACAACGACGGCCTGACCGACTCGGCCAGCAACTATCAGGCCCGATTCAACGCAGAAACCGCCGCTTGGTGTCGGCCGTCGTTCGTCACCCTCGACGCCGACAACGCCTACCTGTCGCTGTTTGTCGCCGATGAGATCGGCGATTGGGTAGCCCGCCACAACATGACGCCAGCCGGCTACCAGACCGAGTTCGACACCTGGACCAAGAAGGGCTATTTCCCGAGCTGCGTGCAGGCCGCCGGCGCCAACGCCGCCTGCGCGCGCCTGGCTGCCATTTTCGTGAAGGGCACCCAACCCATCAAGAAGCGGTTCACCGCGACGGGACCGGTCGCCAATGCGGACATCGACGCCGTCATGGAGAAGACGATGGCTACGTATCCGCCGGTGCGGCACGCGGCGCTGGCGATTGTGCACGGAACCCGGCTGATCTACGCACGTGGCTACGCCCTGGCCGAGCCCGACTGGCCGGTTGTGCACCCCACCACGTTCTTCCGGCTGGCAAGCGGCTCCAAAACGGTTACGGCGCTTGCGGTCTTCCAGCTCATCGAAAGCGGGCAGCTGACGCTCAGCGACCCTGTCCAGAAGTTTCTGCAGCTGCACACGCCGTCCGGTGGCCAGCCGATCGATCCGGACTTCGGGTCGATCACCGTCCAGCAGCTCCTCGAGCACACCAGCGGACTGCAGCACGACGAATTCGCCGACGCTACCGCCGTGGTGAACGCGTTCCACAGTGCGGGCTTGCCAGCATCGCTACCGGTCGACCAAACCATGACCGACAACTACATCGCCACCCTCAAGCTGGACTCACCGCCAGGCCAAACACAGGTGTACAGCAACTGCGGCTACTACCTTCTTGGTCGCCTGGCGGCCAAACTTCGCGGGACCGCCGCACCGATCGATGCCTACCGCAAGCACCTAATGGCACCGCTGGGGATCACCCGCATTCGCAACGCCGTGGATCTGCTAAAGGCGCAACCTGCCGACGAAGCCCGCTACCAGGCGGCGTCGTTCGTCGACCCGGACTGGACATCCGACCTCGCGGTGGCCAAGAGCATCAATAGCAACGACCAGCCCCTGGTGGCCACGGGATACGGCGATTACCCGCTTGCCAACACCCAAGGCTGCGGGGGCTTGTCCGCGGCGGCCCCAGACTTGGCCCGACTGGTTGCGGTGCTGATCGACCCGAAAGACACCGCCGCCCTCAAACGCCGAACCCTCAATGAGATGCTGACCAACGCAGCGAATGTCCGGGAGGCCGGGCAGCGCCGCGCCGGCTACGGTCTCGACGATGCGAGGAACCAGGGCAATGACCGCTTCTACGGGCAGAAGGGCGGCTTAATCGCCAACGCGGCCAGCGTCTTTCAGTTCGACGGCGACTCGGGGTTTGTGGCTCTGTGGGGCAGCACGGCATACCGCGGAAACCGAGTGTATCCCGACTTCCACGGCGTAATGGATACTGCGAGAGAACTGAATTGGGGAAGCACGGATCTGTTTCCGGAGTTCGGCATGCGGTCGCTCTAGATCGACGACCGGCCACCCTTTTGAGATCATTGTGGTCAGCGCTGAGAGCCGCGCCGACTCCTCGCGGCCGGACGCTCACACGGGGATGGACGCCCTCGTGGAGGCGCACCTCGTGGTGGTGCCGGGAACGTATCGGGCAGCGCTGGTGGTGAGCAGCACCGCCCTGATGCTGGGCTATCGCACGCGGCCGGTCTTCGTGCCCGCCGCGCGACCGAACGACCCGATGGCGCCGTATCGGACACGGGTGATGCGCCGGTCGCGACTGTTCGGTGGCGCGTCGCGACTGCAGTTGATGTGCTGCGCGGTCTTCGTTCTACGATCAAGCACGCGTTCGAGACGTTGGGCCGCATCCTCGACGTGGCGGTGGTGGACGGCGCCATCACCGCGAACCCGTGCGCATCGGTGCCCCGTACCCGGCCGACCGACCCTGACGCCGAGCCGTTCACCGCCCGTCCGCTGACCCGCAGCCGAGATCGCCGCCGTGGCCGACCACATCGGCCGGGTGCAGGGTCACCCGATCTATGCGTTGGCGGTGATGTTCGCCGCGTTCACCGGTTTGCGGGCCGGTGAGCTCGCCGGGTTGAACGTCGGGGATTTGACGTTGCCGCAGGTGCTGGGTTCGGCGGGCTCGGTGAACGTGACCCGGACTCGCCGGGCAGTTCGCGGCGGCTGGGAAACTTCGACCCCGAAGTCGGCCAAGTCGCGCCGGGTGGTGCCGATGATGCGTGGCTGGCCGACGATCTGCGCGCATTTCTGGCCAACGATCATCCGCACGGCCGCCCGGCGAACGCCAACTATGACCCGGCTGCGCCGCTGTTTCCCAGCCGCTACGGGGTCACTGAGCCGTTGCCGCAAGGGTTTTCGCGTGACGAGATCGAGCCGGTGCGGCCGATGGTCGCCGATCCGATCGCGCGGGTGAGTCGGAAGACGGGGGAGCCGGATCGGCGCTACGTCAAGGCCGACCCGCATGCGGCCACGATCCGCGTTGCGAGGTCGGACGGCTACAGATGGTCGGTGTCGGTGAACCCGGCCGGGATCGCCAAGCACTACCTCACACCCGCCCTGGCGGCGTTGGGGTTGGCAGGTGCGTTGGCATTATCTGCGGCACGCGTTCGCGGTTATGAGTTTGAGCGCGGGGGAGCACTCCATGGCGGTGTCGAAGATGCTCGGGCACGCCTCGTACGTGACCACATTGACGGTTTACGCGGACTACATCACCGAATGCGACAGCGGGAAGGCCGCGCCGGTGGGGCGTCCGGTCGCGTCGACCGCGCCGAACGTGGTCCCAATGCGTCGGCCGCGGCGGGTTAGCGCCTGGCCGAGCTTGTCAGTCGTCGTTTTCATGCGAGCAATGCATGTCCTTGCCCAGCTCATCTGTCGCACCGAACTTCTGTGAAGTGTAGTGCGACAACACTACTGAGCAGACCAATCCGGAATCGACCGATCAAGTCGTCGCAGGTGAGGAGTTGAGGTCCCTTCCATGGGCGGCCCGGTAAATACTGACTCCACCATCGTTGCGCCAGCTTGTCCCTGCGGGTAGCCCAATGAAGGTCGATAGCACGCTCGGGATCGCCGGCGAGCAGCGTGGCGATCGGAGCGAAGTCCTGACGGTATGCCTTGGCGATACGCGACGACGTCCTGGCCACGCCCAATCGGGCAGGACTGCCAAAGGCCGCGCTGGGTACGAAATTCGTGATTGTCGAGGCGGTGCGGCGCCGACTCCCTGAAGCAATGCTCGAACGACTACTCATGGATAACAGCAGATATCCATGAACCGCGCCGTTTCGTTATCACGCTGTCCCGCACCGGTTTCCATCTATGGTCGTCGCGTGTGCGAGGACTACCCGATCCGTGCTGCTGCTGCTGCGTCGTGGCGGTCCCTAATGACACGCCCGGAGCCATCGCAGTCAGCTGTTCGACTGATGAGTCAGGCCGGCCCTGGGCCCGGATTCGGTTTCCTCGACCTCGAACACCCGGTGGTCGTGGGCGCACCGCAGCTCCACGTGCAGCGGCTCGCCGCAGTCACGGTGCCTGACCACCACGGGTCCTCCCTGGGGGGCGGCTTCCCATCGGTCCCCCCAGTGCATCAGTACGACCAAGGCCGCGAATAGGTCATGGCCTTTTTCGGTGAGCAGGTATTGGTGGCGTTCACGCTGGCCGGGTTCGCGATACGGCTCGCGGTGCAGCACGCCGTGCTCGACGAGGGTGGCGAGTCGCTCACTGAGCAGGGTCCGCGCGCAGCCGACGTTGGCGAGGAACTCCTCGAAGCGGCGCGCGCCGTAAAACGCCTCGCGGAGCACCAGTAGCGTCCACTTCTCCCCGACGACGTCGAGGGTGCGCTTGATCGAGCAGTCGCGCACCCGTAGTTCCTCAAAGCTGGCCGGCCCGGCCTCCTCGAGATCAACAGAACTCCTGGTCATGAGGCCATAGTAGCAGAGTTTGACAATGCTACCCAGCCTCTTTTACTCTGAGTATTGAAAATAGATTCAGCACGGAAGGGTGGACGCGTGATGGTGTCAAACAGCGATCAGGAAACGGTGCTGGTGATCGGGGCGACCGGCCGCCATGGCGGCACCGGGGCCCGGGTGGTCGAGCGGCTGCAAGCGGCGGGGCGGCTGGTGCGGGCGTTGGTGCGCTGCGACGACAACCGCGCCGAGCGGCTGCGCGAATCCGGGGTGCCAACGCTGGTCGGCGACCTGCACGACCGCCGAACTCTGCTGCCCGCGCTGGATGGAGCCGGTTCGGTGTATGTCGCGTATCCGGTCGCGGCGGGCACCGTGGACGCGCTGGCCAATGTGGCCTCGGTGATCCGCGAGCTCGGCTCCTCGCCGCATGTCGTGATGAATGGGAACGGCGCGGCCGACCACAACGCCCCGAGCGGATTCGCCCGAGCACATGCCCTCGCCGAAGAGCTGTTGCTTCAGCTCGGGGTGAATTTCACCTCGGTGCGCGGCAGCGCGTTCTTCTACGAGAACGTCCTGCTGCTGCACGCCGACGCGATCCGCGAGACCGGCATGTTCGCCAACAGCTTCGGCGATGCCCGCCCGGCCTGGATCAGCGCCACCGACAGCGCCGACCTGTGCGCGAGCGCCCTGCTCGACCGGCAACACCGCACCAACACCCCATTCGTCTACCCGCCGGGCCATGAGCTGCTCTCCCAGCAACAGATCGCCGACATCATCAGCGAGGAGACCGGCCGCCAAGTCCGCTATCAGCACATCACCGCGAACGATTGGAGCCGCCAGCTGCAGGCCCACTCCCGGGGTCTGCCCAACCACGCCATGATCGCGCACATCACCACCCTGGCAGCGATGTGCGAGGACCACTCCGCGATCTTGCGCACGGACATCGACCCCTCGGCCCTCGCAGCGGCCAGCGGCCGGGCCCCGCTGAGCTTCCGAAACTTCGTCCGGCAACACCGCTCAGCATTCGGCGCCGTCACCGCCAAGGTATAGGCCGCCCCACAGCCACGTCATGGAGCTGTTGGCCTGAGCCGCAACCACATTCAACGTAAAATCGGACATAGGAGCGTGTGATGAAACTACAGGACCAACGGGTGCTGGTAACCGGCGCAACCGCTGGAATAGGACAGGAAACGGCGAAGCTGTTCGCCCGCCGCGGCGCGGCCGTGGTCATCACCGGGCGTGACACCGGACGAGGCGCGCAGACCGTCGCGGCGATCGAGGCAGAGGGTGGACGCGCCGATTTCATCGCCGCCGACCTGAACGACCTCGAATCCGTGCGAGGCCTGGCCGAACGGGCCGGTGAGGTGGACGTGCTGGTCAACAACGCGGCCACGGTCACGGCCGCTCCGACATTGGAGCAGGACGTCGAGTCGTTCGACATGATGTTCGACGTCGACGTGCGCGCGCCGTTCTTCCTGACCGCGGCGCTGCTGCCCAAGATGATCGCCCGCGGATCGGGTGCCATCGTCAACATCTCCTCAATGGGCGCGTCGGTCGGCGTCCCCTTCGCGCCGGTCGCCGCCGCCACCAAGGCGGCACTCGAATCCTTCACCCGGTCCTGGGCGGCGGCATTCGGCGCCAACGGGATTCGCGTGAACACCGTCGCGCCCGGGCCCACCCGCACCGGCGGCGGCGTCGGCGCGTTACGCGACGGGTTGGAGCAGCTGGGTTCCGCCACGCCGTTGGGCCGGACCGCGGACCCGACCGAGATCGCCGAGGCGATCGTTTTCCTCGCGTCGCCGCAAGCGAGCTACGTCACCGGCGCGACCGTAGTGGTGGATGGCGGCTTTACCGCGATCTGACCAAACGCACAGCCTGATTAATCATGTCGGAGCCGTGACGGCCAACGTAGGAACTATTGGCCAGAGCCGCAACCACATTCAGCGCACCCCCAAAAGGACCAACGATAGAAGCGGCTCAATACGTGCGCTTACGGTGACCTAGACGGCCTCGAGATGGGAACGAGCAAATAAGGAGATACCCATGGTCGGCGCAAAACCCTACGGGCAACTGCGCTTTCGTGAAGTCAGCGGAAGGCGGATGGCCTACGTCGACGAGGGCGACGGCGACGCCATCATCTTTGCGCACGGCAACCCCACGTCGTCCTACCTGTGGCGCAACGTCATGCCGCACCTAGAAGGACTGGGCCGTCTCGTCGCCGCCGACATGATCGGCATGGGCGGGTCGGACAAACTGCACCCGTCGGGTCCGGACCGCTACCACTACGCCGAACAGCGCGACTACCTATTCGCGCTCTGGGATGCACTGGATCTCGGCGACAACGTGACACTCGTGCTGCACGACTGGGGTTCAGTACTCGGCTTCGATTGGGCCAACCAGCATCGTGACCGCATCCAGGGCATCGCGTTCATGGAAGCCAGCGTCACCCCCATTAGCTGGTCGGAGTTCCCCCCTGATCTCCGCGGCGTGTTTGAGGGCCTTCGATCGCCGCAGGGCGAGACCATGGTGTTGGAGCAGAACAGGTTCATCGAGCAAGTCCTGCCCGCAGGAATGCAGCGCCAGCTCAGCGACGAAGAAATGGACCACTACCGGCAGCCGTTCGTCGAACCGGGCGAGTCCCGCCGGCCGACGCTGTCCTGGCCACGCAACATCCCAATCGACGGCGAACCCGCCGACGTCACCTCGGTGGTCAACGACTACAGCAGCTGGTTGGCCGAAAGCGATGTGCCCAAACTGTTCATCAACGCCGAACCAGGGGCCATCGTCCACGGCCGCATCCGCGACCTCATCCGCTCCTGGCCGAACCTCACCGAGACCACCATCAGCGGAGTGCACTTCGTCCAAGAGGACAGCCCCGACGAAATCGGCACCGCCATCGCGCAATTCGTGCGCACGCTGCGCGCCTTGGCCGCTACTGAAACGGAGCTTGCGCCCGACCACCACCCTGGCCGAATCGGCGAGCCAGCTCGTCAACGAGTCGGCCGCACCGAATCCACACGAGTGAAAGACGGTAAACAATGACGGTCAACGACCATGTGGTGCGCTATCAGGAGCACGTCAGCACCAAGTCCTACGAGGAACTCGTCGCCGCGTTCGAGGAAACGGGCCCCGACGCCGGATCCGGCGAGCCAACCCGGACGCTCGGGCGTGTGCGTGACAGCGAGAACAGTCGTGCGGCGTGGGAGGCGGCCGTGGCGCCGTTGTTTGGGCCGAGCGGTTTCACCCGCGTGTTCTCCCTCGATACGGGTCGGATCATCAGCTGGTACGGCAAGCCGGCCAAGGGTCCCCAAATTGGTCGGAGTGCCGACTCGACATCAGCCGACTGGTCGTCGGGAACGTTGCGGTTACACAGGTACGCTGAGCCGCCGCCTAGCTCGGCCGTCAGGTGTTGTGGTCGATCTTCTGTAACCACGTCGGCCACCGAAGCCAGAAATCAGTCCTGTCTGCGTTCCTCAACGTGCCGCTTTCGATTGAGGCTGTTACCGAATGGGAGACTCCGTGGGTTCTTGACACCCGCAACCAGCGCATCCTGGGTTCAGTTTCGTCGTGATACCCGCCGGTCACGGCGCGCCTCGAGCTCGTCGTCTTCGACGACGACGAGCATCGGTTGGCCGGGGGCGCACAACATCGTGACGAGATAGCGGAGCGGGATGTCGGAGCGGTTGTTGCCGTCCGAGTAGTGGATGACGTCTCCGCCGGGTTCCCAGAACGCCTCGCCGGCCTTGATGGCCCGGGGCGCTTCGCCTTCCAGCTCGAACAGCATTTCGCCTTCCAGCACGTAACCGAACGCCGGCCCGCCGGGGTGGCGGTGAGGGGGCGCTCCCGGATCTCCGGGCGGCCATTCGATTATCACGGTCATCGCTTCGGCGTCCGCCGGCAGAAAAGGCGGGGTGACGTGCTGAATCACGGTCAGCACGTCCTGCAAACGCGCGTCAAGCTCTTGCTGTTTCGACATTGATGTCCTCCTTGCTGAATTAGATAGCTACGCCGCCGGCGTCGGCGGCAGGCTGGAACCGGTTGAGGCGACCTGCTCCGGTCGGACCGTCAAGCACGCAGGCGCGCTGCTGTCACGGTGCGTGGGAGCTGAAAGGGACTCGGGTAACCGACGAGGACCCGCACCCCGTCTGGGTCTAATCCTTGGGTGACGGTCACTCCGTTTTCGGTGTGGGAGAAGACCGCAGGCTCGTAGGCGCGCAGCCGCTGGGGCGAACTCCTGCAGATCGGATTCGGTGTCGGTGGCCCACAGCAGATACTGGACCCGGCGGTGATGGCCGCGGCCGCGCCGCGAGGGGGCACGTAGGTGGATGTGAAACACGTTGGGTGCGACCAGCAGCGCCATGTCGGCTTCGCGAACCGCGACGTTGCACGAGAGCACGTCACAGTCAGCGAAGGATCGAGCTCGGGGACCCGGATCACGCACGACGCGACGTGTGCACTAATTTCAGGCCGCGGTGCGTTGCTATCTCGGTCGGCATCCATAACTTTGCTCCTTATCGGCGAATCCACCTCTTCGTATCGGGTAGGGGACTCTATTTCTGGTGTCTCGACCCTGAGCCGCCCCCGTTGCCCCGCAACAACTTCGCGCAAGCCACCACGGTCTGGTCGTCGCCTTGATCTTGGTGGCTGCCCGGCCTCCGCCCCGCGAGGACTAATCCGGTCGCCCGCACGATTCGCCGGCTGGCCCCGGTGATCACCGCAACACGACGCATAAGCGTTACCTCCGTCTCGGACCGCGCGACAACGAGATCGAACACCTTTGGCGTCGGCCCCGGTTGGGCCGACCGGACCTGCCTATGCGGTAACCAGGCTGTTCATGGAGAGCGGTGTCCCGAAGTAACCAACTTGGGGGTCGACGACGACGGTCTTGGCTTCGCCTTGCCGGGCCAAGACGTCGCGGGCCATCTGCTCGAACGAGATCTTCTCAGGCCCTCCGATGTTCTCGATGCCACCCAGTGGTTCGCCTTCTGCCACACGGGCGACCTCGGCTGCGAGCTCCTCGGCGGCGATCGGCTGGATCAGCGCGTCCGGTACGCGCACTTCGTCACCGACGGTCATCGAGGCTGTGATCGCGTCGGTGAACTCGGCGAACTGGGTGGCGCGCACGATCGAGTAGGGAATCTCCGATTCTTCGATGAGCTTCTCCTGGGCGACCTTCGCCCGCAGGTACCCGCTCTTGGGTAGCTGGTCGGCACCAACGATCGACACCGCGACGTAGTGCCTAACTCCCG
>Ga0068862_100005852_pt1 | contig 10243 bp, 3 predicted proteins | sample KBSSwiS52_FD_66598 | JGI IMG/M metagenome (GOLD analysis project Ga0068862, IMG submission 66598) | Switchgrass rhizosphere microbial communities from Kellogg Biological Station, Michigan, USA - KBS Switchgrass S5-2 | ecosystem: Host-associated > Plants > Roots > Rhizosphere > Soil ... | reverse complement strand
CTGGTATTTACCGACGGAACTCCGCCGACTCTTCCCATCGATTTCTCCTGGATGGGTAACCTCGGCCTCAATGGCTGGGTCTCGCCAACGGATCGCGGAGCAGTCAGCGGCACTGCAAACGGAATCCCGGCAGGCTTTCAAACCGTGTTGGGCTTTGCCAATAGCAGTGCGCAATATTGGACCACCGCCGCTGCGGACGGCTCGTACACGAGTTCGGGAATGAAGCCCGGAGCTTATACGGCAACTCTATATAAAGGCGAGCTCGAGGTCGCAACCGCTCCGGTGACGGTCAGCGCCGGTACGACAACTACGCTGAACCTGACATCGACAGAGCCGACGCCTTCCACGATCTTCAGAATCGGTGATTGGGATGGGACGCCGGCGGGACTGATGAACGCCGACAAGATCGTGATGATGCATCCGCAGGATGTGCGGAACACTCCATGGGACGTTACCACTTACACCGTCGGGGTCGACAACCCCATCAAGTTTCCGGCGATCCAGTTCCGCGGCCAGAACAGCCCGACCACAATAAAGTTCAATCTCGCGCCGAATCAGATCACGAACTTAACTCTTAGAATAGGGATCACCTGCGCCTACAACAACGGGCGGCCGCAGATTACTGTAAACAGTTTTACCTCAGGTCAGCCGGCTGCCTCGACTCAGCCAAACTCGCGCAGTTTCACGCTGGGCACCTACCGGGGCAACAACGCTTTGTTCACCTATAGCATTCCGGCCAGCGCTCTCGTCGCCGGCACGAACACAATGACGATCAATCCGATCAGCGGGTCAACAGACATCAGCCAATGGTTGAGCGCTGGTTGGGTCTACGATGCGGTCGAGCTCGATGGCCCGATCGCCACGCCGGTAATCACGTATGTCGGCGGGAATCCGTTGGTGATTAGCGGCACCGCTGAGCCCTTCCGCAACATCGCCCTCACGCTGGATGGTTCGATTCTGGCGGGCAACACGGTTTCATCCGGCACGGGAAACTGGTCGATTACTTATGGCGCGGCAATCTCACCGGGCAGCCATAGTTTCACGGCAGTGGCCAGTGATGATAACGGCCACAGCAGCCCGGCATCGGCGCCCTTTACGTTCAACAGCAGTATCACCACCCCGGGGATTACCTCGGCGGTCGGTGACGACGGCACGCATGCGAGCGGCGACACGACTGCCGATCGCACTTTTATCTTCAACGGCACTGCGGGCGCCGGCGACCAGGTAGCTCTCACGCGCGTGGGCGTTGGCATAATCGCCACGGTGCCAGCCGATCCCACCGGTCACTGGACCTTCGATTACACGAGTGTTGCCCTACCCGCCGGCACAAACAGTTTTTATGCGACTTCCTCGAATGGAAGCGGCACGAGCGCCTCGTCGGCGATATTCACACTGAATATTCAGGGGACTCCAAGGATCACGATTGTCCGGTTCAATCCCGCTACCGCGACCATTTCATCCGGAGTCACCAGCGTAGTGTTTCGCGTTACGTTCCGCGAGAACGTGAGCGGAGTCACCACCAATGCGTTCAACGCCACCACCACCGGCACAGCGGCCGGGACGATTGCCAGTGTGTCCGCCGGCAGCGGTACCGTCTTCGATGTTACGGTGAACAATCTTTCCGGTTCAGGAACTTTGCGTCTCGATCTGAAGTCGAACAACGGCATCATCATCGACTCGAACGGAAATCCCGAGGCCGGGTACACCGCAGGCGAGTCTTATAATCTGGTGCTTCCTACGATCGGAAATGGCACATGGATTCAGCCCCTGAGTGGTGGCCTCTGGAGCGATCCTTCCAACTGGCTGAACGCAGTCATCGCCGATGGCGGAAATGCTGCCAACTTTAATACCCTTGACCTCACTGCGAACAATGCCGTGCATCTGGATTCATCGCGCACGGTCAGCAGCATCACTTTCGGAGACACTGATCCGACGACGCCGGCAAGCTGGCTGGTGGACAATAACAATGTCCCGAGCAATACCCTCGGGCTGGTCGGAACCACGCCAACTATCACCGTCAATACACTCGGGGCAGGCGCGACCTCGGCTATTGGGGCCACGCTCGTTGGAAATGGCGGACTGACCAAGACGGGTGCGGGTACTCTGGTGTTGTCAGCGCCCAATCAATTGTCCGGAGTGCTCAATCTGAATGGCGGGTTCGTTCAACTGACCTCAGGAGGCTCGCTCAATCTCGGCAACAGTGCTGTCAACACCGCCCTTAATACCAGGCTGGTGGTGGCGGGGGGTTCCTTCACGACAACCGGACTGGTCAGTGCGACCACCAGTCAGGTGGTAATTGATAGCGGCTCGGCAGCTCTTGGCAGTTTCCGTACTAACTCTGATTTCAGCGGGACGCTGCGAATTAATGGTGGCACGCTCAACGTCGGCGACGTGAACATTCGGCGCAATGCCGGTGCCTCGGCCGACTTCAACTCTGGTTTCATCGTCACCGGTGGCACCGCGTCAGTCAACACGATTGGTCTCGGCACCCAGAACTCCTTCGGCAGTATGTCCCTCGAAGGCGGGTCGCTTACTGCAGCAGGGACCATTACGATCGCGAATCAGGCGACCAGCGGCCGTGGCGGGTCCATGCGCGTACTTAACAACGCGGTCTTCAACTCGACCGACTCGTCGCTTGGCATTCTGATGTGCCGGAACAATGGAACCAACGCTAACAATGTAGCCTCAGCGACTTTCACCGGCGGCTTGAGCACCATCCAAAAATTCACTCTGGGATTTGACCCGACTGTCACCGCGGGCTCAGCCACAATCACGATCAATGGCGGGACGGTCTACCTGGGCAGCGGCGGTATCGTTAAGAACGGCGGCGCCGGACTGGCCACAAATCTAAATTTCAGCAATGGGCTGCTCGGCTCCACAGCTGACTGGACCACTAACCTGCCAATCAATTTGCCTAACGGAGGCAACATCAACTTCCGCGGCGCCGATGCCGCGAATGTTGCACACAATATTTCGTTGAACGGAGTCCTCTCGGGCAACGGCGGATTCACCAAGAGCGGCGCAGGTACCCTGGCGCTGAGGGCGGCTAATACGTTTGCCGGCGCCGTGGCTGTCAGCGGTGGCACGCTCGACGTCGATGGCAGCATCGCGTCCGGAAACGGTGTGGCAGTCAACTCAGGTGGCACCCTCACCGGGGATGGCTCAATCAATCGCAACGTCGTCCTGAACTCAGGCAGCATTCTACGTCCGGGTAGCGCCACGACGGGTTCAGCTCTGAGTGCGACTTCACTTTTGTGGAATGCCGATGCCGTATTTGCTTTCGATCTCGGCAGCACCAGCAACAAGCTCACTCTAAACGGCGCACTCACAAAAGGCAGCGCGGGCTCGCATAATTTCGTATTCACTCCTCAAACAGGTCTCGCAATTGGGAATATCTTCACTCTGGCGACTTTTGGCTCCACTGACTTTTCCGCCGCCGATCTGACTTTCAGCGGGTTGCCGGCGGGGCTGACGGGGGCATTCAACGTCATCGGCAACTCAATTCAATTTGAGATATTTGGGCCACCGGAGATCGTTTCCCAGCCACAGAGTGTAAGTACGCTGATGGGAGGTACCGCAACATTTTCCGTTACCGTAAACCCATCGCCGATGCTCACCTATCAATGGTTCAAAGACGGAGACCCGATTCCCGGCGCCACCAATACAAGTCTGACAATTACCAACGTCCGGGCTTTCGATATCGGCACTTACACTGTCACGATCACAAACGCGGCCGGCACGACCACGAGTAATCCTGCCAACCTCTCTATCGCGCCGGTCGCCCTGGTGCGCCATGCGCCAGTGCTCAACAGTGGTTTAGTAACTGGATCCATCCAGCAAATGTTGGCTGAGAATGTCGCCATAAATGGCAGCACCTCCGTGAGCGACGACTTGCGCGTGCCGGGCACTCCCACTGTAGTCATCAGTGGCTCCCCCAACTACGGTGGCACGCTTGACGGTAGTGGCAGCGAGGAGCCGTCGAATTACAGCGTCACGCTCAACACCAACACGACTCTCGGCCATGTAGTCCGGCGCACCGATCCCGTGGCGATGCCGATCGTGAGCGCCCCGACACCGCCAGCGGGCAGCCGCAGTGTCACGATTAACAACTCGAGTCAGAGTGCCGGCGATTGGGCCACGCTGCTCAACCTCACAGTCAACGGCAATGCCGGCGCGATTGCGGTGCCGGCCGGCGCCTACGGTAATTTTGCGGCCAACGGTAATAATGGATTCATCCTGGGCGTCCCGGGTTCCCACGTGCCAGCGATCTATTCTTTCCAGAGTCTAACCCTGAACCACGGCGCCCAGGTGCAAGTCGTTGGCCCGGTTTTGGTGATTGTGGCCAACGGGTTTAGCGTTAATGGCGGAGCGATCGGCAATTCCGCCCATCCAGCATGGCTCGCGCTTGATCTTTTTGCGGGTGATCTCACACTGACCGGCGGCGGCCAGGTCTATGGCTACGTCACCGCACTGGCCGGCACCTTGAGGATTAACAGCAACTGTCAAATGACCGGCGGAGGGGCTGCCGACCGTCTGTCGATTAACAGCAACGGTAAACTGGTTTTGTTGAATTAATTCAGAATCGAGGAAACGAGCGGGTTTGCTGCAAAAGTCGGTGAAGCCGACGATAATAGCCCACCGATTCATCGGTGGGATCGGGCGACGTAGTTAGGAGTCAGTCCGTGAAGCGGATGGCTGAATTAAAGCCTTTTGGCAATTACGTCTTTCAGTCGTCCGGCGCCAACAACTGCTCGCGACGATGGTGCTGATGGGCATCAATCGCGTCGTGGTCACTGATGGCAGGATTCGAGCGCGTAAACCGGCAAAGTAGGTAGTGCCCGATTTGTCCAAGCTGTAGGGGCGTCCCTCCGTGGGCGCCCCTTGAGCATTCGAAAACGGGCGCCCACGGAGGGACGCCCCTACGGAGTTGGGCCCCTGGCGCAAAGTACTAGCGCTTTGAACTTGCGCCGGTCTCGGACCGCTCCCACTCGTCCATTAATTCCGCCAGACGAGTTTCCGCACTCTGATACTCGTCGTTAACCTTCACCAGCCGGGTAATGTCACGAGCGACTTCCGGTTTGGTCATGGCTTCGGAAAGCTCGGCGATTCGCTTTTCCAGTTCGGTAATCTCGGCTTCGATCATTTCCGGAGGACGCGGCTTCTTAACTATCTTTACGCGCTTGCTTTCGCTGGGCGCGTTTGGCGCTGGCTTATTCGTCCGCCTGGATCGTTGCGTCCCGGAGTTTCGATCTGCGGAAGATGCCCTCCCTGACGGCCGGGCTTCTGACACAGGCGACTCGGAAGGTTCCGAGCCGTCTCTTCGCCCCGCTTTCCAATCGTGATACTCAGTGTAATCGCCGTTGTAATGCTCGACCTTACCTTCGCCATCCAGCGCCAGAATTTGCGTAGCCACGCGATCAAGAAAGAACCGGTCGTGACTGATGGTAATGATCGTTCCTTCGTAAGCTTCCAGCGCCGCCTCTAAAGATTCTCGCGAGGGAATGTCCAGATGGTTGGTCGGCTCGTCGAGCACCAGAACGTTCACCCCGGAATAGATGAGTTTGGCGAGCGCGAGTCTGCCCTTCTCTCCGCCCGAGAGATCGCCCACATGCTTGAATATGTCCTCGCCGACGAAAAGAAACTTTGCCAGAAACGATCTCAGCTCGCCGCTGGTCGCAGTCGAAGGCGCCACTCGACGCAGCTCCATGATGATCTCGTTCCGTTCGTCGAGGTCCTCGAGCTGTTGTGCGTAATAACCAATCTCGACCTTACTGCCCCAGCGAAACTCGCCCGCGAGCGCTTCGATTTTTCCGAGGATTGTTTTCAGAAACGTTGTCTTGCCCGAGCCATTCGGACCAATCACGCCGAGGCACTCGCCGCGCCGGAGAATCAGATTTATGTCGCGCGCCAGGACATTGTCTCCATATCCGACGGCCGCTTCGTTGATGGTCAGCACGTGAGTGCCGGCCCGCTCGATGTCCTGAAGACGAAAATCTCCAGCGGATCGATCTGCGCGCACGGCATCCAGACGCTCAAGGCGCGCGAGCATGGTTCGACGCGACTTTGCCTGTTTCGTCTTTTGGCCCGCGAGATTTTTGCGAATGAACTCTTCAGTTTTCGCAATCAGTCTTTGTTGATTCTCGAAGGCGCGTTGCTGGATCTCACGCCTTTCCTCGCGCTCGACCAGATAATGTGAGTAGTTACCGGTATAGCTCGAGGCCTGGCCATTTTCGACTTCAATGATGCGGCGGCAAGCGCGGTCGAGAAAATATCGATCGTGCGAAATAATCACGAAGCTCGCCGCATAGCCCTGGAGAAATTCCTCGAGCCATTCGACGGCGCGCACATCCAGATGATTCGTCGGCTCGTCGAGCAAAAGCACATCAGGCTCAGACAACAGCAGGCACGCCAATCCCAGGCGATTCTGCTGGCCTCCCGAAAGCTTTGCCGTTTCCATCTGCCAGCTTTCACGATCAAAACCGAGGCCCTGGAGGATGGCTTCGGCCCTGGCCGAATATTCGAAACCGCCTTCACGCTCGTATTCATGTTGCAGGTCGCTGTATCGGGCGAGCACTTTTTCCAGATCGTCGCTGGCATCGCTCATGCGATGCTCAAGCTCGTGCATTTCGTGTTCGATTTGCTGAAGCCGGCCGAACGCAGCCAGCGCAGATTCGTGCACGGTCGAGCCTTCGGCAAAGTGAATGTGCTGGGCCAGCAATCCGAGCTTCAAGCCGCGCGCGCGCACGACATCGCCGCGATCCGGAGTTATTTCCTGAGTGACCAGGTTGAAGATCGTGGTCTTGCCCGCACCGTTGCGGCCGACAAGTCCGACGTGTTCGCCGGGATTGATCTGTAGCGACGCGCCCCGCAAAACGTCACGGGCGCCGTAAGACTTGTGAACATCTGAAAGACGAAACAGCATCTTTTGGAGTGCTGCGGCTTGACGCAGCTTTTGTTCGATCACCGCAAGCGAGTTGGAAAGCGGCGACAAGTCGCCGCACTCCAAAACACAAAACGGGCGCGGTCGCCAAACCTTTCAGGCACCGCGCCCGCTCAAATCCTGACGCACCATCGCGCCATCTTACCCGTTGAGAAGAACACGCCAGAGGCGTGCGCGCCCCTACTTCTTCGCCGGTGACGTCGCTGCCGATGGACTGGCCTTCGCCGCCGCGGGTGACGAAGCCGGAGTTGCTGCGGTGGTGGCGGCGGGCGGCTTGGCAGCATTTGAAGACGCCGGCCGCAATCCCAGATTTGAGGGCTCGGCCAACATGCTCGCCGCAAAATTGTTAACAATCTTCGCTTCGGACAACGCCACTTCGAGCAAGGCAGCATTCAAAATATTCTTGCGTTGCTCAGTTAAGGCAGCGTTAATCTGCGGCCGAACGTTCGGGCTCTCCAGAGTAAGATTTTCGGTTTGCAGACGTTTTTCCTGGAGCTTCAAAATGTACCAGCGATTGTTAATCAGTTTTGGCTCAGTAAAGTTGCCATTTTGCATCGGGCCCATCAACTGATCGACTACTTCTTTAGGCAATCCGGCCTGTTTCATTCCGTCTTCGCTAAAGAAACCGATGTCACCGCCCTTGACCATGCTGTTCGCGTCTTCGCTCTTGCTGCGAGCCACCGTCGCAAAATCTGAAGTACCACTCTTTAGCTGTTGATAAATACTATCTATCTTCGCCTTGGCCTCAGCATCGTTCTTGGCATCATCCATGATTCCCTGATTTGAATTGTCAGCCGGATCCACGATGATTACCGCCAGGCCCGCGCCGCGAGCATTCACAAAGACCTGTTTGTTGGCGTTATAGTAGTCTTCAACTTCTCGATCACTGATGGTCACTTTACCCGCGTATTTGTCCTGAAGCTTTTGAACCGCAAGATCCTTCTTCGACTCCTCACGCAGAGCTTCCATCGACAGGTTTTGCGCCTTGAGCTGCCGGTCAAATTCCTCCTGAGACATGCGGCTTTCCTGTTTCTGCTTATTAATGAAGTTGGTAATTTCGTCTTCTGAGGGAAGGACCTTTTCCTGTTCAGCGCGCTGGAAAAGCACTTCGCGTTGAATTAATTTGTCGAGGACGCTCAAACGCGCCTGCGCCAGGTCGTGGGCCGACATTTGTGATTCCTTGCCTTCCGCCTGCTGGTGAATTATGCGTTCGACCTCTTGCGACATGATTTTCTTGCCGTTGACGGTCGCGGCCACCGTGTTATCGGCAGACTCGGTTCCCGAACTGCAACCGGCAATTGCCAGGGCGCCCAGCAAAATGCCGGCCAGCCCAACAAAGCTTATTTGTTTTCTCAACACTTTCGTTTTACTCCTTCAAGTTGCTTAACCATTCGTCGGCTTTGAAAAGGCACGTCCAGCCGGCAGGCTCTTTATCCTTTAGATGCGTCGCCGGTTGACCCGGCGTTAGCTCGTTTGCTATAAATTTTGGTTTCAATAGATCGCGGCGATCCACACTGTGGCGTCGTTCGCCCACAGGAGATTAGTAATCATGGCAAAACGTTGTGAAGTTTGCGGCAAAGGCCCCCAGTTTGGCAATAATGTTTCGCACGCGAATAATCGAACACCTCGAGTTTTCAATCCAAACCTGCAATCCATTCGGGTGAAATTGCCTACGGGCAGTAACAAACGAATGAAAGTCTGCACCAGCTGTATCAAAGCCGGGAAAGTCGCTAAAGCGGCTTAAAGTAGGTACGCACGCCTCTGGCGTGCTGACTTGGTTCGCGAAAGCACGCCCGAGGCGTGCGTTCCGGGCGCCTTACGGCACTGACACCGCGATAGCTTCAATTTCGACCTTCGCATCTCGCGGCAGACGTGCGGCCTGAACGGTGGCCCGCGCCGGCGCAGCGTTGCTAAAGAACCGGCCATAGACTTCATTCATTGCCGTAAAGTCTTCCATATCCGCCAGAAAAACCGTCGTCTTTACCACTTGATCGAGCCCAACCCCGGCGGCAGCCAACAGCCCCGTAAGGTTTTTCAGGACTTGCTCAGTCTGTTCCGCGATTCCCCCGGGCACGAATTGTCCCGTGGCCGGATCGATGGGAATTTGGCCGGATGCGAAAATAAGGTTACCGGCGCGGACAGCCTGAGAATACGGACCAATGGCACTCGGCGCCTGGTCAGTGACGATGATTTCTTTCATAGCACTCATAGACAGAAGTTATCCGGCCAAAACAAAACCTGTACTTTAACAGAAGAATCCATCAAATGAGAAATTCGAAATTGACGAGCAGCATTCTATTTCTGATTAATCATGCGTAGGGGTGCACTTGGCGCGCAAAAAAACCCGCTCGGCGGATCCCACGCCGAGCGGGTGAATCACAGGAGGTATCGAGTGTTATTGCGTGTCGCTACGTCGCCAGTTCGATCGCGCGGCACTTCTAAAATAACCCTCAACTGTTCAGATGGTTCTTGACCGCCAGAGGTTGGCTAATCGATTCCTCACCCGCTTCAAACTAAAGAATTGAGAGAGACAAGCCGGCTTCTCATCACCAGAAATAACATGGTTGAGCTCTGCTTTCATCGGGTTGCGGATAACGCAATGATATAATCGGCGCTTTTCAACAGGACTGTAACTATGGCGCCAGGCGAAAAATCCAGAAACAAAGGTTTGCGAATTCTCAAGAGCCCGGCTGAAAGCGATCAGCCCACGCCAACCAACGTTAGCCAGAACACCAAACCTGCGGATCCGGTTTGTCCGCGATGCTTTGGAACGGGAATGGAAGTTGTGCCCGGTGAGGGCGCGCGACGCTGCGATTGTCAAACCCTCGATCACCACGAGCGCCTCTTCCAAAACGCGCGCATACCGGCTCGCTACCGGCATTGTACTCTGGCCAACTATGACGCCGGCGATTCCGAATCAATGTGGATCGCTAAGCGCGAAGCTCAAATTGTTTTGGATGACTTTCTGGTAATCGAAGGCCGTGGCTTGCTCCTGGTCGGGCCCGTCGGAGTCGGCAAAACGCACCTGGCCGTGGCCATTTTGCGCGAACTGATAGAACGCTACCAGGTACCTGGGCTTTTCTATCAATTCGGCGCGCTGCTGCGGAGGATTCAGGATTCGTACAATCCGATCTCTCAGACGTCGGAACTGGCTGTGCTGCAACCAGTGTTTGAAGCTGACGTCCTGGTGCTCGACGAACTGGGAGCATCAAAGCCAACCGACTGGGTGCGGGATACGATGATGCAAATCATCAACACCAGATACAACGATAAGCGGCTGACGATTTTCACCACGAATTATTC
>Ga0068862_100005849_pt1 | contig 10245 bp, 9 predicted proteins | sample KBSSwiS52_FD_66598 | JGI IMG/M metagenome (GOLD analysis project Ga0068862, IMG submission 66598) | Switchgrass rhizosphere microbial communities from Kellogg Biological Station, Michigan, USA - KBS Switchgrass S5-2 | ecosystem: Host-associated > Plants > Roots > Rhizosphere > Soil ... | reverse complement strand
TCGGAACATAAAGGATGGGGAAAAGATTACCTGGAAATTGAAAAATGTGTTCCCAAACTCAAAAAGATGCTTCCGAAAAATTTCAATTTTCGATCACAGCAAAAGTGTCCGACCATGCTCGTGGATTCTCTCATGATGGCAATTTCCGGTATTATGCGATTTGAACATATGGAAGAATTTGTCATGGGTCCGGATGATAACGATGTTTGTTTACTCGGCATTTACAAATTTAAATTGTTGACAGGCACCGAAAAATTTCGGTCTGTCCCTCAACAAGATTTGGAAACAGTTCATAATTTGCTCGGAAGTGGTTGTTTACAACCGGAATTATTTATCAAAGACGCCAGCATCAAGAAAATATAAAGTCTTTTTGTGTGGTTGATCAGATGAGCACAAAAGAACCACCTGCGACTTTGACCCAAAAAGATGATCCAAAGGATGACCCAAAGGATGATCCAAAGGATGATCCAAAGGATGACCCAAAGGATGACAACCCGCATTGGGAATTTGATGCTACGAAAAATTATGTCCTTTTGGTGCAATGGAACCCCAAAAGCCCAATGTTTTCAACCTCCCACATCCAAAAAACATCCCATGTACAAATGGATGGGTGACGGTCAAGATAAAGACGAAGATCATTTTTTTCAATTGTGTATGCTCAATAACGCCAAGTCGCATTTTTGGACCGGCTCAACCGATATGAAAGTGGTTGGAATATATTATTTTGAGTTTTGAGATAGTACAACACAATATTTCCATTAACAACGATAACAAATATTTCGAGTGCAGATTGCTTGCTCCCAACCATGTCTCGTGATGGACATTTTCTCGTAAAAATCGGAGCGGTCAATATGTAATGAAGTCGTCTTGTCTTTTGAATCTGGACATTCACGATAGACTAATTCACATTCGGTACATTTCCATTTGCGGCGATCAGGGTAATAATATTGTGAAAATACATCGCTAAACGCCAGCTCGCAAACTAGAGTATTGAATTCAAGGGTTTTACATCGAGGTAATTGGCAAGTTTCTGTAATTTCCCACCAACCATTATGAATAAAGGAATCTATTATGTGGATGAGCTCCAATAGCAAGGACTTGTTTAAAACTTCCTGCAACATTGATCGAATGAGTGTAGAAGCAGGAAGTGTAAACCCTCGCCAAGAATCAAAGTGTATAGAAGGAGACGCCTGAAAGAGACGATAGGCGGTTCGCTCCACCCACGGCAATTTTTCGATTCGATTATGCGCGTCGATTTCAATTTGTTTTTCCCTGGCTTGTTCCTGTTTGGCTCGATGTAGCAAGTATTTCTTGTGTTGTTTGTATCGATGTGTTTGTTTCGTTTTAATGGGCTTTTCCAAATGCACACCTTTACGTTTTTTGGGCATCTAAAGTCCCCCAGGCACATTGGAGAGAGAGAGATGGAACGGATGAATTAAATAAAAATTCGACGATAATCACGCTGAAAAGAAGCAAGAGAAAAACAGTAACCACAATGTCCACGGAAACAAATATGGGTGCTGCATCGTTGTTGATTTATCTCCCAGCCATTCGAGTGTAAAGACAAGATGTTTCCGGTTTGTTTTTGTGTATACGCACATTCCAAACATGGACATCTCCAATGCTGATGTTGGCACTGATAACATTTCCACCGAATGCGCATCAAATCGTAATCCAACCTCAAAAAACACACCAAAGTTTTGTCCACACATTTCGGGTTTAAACAATGTTCACCGAGCTCCCAACTGGCATACTCTTGAATAAGCGCAATTAATTCGGTTGGCAATTCTTGTAAAATCTCGTACAAGAGTAATCGAATCACTGAAGATATGGGGACCATTATTGTTGTTTCGTATTGTTGGTGGTTTTTTGCTTCTTTTTGGGCGATTCGTTCAATTTGTTGGATCGCGGTTTCTGTTGGTTTTGTTTGTTTTACTTTTTTTTCTTGATCGGACGAGGATGATGATAATGATGATGACACGCTCTTTCGTTTCCCCATATCTAAAAAGATTTTTACAGGGGCCGTGATGAAAAACAACCACTAAATCAGATTGCTCCTACTCCATTTTGATCAATATAACCGGAAATCGGATCCATAATCTGAGAATTGAAAATCTAATTTGGTGGTCATCTCTCATCTTGGCCCCTATAGATCATGCATAAAAGCAGGGCACGGTTACAAAATCGTCTCAAAGAAAAAAAAGAAGATGAAAGCGTTGATGTCCGAGCCATCGTCCAACTGTTGCAAGAAGAACCCGATTTGAATCTTGATCGAGAAATCCTAACATCGTTTGTCAAACTCATTCAAGTCCATCCGGTCGTTCGCATGGTTTTATTGGAAAACAATATTGTACCTATTTTGATCAAAAACAATCGAGAAAATCGATACAAACAACTTCAACATGAATTGGCATCACTTGCCAGTGTTTTATGTTGTTTTAATATGAATGACACCGAAGAAAAGGCCGCTGGTTATTTTGATCAATACGAAATGGATCCGATGTTGGAACTTTTGGTCAATATGCTTTTCAGCGAAGATCATGTCATTTGGGCATTGGTGATGCCGGGCCTCAAATGCATCTATGATTACCATCCCAATTTGCTGGTACCTTTTTTAAATCAAGGTTTAGCGCGACGACTTTTGGAGATTATGGTGAAAACTCAAAATTCAGATATTTTATGCGATTTGCTTCGTTGGATTGGCAACATCGTGTATGAAAACAGCCAAGGGAGCATGACCCGTCTTTTGATGAATTGCTCATTGTTGGAATGTTTACGTGAAAAACTTAAACATCCATCTCCTCAAGTCCGTCAATATTGTTTGTTTGCAATTTCAAATCTCATTGCCGAAGAAGACGATGCCGACGAAATCATCCAAGATATTTTGAATCTCAAAATCGGAAGAGCGTTATGGCTGGATGTTTTTCCTAAAGAAAATGATGCAAGCGTACAATCGGAATTGTGTATCATCATGAGTAATTTGGCGTCTCTTTATGCAACCAACACACTCATTTTGAGCCGGTTGGTCATGGAGGATTACTTGATTCATGGAATCATTCGATGCCTAAAACACACTCTGCCAGATTCTATAATTGAAAAGGCTCTCGAAGCATTTGAAACCGTGTGGGATGTGATGAAAGACACGGACAAATTCAAACAACTCGCAACCTTGTTTCAAATTTCCATCGCTCAAGTTCCAAACCGCTTCAACATGACTAAACATCATTTATTGGACAAACTAAAGAATGGGTGAAAACTTGTGATATTTGTAGAATTCCCGATGACATTTGGACGAACAATAGATCAAACAACATTTCTTGCATTTCTGCACATTTTCTTTTTTGCCACACACTTGGCAAAATGGTTGTTGTTGTTCTTGTTTCTCAAACAAGGAATGAGTGGCTTGATTGTGCTCGGCCGCGGTTTTATCTTTTTTATTGTCCTTGTCCTTGTCATCCTTGTCCTTGTCATTTTTGTTAAAAGTCTTGTCAAACCAACTTTCTTTGCATGTCCATTTATGCGATTCCCAATTTGCAAATTGACACTCTTTACAACAATAATGCACTTTTTGACATTTTTCACAACATATTGAATCCACACCACCCAACAGCTGTTGACACGTCCGACACCGCCCATCATCATCATCTTTCAACAATCGTTCAAAGAGGTTTTGGTGATAAGGTTGATCGATCCACTTCCCATCTTGACATAATGTCCGATGGCTTCTCCAATCTTGGCGTTGACATGTTTCATTGCAATAATAGACAAGTTTGCATTGTTTGCACCGTTGTAAACAGCCAAATTTACGACAAAATTCACATTGTTTGTTTGTATCAGTGATTGGTTTCAGCGAGGCTATTGGTTTTCGCGAAAGTGCTTGGGAAGGAGGATCTTTTTTCGCATCTTTCCGCTGAAACCAATCCAGGTTTCTTTCTCCATCGGGCTGGTCTTTATGATTTGCCTCGAAAGCATCGAATCTCTCAAAGAGGTTTCTATGATAGGGTTGATCGACCACCGTTGCACCTAGACATGCCGGTCGATGCGAATTCCAATCATAACGTTGACATGTTTCATTGCAATAATACACCCGTTTGCATTTTTTGCAACGCCATAAAGAACCCCTGATAGTTTTATGACACCAATCACATTGCTTGAAGCTATGCGCTGCCGCGGCCTCATCACTTTTGGACAAGGCCAGCGCCAACGCATAATCATTTTCAGTGTTTGCACAAGGAAGAGGAGAAGAAGGAGGTGGATCTTTTCTTTGTTGAGCTATACGTTGTAATTCAAGAATTTGAGAATTGAGAAAATCCTCGGCCGTTTTTTTCTTGTTTTCCGGTTGATTCACCATAGGATGAGTTGGGGGATAAGAAACTCGAGGATAAACCAGAGCGGCAGCCGCCAACGTTTCATTGGGTTGAGAGGAAGAAGAAATAAAAGCCGACTGAAAAAGTAATGTTTGGGCTTCGGAGTCTATGCGAGCCGCTCCTACCCAACAATAACTTCGAATGAGCATCAAAATGACAAGGTGAACAGGAAGAAAATCGAGTGTTTCAACCAAAATCCGATCGATTTGCAAATTGCATTGTGCGGTTTGTTGGTTTGTAACCAAGGTTTTTTTCAAAGGATGGCGTTGAGGGTCCCACCATGAATCTCCAAACCATTGAATGTAAGGATCATTGGCCAACAAAGCACACGTTTTGGTGACTTTCGGATGATTCGCGGGTATTCCAGAAAATGAAAAGTCCAAAAATGTGATGGGGACGATTTCTTCGCATTCGTTTCGTTCTTTGAAAAACTCGTAAATGGCATCCATTAACATGCCAGCAACTTTGGTATCACCGCTCATGTGTGAGGTATTGTTTCCCAGTTTGAGTTTGGTCAATTTGGGAACGAGGACTGCAATCGATGGTAGCTCTCGAGCCAAATTAAATCCAAAATCTTCGCCATTTTCGCTCACATCCAAATAGGCCAGATTTGGCAATTCCCCATTTTTGATTTTGTTAAACAATAAAAATGGATTGCGACATCCTCGAATTTGTAATCCGGTGGTGCTGGGAGGCAACGCTTCCAATAAACTAGCAAATTCGGAATGAGTGCGACGATTGGTAATCCATTTTTGTCCCAAATGAATACCCTCGATTGTGATTTCATTATAACCAATGATTTTCGTCGTTTGTGTCAACATCTATTTTTAGTGAAAGAAAAGGGATTCTCTTTTTTCCATCCTTTCTTTCTTAACGTTTGACATAATCCATTTCTTGCAAAAGAAGAATCTTCTATGGGTGGAGGAGAGAAAAAAAAATTCAAAAGCGACATTCCTTAAATGCTACTGGAAAGGGAAGGCTATCACGAATGTTGGCTCCCTTGAGGCTAGATGTACACACCGTGACCAAACGCTCGAATCCAACACCAAAACCACCCGTTGGCGTCGATGCGTTACGACGCAAATCCACATACCATTGTAAAGCTCCGAAATCAAGAGTTTTGTGTTTCGAACTCTTGCTTTGGTTGAGGTTGAGCCATTCCTCGCATTTTTTTATGCTTGTTTTACGATCTTTATGTTTCTCCTCCAAAGCAGCATCGAAAACGTCCAATACTTGTTTGATTTCTTTTTCATCCACCAGCCCTTTGCACATTTTGCGCTCCACCATCACGCGTACCAATTTGTAATAGTTGTTTTCGCGCATCGATCCGCCAATGAGTTCTCCCATCCCAGGAATCAACAAGTCGCATCCCTGCACGGTTTTGCCATCCTTGTTGCGACGCATGTAAAAACTTTTGAGGGAAGCCGGCATGTTGTAGACAAACGCTGGGCGTTTGGAGACCACTTCAGCAAGATAACGTTCACAATGGGCTCCGAGATCTTCCCCCCATTTTGGGGATTTCTTAACTTCGGGAAACCGCGCGTGAACATCTTTTTCGGATTTGTTCAAAATTTCAATAGATTCGTCGTACGACATCCGAGCAAACGGCTGAGCAATGAAATCCTTCAATTTTTGTGTGACCCCGGGAGCATATTGCACTTCCAACACCGCCAAATCTTGGGCACATTCTTTGAGCACGGTCGAAATACAAAACACCACATATTCTTCCTCAAAGTCCATGAGATCTTTGAATTCGATAAACGACAGTTCCGCTTCAACATGCGTGAAGGAAGCCAAATGACGTGTGGTGGTGCTTTTTTCGGCACGATACGACGGGTTCGTGGTGTAGACATGAAGCACTCCGGGCGTCAAGGCTTCCAATTGCAATTGAGAGGAGACTGTCAGCCGACAAGGCAAATCGTTGCGGAAAAAATCTTGACGCCAATCAATTTCTTTCTTGTCATCTTGTTTCTCCAACAACTGTGGTTGTTTTTCTTGTTTCTCCAACAACTGTGGTTGTTTTTCTTGTTTCTCCAACACATGTGGTTGTTTATCTTGTTTCTCCAACAACTGTGGTTTCTTTTTTAGAGTGGGAATGGATCCGAGGCCATCTTCTCCCAACGTCGTGACAATAAACATTTCCCCAGCGCCTTCGCAATCGGCGCTTGTGATCGTGTTGGGATCAAGGTGAAAGACGCCCTTGGATTTCATAAATTCATGTGTGGCCCAACTCAAACGCGAGCGAATTCGGAAAATAGCCGCCTGGGTACGGGAATGAACTCGTTGATCACATCGTTTGCGCCACGTATCCATCGATACGTTTTTGATGGCCGGTAAAAAAGTGGTGGGATCGCGCACTTGGCCCAACACACGACACGAGTCTCCAATCACCACACCGTCGAATGGTTGTTTGGCTCCTTGCGATTTCACAATCGTCACGCGAGCTGTGAGGGTTGTTGACGGATAAAGAACACCGAATTCGGTGATGACCTTTTCCATTTGTTTGTCGGTAAAGACCAACTGAAGAGTTGCGGTGGTCGTGCCATCATAAAGATGGACAAATTTTGATTGGGCCGAACGCACATGACCACAGACTTGAAAAGTCTGTCCCACGACGACGAGGCTCTTGGTTTCGGCTTGTTTTTGGAAAAGTTCACGCAGCGGGGTAAAGGCCGGTGCGAACTTGACGACGACGTCGCTGGTTTTGCTCGTGCTGCTCATGACAAGCAATAGAATGAATAAATGAGGGTCAATAAGAAAAAAGAATCAAGCCGGCAAGAGAACAAGCCAGCTCAGGGTTCACAAAATTTTTCGTGGTTTCACAGCGTGTCGTGAAGAAAAACCAAGTTCCATTTTTTCGATTCACGACTTCATTCTGTTTCTTCTCAGATGTCGAAAAAAGAAGACGAAAACAAGCAGGAAATATTGCTGGCTCTTGCTGAAATCAACTATGCTCTCATGCGGGGACACATTGAACAAACTTTATACAAGGCCAACTCGGATACCACTTGCGGACTTGTTGATCGCGATGCGGATGACGATATCAATGAAGATTACAACTGCGGGTTATTGTTTGATGTCCGAGACCACGGATTTCCAAGTCAAATTATGATTCGGATCACATGTTGTCGGCACCAATCTTTTTGGGTCGATTTTTCACTTTCAAAGATACAATCTTTACAAAATAATCAAACCATGCCGATTTCTTCGTCGCTCAAGACGATGCATGTGGAACGTCGGAACGAAATCGGTTTTGTATTGTTTGTGAATAAAGAAACTCGGTTTTCTCTTTCGCTTGAAGGACTTTCAAAACTCGGAGTGGATGTTGAATCACAGAATTCTATTTTTCAATCCACTTACGGTCACCTTTGTGCAAAGGATGTTTGCACGTATGGTAAACCGTAAGTGGCTCGTCGGATCGCCGTGTTTGTTTACCACGAGAACTATATTTACCGCGTTGTTTACATTTAGGACATTCGGGTCGAGGAACTTCGACATCGGGTCGTTCAGGATTCTTTAATCCATCATCTATAGTTTTTACCCATTCTTCTTCGTCCTCATCGTCCTTGTCTCCTTCTGAATTACTGTTGTTCTTTTCTTGGGTATCATCATCATCTTTCATATCTTTGTCGTCAATCGACGAAACAATGGCTTTTTCTTCTTCATGTTGAGCGACCGCCAAAGTATGATAGTTCCAAGGATCAAATCGAGGGAGCCATTGACAATTGGGGAGTTTGGCCATGTCGGCCAACCCATCCACCCAAACAGGATTTTTGAGATAACCACATATTTCCCTCAAGGACTTTTTAGGATCTTGTTTCGTATCCAGTGATTCGATATAACTTGTGAGTTCCGCTACAACAGGTGCTGGAAACCCATTGACCGGGATTTTTTCAGAAAAATACGTAAATTGCGTTTGCAATTCTTGTAATTCTTTTTCCGTGAAATCTTTTTGTTGAGTTTTGGTAAAGATTTGTTGACAACTCGAATTGAAATCTCGAGTCAAATTTTCATGAAAGCTCCGCTTGACTCGGTTCGCCTCTCCGCTCCCCCCTTCGATTCTTAGGGGCTGAACAAACTCAAACATATTTTGTACGCAAAAATTTGAAATAGTGAAGAAAACCCCTCCCCAACGCGCATATAAAAAAAAATTTAGGATGAGATTATACTTTTTTTCTCAGAGGCTGCTGCTGCTTTGGCCAACTTGTCTACATATTCATTTTCTGCAATTCCCGTGTGAGCGGGTATCCATTGAATCTTCCAAGTAATGTCATATTGTTTGGAAATCGATTCCATGCGTTCTCGAAGTAATTCAACGAGTTCAACATTGGCTTTGGCTTTCCAACCCAATGTCAATAAACCAATCGCGTATCGACTGTCGGAAAACATGTAAATGTCTTGTTTTTGTAGCAGATTTTTGGATTCCAACAGTTCAGAAACCAGTTCAAAACCCAATTGAAATCCTACGAGTTCCGCGATTTGATTGGTACCCTGTCCATTACATTTTGTTTTTGTGGCTATTGGTTTTTTTTTCTTTTCGTTTTTGATAAATACAGCGGCTGCGGATCCGCAGGGCCCGGGATTTCCCAAACATGATCCGTCTGTAAAACACATGACTCCCTCTTTTGGTACCTGTTGCAGAACGGATTCTTTTTCTTTCGACATTTCTACAAGAGAGAGAGAAACCAAAAATTATTAAATAAATTTATTCATCAGCATGATAAACGAGAAATCGAAAATTGCCAGAGTCATCTTGTGATACAATCACAATGATGCGTTTGAAATCAGGATAAATCACAATTTTTTCGACGATATCCCTTGCAAACAATCCATGTTTTAAAAGTTCCTCGGGTACAGCAAACTCACTTGTCGAAGAATCGCCTGCCGGCGATCCAATTTTGAGTTGTATTCTATTCTTTCGATCATCAAACGGCCCACTAAAGTTTAACGCATAACCATTGTAAAATCCCATTGCTTTGGCGGAGGATATGACATGTATCAACGCAGCTTTTTTCCCCGACTGAAACGTGCGAAATCCAAGTTGGATATGAGAAACTCCGCGATCGGGTTCAGCCACATCAAGCGTCGAAATTTGAGGACAGGTGTTCCAATCACTGGGATCAGGTGAAAACAAAATTGGCATTTCTTGTTTTTTCTCTTGTGTAGTAGTATCATCTCTCATTCGAAAACCCACCCGACCATGTTTACTATGAAAATGTGGCCATTTAGGGAACAAATCTTTGCTATGATCGACCCATAACCATCGATTTTGTGCATATAGACACACTTGCTCTTTGGTGTTTAATGCTGAAGGGGCGGCAGGATGTGGGTAACATTTGCCATTGTCGCCTCTAATTCTGATCGTGCGACGAACAAGACAAACATAATCATCGTTTTCAGAATGCACATTTTCACGATAAATATTGTGAATATTCTTGTCGTATGCAAATCGCCAGTGAAGGAGAGGTAATTGGTTAAAAGGTAGTGGAAATACTTGACGATCTGCTTCTTGATCTTCTTTTGAAGGCGCATAAATGGTTTTGCAAAGCTCATCAAGTTTTTTTGTCTCGGAACGAGCAAAAGGCATAACTTGCTGTGGCTTGGAGAGCAAAAGGATTGTTCCTTTTGGTGTTATGTGATATTTATAATCCATGTTTTGAGTGTTGGTTTGAAATATTCTTGACAATGTCCATGTTTTAGTCGTAGCAAAGACATTGTAATGTACATATTCTTTTACGATATGCCATAAATTTGGAATAAGATATGTTGCGGAATTCAAGATTTCTTGTAATTCAACACTAGGGGTTTTTAGACCAGGTTCTTGTTTTTTCTTTTTTTTTTTTATTGATGCTGATTCGATGGTTTCTTGTTTCCGTTT
>Ga0068862_100005847_pt1 | contig 10246 bp, 9 predicted proteins | sample KBSSwiS52_FD_66598 | JGI IMG/M metagenome (GOLD analysis project Ga0068862, IMG submission 66598) | Switchgrass rhizosphere microbial communities from Kellogg Biological Station, Michigan, USA - KBS Switchgrass S5-2 | ecosystem: Host-associated > Plants > Roots > Rhizosphere > Soil ... | reverse complement strand
CGATTGCGGCTTTTAGTCCAACGGCTTTGGCGCGGAGGCCTTGGGTTTTGCCATCGCCGTCGAGTTTGGATTTAATGAGTTTTGAGAACTCAAACCTCTTCTGGCCCAACTCGTATTGCATGCGTCCCGTATTGGCCGCAAACTCACCCCTTGCCGCGTTGTTACGAGCAATATCGATTCGCTCCTTTGCCCTTTCGATATCGGCCTTCATCTTGGCGATACGCTCGATCTGCATATCCTTTTGAAGACCGTATTTGTCCTTCGCTAATTGGATCATCTCCTGAGCCTTTCGCTCGGCTAAAGATTTCTCCGTAGGAGGTTCGGAGAGTTCAAGGTCTGGGTTGTACTGGCGAAGTTCTTTTTGCAGGCGGTCGCGCTCGGCGTTGACGTAGCGAATCGTTTGAGGATCGTCGATAGCTCCGTACCTTCCGATGGCTTTATCCACGGTAGATCGCCAGTTGTCTTCGATCCGGTTAACCTCTTGGCCGCTTCGCTGCTGCCAATCCATCTCAACGTCGGCAGTTGTGTAGGGGCTAACTGGATATCGGAGCCTTTGAGCTAATTGCTGCATCATTGGCACCAAGCGCTCCATCTCACCCTTTGACTTTGCAGAGGCGTACCGAGTCATCAACTGATTCAGTGATTGTTGGTCTTTTTGGTCTTGGCGAAACTTCTCATCCGCCTCGTGATCCATCGCTTGAAACTGCCGATTGTAGTTTCCTGTTTCGTTTTGGACGTTCTGTTGAGCTACGTTGATATCCGCTTGTCGGTTCTGCTGGTCAACCTGCTGCTGCATTTGCCATTGCTGGTTTTGACCTTGGGTCTTCTGATCGGCTGTATGTTGTTTTCCACCAGCATAACCTTGAGCGAAGTTCTCGACCCCTTTGTTGCCCCCTAAAAGGGCAGATCCTAACCCTCCCAATAGCAAGGGGAGGAGATCCTGTGTTCGATAAGCCGGATTCACTGGCTGAGGTAAGGGACTAACTTGTTGGTGTTGCCCCAGAAGTGTGGATAATGCTAGTTGTGCCTGACGAATCGACGAATCATCAATTCCCGCAGCACCCGCGCCCACCGGGAGGGGGCTGGCATTCGATTGAGTTCCCGGTGTTTGGGACGGTTGGGCATTGGCGCTTCCTGGAGCCTGACCGTACGTGCTTACAGGAAACGGGAAGGGTGCCGCTTGAGACCCCTGAGCTGGAAGCCCTTGAGATTGGCCCTGAAACAAAAGCTGTTGAAGAATAGCGGGGACCATTACATTCTCACTCCGTTAAGCCATTGAAGGTTAGGGTTTCCACCTGCGAACTGAGCCCCGTCACTTAATCCCCCAGTTGCCCACGCGCCCAAACCTTGTCCGAGAAGACCGGCTAATCCACTTAATCCACCCTGTTGGTGCTGTGCGTAGTTAGCTTGCTGTCTGGTCTCGATGGGTTGGAACATCTGCAAGAGCTGCTCTAATCCCGATCCTGGGGCTTGAGAGATAGCGCCTAGCATCTGCTGCAAAGCCTGCATCTGAGCTTGTGGGGAATTTGCCTGGAAGAGAAGAGCGTTGGCCGCGTGCGTTCCTGCGTTCGCTCCTCCTTGAATCGCCCCTCCTTGAGCCCCGGCCCCGAATCCCTGTTGAGCGAGTTGGTTGGCCGCACCTTGACCAGCCTGCATGCCCTGACTCATCGCGCCCTGTCCCGCTCCCTGGGCTTGGGCGATCATGTTCGACGGGTTGGAGGCGTTGACTAAACCCGTGATTGCGCCCTGCCGGTTGGGTTCGAGTTGGTTCTGGAACCCGATCCCCTGCGCGGCCTGCCATCCTGCCCCTTGAGAAAGCCGACGCAGAATCGCCCCATTCTCGTTATTCCCATTTGGATCATAGCCGTAGTCACCATAGAGGGACTTATTGCGTTGCTCCTTACTTGGGTTGAGAATATCAGATGCGTAGATAGCCATAGTCTTTAGTTCCGTAGGTAAACAGAGTCGGCCCCGCCCTGAGTGTCGAATTCAAATCGTAAAATAGTCGTTCCCGGTGCAACGGTTCCCGATACGTCTAGGTACCATTCAAGGTCGATTTCTTCGCCTCGATCCGCGCCTACTTTCGTGTGTTCGACCGTTTCCTTGTAACCTGTAAAATCGCTACCGGACTCACTGATACTTAGGGTGGTCGTCCACGCCTCATCCGCCCCCCATTTCCTAGAAACTCGGCTGATGGAAAGCGTTGTGGCTGTGTTATTAGTCGCGTAGCAAGCGCATTCGAAGACGTACCAACCAGACCAGTCCGTCATCTGGTATCCCCTGGTCGCAAATCGAACCGTGATCGTGCCGGTGGAGTTCTCGGCGTATCCGTATAGGGTGCCTGCGGTATCGAAACAGAAGAGCCTGGCCGTCGTCATCGTTGAGGACGACGTACTGTAGATCATCAGGTTTTCGAAATTGGCGTTAGTAGTCTCGTAGTCCTCCGACTCCCAAGCCTGCATCCTCTCGTTCCAAACGAGAACCCGGTTATTCTCACTCTCTCCGCCGGGGGTGTAAGCGAAGTAATAACGATCTTTCCTGAACGCTCCGCTAAATTTAGCCTTTCGAGACGCAACCGCCATCTCGGTACGATTGCTGACCTTTTGGCGACAGATGTTATCAAGACCTTGAGGCCCTAGTCGCATAATCTGGGCATCTTGGTCGAGCCAGAAGAGCGCGTTATAGCCCTGAGCTACAGATAAAGGGCTAAGCGTTCCGTGAGGGCCGATAACAACCGGCCTGGATAGATCCGATGCCGAGAACCCCGCAGTGGCGAATGGCCCACTATCCCCTAATGAATAAAGGTTCTTTGTGGACCAACAAAAGACCCTTCCGGCTCCTAATTGAGCAGAAGCGCTGGCAAGGAATACCTGTACTTCTTCGTCGCCGAGCTGAACGTATCCGCCCCTTAAGTCGTCCTCTTGGACCTGCTGCCACCTGAACGGGTTTCGCTCCCAGGAATAATAAATATCCCCTAGGCCAAACTGTCCGTTATCGTCCTTAACGGCTCCTACGAAAGCTCGATTGTGAGCGTAGAGACAGGCTCTCGCTATCGGAATCGGTAACTGGAAAACGCTGGGCGCTTCGCGGTTGTAGTTGATGACCGAAACGGCGTAGTTGTTGAGCGTGACGTTAATCGTCGTCGTCGCGTACGTCTTCGTCCATTGCCGGGTCGTTCCCGAATACCCCGCTCCATAGAGAGTCGCGATGAAGGCGAAATAGAAGTTCCCGTCAGGAATCCCCGTTGCGTCGGGCAGGGAGGCGTAGAAGTTGATCCTTTCCGGTTGGCCGTCAAGCCCTCCCGAAATCGGATCTGCCCCCGTCGCGTTGGTAACGACAAATCTAAAGTCAAGAAGCGCGGTCGAAACCAGCGGGAGAATCGGGGCGGCCAGAGTATCGGTGCTTCCGGTCTTCGATACAGCGGCGACCCCACCTAAAGAGGTGATCGCATCCGACCCTGCATTCATCACAAAGAAGCGAGATTCAACCTTGTTGTATTCGTCCTCGTAGCTGAAGCCCCATTCGGTCGATCCGGGAAGATTCCCAGAGGGTGAGCCGATCCAAAGACACGTAGCAGCTTGAGCGGTCGTAGGCGCTGAACCTTGACGCGTGAACCGCAGGTAAAGAGAAGCGTTCCCGGCAATCGCGGTCGTGTCGAAGATCACCCATACACGGTTGTTCGTGGAGTCTTGGGTGATGTACTGGATGCCTAGATTGAGCTGAGATGCCGCACTCGGATCGTAGGCCGTGACATAGGTGACGTCATCCGCGCTGAACTCTACTTTTGCCTGGGCGAACATCGCGCTAACGCTAGCGCCTTCCCAAAGCATCGCCACCTGCTTTCCAAGGGTCATCGAGGCCCCGAATTGCACCTTCGCGATATCGGTTGCAGCGGCAGACGTGCCTATGTTCCACAAGATCCCAGAATTCGAATTAGCCGCCGCGCCGGTGCCGTAGGGAACGGCTATCGAGTTGGAGAACTTGTAATCCGTCTGGTTGATCTTGGGCGGACCAGCCGAACTTGCGTACGTCTTTCCGCTCGCCCCCGCAACCGTCCAGAACTGTGAGACGGTACCGAACGAGTTCCCAACCGAGGCCGGGATACTGATCGGTTTATGAACCAACAGATCAGCCCGATCCTGAACCGTTCCCCCTGACGTGTAACCGGCTACGAACGTCTGATTGATCGTGATCGTCGTCGCGCCGACCGCCGTCACTTCATAAGGCCCGGATAAGCTTAGGCCTCCTAATGAAGAAAGATAAGGGTGATCGCCAATCGAGAAGTTATGCGCCCCAATCGTTAATTGGAACTTTCCAGCGTTACTAGCTACTGCGGTGACGTTCTTGACCGCTGCCGAGTCGTTCGTATCGGGGTCGTAGATCCTTGGATAATCGGTTCCGTTCTGGATTAAAAGCGCGTCTCGGCTCGCGAACGTCCCCGAACTGGTCAGATATCTCGGGGTCTTGACGATGGCGAACTGACAAGCGTTTGTGATGCTCGTAAGCCGGTTGTTTCCGCTGGTTCCTGTCCATGCGTTAGAGCTGGTGACTTCCACCCAACGATCAATCTGAGAGGGGGAGACCGTTACCCTGGATCTCGTCCCGTCCGACCAAACCGCAACTACGTAAGGATTGCCGTTTAGATTGCAGCAATACGAACCAAGAGGTAGACCAGTGGCCCACGATGGCTTAGAAAGAAGGACCGCTTCGCGATCACGAGCAATGAATAGCCCCCCGTCACATCGTCCGTTCTGGAGAATGATGAACTGCCCATCAACCATCAAGGAGCGATCAATTGCGGGGTACATCCCTAGAATGCGTTGGGATGGCCCGATTGCTTGCTTCGTTTCGCCCATGATATGGCTTAGTTAGGGCCTCCTGAGTTGAGGCCGTCTTCCCAGAAAGACCCTAGCTAAGCTAGAACACCCTCCCGGCGTCTATAAAGGGGGTGATGATCTCGAAATCTGGGGTATGCAACTGGAGGTTTGTGACGTGCTGGGCATTCGCCTCTAGACTTTCCGCCGCCGCGTCTTTGTAGAACTTGAATTGCGCCAACCTGCCCTGAGCGTCTTTGCAATACAGCTCGCTCATGATGTCCGTGTAAACATCGTCGTCGAGCAGGTTTTCTGGCACTGTTTCCGCCCCCGACAAGGCGGCGTACTCGGTCGTGTAAAGGACTACTCTTGGATAAGTCCCCGATGTACTGACCGTAGGAACTGGCTCGAATCCGATCTGGTTCTTAGCCGAATCGCCCGAAGGAGAAGAGGTGATGTAGTACCAAAAAGGTTCCGATTGGCTAGAGGTCGTTCGCCAGCCTTTTGATAGTTCAATGAGGCGGTCTGTGCTGGTCTCTGTTAATACTTTCCAGTCGCTCGCCGAGGATGAGCGTTCGTAATAAGCTTCGTGAATCTTGTATACGGACGCGTCTAAATCGTACTGCCTTGTCAGCGCCGTCAAAGGGATAGCCCGAGTCGTGTTTCTGACCTCGGTTTTCTTCAAGATTCGCCGATGAGCGTCTTGGAACAAAGTTAGAGCGTACGAGGCCTCGCAGTCCCGAAACCTACGCTTGAACTTCGTGATTACCTGATCGACTGTAGAGGCCATTTAGAATCCCTCTCTGCGAGTTCGGGTATTCGCTCTTCCTCTGGGTGCGTAGCGACGACCATAGGGAAGCCCATCTACGATAACGATGTCGTGACCCGCAAACCAGAACCCAGACGCGGAACAAATACGCCCCGCCCTTCGGTCTGCTTCATCTATAGGCCGGGTTGCGATGAAGTCATCCTGATAACGGGTTGACGGCCCAAAGTAGAACTCTCCCGTGGCAAGTAGAGTGCAGAGCCTAGAGTCCATCGCCAGGGGCTCGAAATGCGTATCCACCGGGATTTCCTCGATCACGCCAGGCATCAGGAGATTCAAGCGGATTTACCTACCGTGATGACGTCAGCCGCCTGAGTGACCGTGCCGGTAACGTCCACTGTGGTGTTGTCGGCTAAATATTGTGTGTAGGCTCCAGTCGATCGATTCTGCGTCCGCTGATTGAACCATCGTCGCCAAGATTGGAGCATGAATCTCTCTGGCTTCTTGACTGTTGCGAGATCCGCTCGCCCGGCAACTTCGGATAGATCCACCATGTAGAGCGAAACCGAGAACTCCCGCGCGTTTGCGTTCGACGCCAGTACCCGACCTCTTAGGTGGTCGGCGGTCGCTTCCGTTGCTGTCAGATCCCAGTAGAAGTACCCCGTCGTTCCGATCTCAACGGGGTCATTCGTGGCATTTGCAAAGGCCGCACCATCAAGGCTAACTTGCCGGTTACCTGCCGTGGACAGGCCCGTGAGACCTCCCGTAATAGGATTTCCTGTGGACGTGTTCACCACAACTCCGTAAACACGGTAGGCCTGTGCCTTTACAGGTTGGCTGGTAGCGTCAGTAGCGGCCATTAGATTGCTCGGTAGCACGTAACGTAGAGAACGGCGACAAGCCCATCGACATCGCCCGACGCCTCAGCCACGTTTAGGAACGTCGATGACGTCCAAACCTGAGCCGATTTACCGTTTGTGCCTGCGTTGTCTTCGTTGTTGAATAGCCCCGCCGTCGCCCCCGACAGGCCGTCGATAAGCCCATCGTTAGAGGTTGTGGCGTTCGCGCCTACGCCGATATCGACCGTGGACGCGCCCGTGGATTGAGTAGTGATCCGCCACACTGCCGAAGTGATAATCACGTCGTACCCAAAAGGGTTTGCGGCGCTAGCGAATACACCCGATGAAGCAGAGCCCCCCGTCGCCGCGAGCTTGACGACATTGATGCCCGTTACAGAGGCCGAGGGGTAATACTGAACGACCGTTCCCGCATCGTTCAGTATTTGAGGCTGGTTGCTGGCGTCAAAGGCAATACCGGCGCGTTTTGAAGCCGCGCCGGTCTCTTGTCGCTCAAGCCCGTATGTCGGATAACCGGCCCGAGTCTCGCGAGTAGTGTGGTTGCTCATTAAGCACCCGCCGAATAGATGAACCCACGCGGGTCCTTCGGAACCTTCGACCAGATGGAGACCGCCGTGTACTTCATGCCGTAAACGTCGATATCCTTATCGTCGTCGGTGTCAAGCACAACACGGTTGACCATCAAGAGCGGATTCTTTCGACCCTGAACGACAAGCGCCCACGCCGTAGTGGAAGTGAAGTAGGGATTAACCACAACCTCAGTCACATAAGAGCCCGACCAGTTGATGTCGTTGTTGTTCGTGGTCGGATACTTCTGGGTCTTTACCAATCGGTTGGCAAGATCCGCGAGTTCCGGCGGAACAAGCAAGGTGTACGGCCCCATGAACATCAAGGGATCGTTCGTGTGGCTGGGCTGACGAATCAGCTCTTGAATCGCCTGCGCAATCGACGTCACCGAAAGAGCAGGGTTGCCCGTTACGATGTTCGAATACAGACCCGACTGGCGAAGGTGAGACGCACTCGCTAGCGACAGTCCATCAGGAGTGATCGGAGCGTAGATCGTCGAAGTAGAGGTAGCGAGGTTCATGAAGTTCGCCATATCCGCCTCTTTCGATTTGCGGATGGCGTCCCCCATCTTCTCGCCGCGATCAGCAAGATAGCCGTACTTGGCCGTCTGCATCGCTTCTTTTGAGATGCTAAATCCAACACCACGTTTGTAGTAGTTGTAATCTCGCACGTAAGGGGTTTCGAAGTCCTGATACTGGATACCGGTCGCTTCGTTGACGATTAACGCCGCCTCAAAATCGCCTTCCGTGTGGACTCGATAGAAGTTGTTGTCGTTGTCGATCTCGCGTACGAACTTGGGATAAACCCGATCCGGCGAAAGCGCGTACATTTCAACAACCAGATCTACTCCTGGTCGGTGAAGAAGTGGGGCTTCAGATTGAATTCTCATGATTAGCCACCCTGCCTTACGCTTGCAATGGCTTTAACCCACACAAGACCGTAATCGTCGTCGTCGGCAGAATCTCCACCGCGCTCAACGTAGGTGAATTCTCCGTTGGTCGTTGTTACGATAAGCGAGTACCACCACTCAGTAGCCGACGTACCGCGCCAGCGTTGGAATTGATACTTGGTCGCACCAGTAAGTGAGATGTCCCGGGGCTCTGCATTAGCAGCGGTCGCATTGTAAATGCGCATCTCCAATTCCAAGTTGTCGTCAAAAACAGCAACCGGAATGGTGGATCGGCCCGTCGTCGTTTCAGTCCCGCCTGAGCCCGTAGTGATGGGAGCGAGCGCGACCGCGTAAATTGGCAAGCTTCCACCCGAGGCCGTTCCCGTACTGTTAGTGCCAGGAAGAGCAATCGACTGCTCGAACGTGTTAGCGCCCGATGTCTTAGCCAAGATATCGTAGGTGTAAATGGTCTGCGAGGCGGCAATGGGAACGTCTAGCTGTCTAAACCTGAACCCGATAGTTGGCCGCACCCTCAGAACCTTGTTAAATACATTGGGTGTGGCCAATGTCAGCTCCTTGAGTGTTACGGTCGGGGGTGTGCAGGCCTCGCGCCACCTATTACGACGAAATTGTAGTTACCTACAAGTCTTTAGAACTGACGGTTTCATCCGTCAATACAAATTCTGAATGGTCTAAGCCCTGCTCTTCGGGATCGGCTTTGTGCTTCTTCTGAACACGCGCGATACCCGTGGCATGCTGAGCAGATTCAATCTTCTCTTTGTAGACAGAATCGGGAATGGACATATCGACGTAATCGACGTGGTCCGTGCGCTCATAACCAAGCTTCTGGTAATTGCGCATCTGCTGACGGTTGTACGCGCCTTGATCGTCCTTAACGAACTCGATATGGCGAATACCATTCTCGTCTACCGTCCCCTCCGCTAGTCGGATCTCTTCGGGGTCAACCGCTCGTTGCCATTTCTCTCCCCGGGCAAGGATAACGCGGTTTTGCTTCGCTTGCTTTTGCTTGGCGGTTGGAGGCATATGCTCGACGGCCATTAGTTCATCCCCTTAGATGCGGCTTGCATCTTCTCTAACAAGATTTCCTTGGTCATGCCCGGAATATTCTTGAAGCCTTGAGCCCACATCTTATCGACCTCGGCTGTAATCTTCGAATCCGTGTGCTTTTCGACCGTTTGTGTGCTTTCTGATCGTGGGGCGGTTGCACCCTTAATCGGCTTACCCTTCATGCCCTCGAATTCAGCCGCGCGACGAATAAGGTCGAGCGTATCCTTGTCTCCTTTGAGCATCGCGATACCGCTAGCGTCAAACTTCGATAGGAAATTCTCCACGTATTCACGAGAGGCTTCGGGGAGATCCTTGGTGAGCTTATTGGTTAACCTTTCGGCCTCAATAGGAGCCATCTGCTGGGCTTGGATCTGCATCATCCGCTGGGTGGCCGTTTCGACCGCCTTATTGATGATTTCATCCTCGTATCTAACTTCTCTTTGCTGGTTATGGGCTTGCAATTGCTCCGCAACAATCTTCGCTACCATTTCAGGGGTGATCTGTTGCGGTGGCTGCTGAGCAGGGGGCGAGAAGTCCCACGCGGGAGCTGCGGGAGTCTCAACCTCTTCGGTTGTTTCTACTTCTTCGATTTCGTCATTCATACATAGCCTCGTTTAGCTTTTCAGCCTTCTTGGTCGCACAATCTTCTAAAAATCCACCGCGCAGCTCCTTAAGTTGCTTAACGCGCCCCGACCGTTGCCGCCATTCCTCCGCCGAGTCCGCCGATATTGCCTTGTCCTTCCAGTCCTCCTCCATTTCCTTGAGGGCTTCCTGGAGGAGCGCCCACATCTGACTGCGGAAGAACTCCTGCACCTTCACCGGTCCCGGATAACGCTTGCGCAAGTGCGGCCTCCTGTAATCGTTGCTGCATCATCATTTGGATTTGAACTGCAATCTCTTCTGGGGGGATTCCTAATTGCATAGCCTGTTCGACAAGCATGCGAATCGCGGTCATCGCGTCCTTCTTAAGCGACTGAACGTCGAAGGGGAAGTCAAGCATCTGCATGACCTGCTCATCGACCTTGTTCAAGTCGTAGTCGCTCATCGGAGTCATCGCGATCTCTCGCGCGACCTGATATTTAGCTAGCTGCTGTTGTGGAGAACTAGCCGTACTCTTACCCGTCGCCTCGAACCGAATATCTTCCGGCAACTCCTCGGGCGACTCGATAGGTAAGCGGTTCCCGTAAAACTCTTTAAACTCTGCAAAGTGCAGAACGACGAACATGTACACCAGAGCGAAGGTCTTTTCTAGTGAAGGACTCAGCTCGTCTGTGTAGTTGTCTTT
>Ga0068862_100005844_pt1 | contig 10248 bp, 3 predicted proteins | sample KBSSwiS52_FD_66598 | JGI IMG/M metagenome (GOLD analysis project Ga0068862, IMG submission 66598) | Switchgrass rhizosphere microbial communities from Kellogg Biological Station, Michigan, USA - KBS Switchgrass S5-2 | ecosystem: Host-associated > Plants > Roots > Rhizosphere > Soil ... | reverse complement strand
GCCTGGCTATCTCGCCTTGATGGGGACCCGGCTTCTCGACGGTCGCGACTTCAGTCTGCAGGACGATTCCGCCGCACCACGTGCCGCGATCGTCAATCAGGCGCTGGCCCAGCGCTACTGGCCCGGCGCCTCGGCGATTGGAAAGACGATCCGGCTCAATGCGGTGAGTGGCCCGCCAATCGAGATCATCGGTGTCGCCGCCGACGGCAAGTACCGGGGACTCGAGGAGCGCCAGCTTCCGTATCTCTACCTGCCTCTAAGCCAGAACTACACCGGGAACGCGACACTCGTCGTTCGAAGCTCCGGTGATCCCCTGGCACTGCTGCCGGCGGTACGGGGAGCCATTCATCGTGCCGATCCGGACATGCCGGCCTTCGATACCAAGACGATGCAGCAACTGATCGAGGGCAGGGCACTACTGGGCCCGCGCTTCGCTGCGGGGCTGGCTGGCGTGTTTGGGCTGATCGCGCTGGGCCTCGCAATGGTCGGCCTATACGGCCTCATCTCGTACTCGGTCTCACGGCGGACTCGGGAGATGGGGATCCGCATCGCGCTGGGAGCGCCGCTTCGATCGGTTCGCGGCATGGTAGTGGGTGACGGATTTCGGGTGGCCGGTATCGGAGTCGTCCTGGGAACGGTCGTGGCGGCCGCGCTTACTCACATGCTACGGAGCCTCTTCTTCGGCATGAATCCGGGCGATACCCGGCTGCTGGTCTCCGTGCCACTGGTTCTTATCGCGATCGCGGTGCTGGCCAGCTATCTGCCCGCGCGCCGGGCGACCAAGGTTGATCCGATGGTGGCGCTTCGGGCTGAGTAGTACCGAGTACCTGGTACCGGGGACGCGTTAACAGCTAACAGCTGACGGCGCTTCAACTAATGAGGAACCCGATGTTCATGACCGACCTGAAACACGCCGCTCGGTCGCTGCGTCGCTCGCCCGGATTCGTGATCGCCGCGGTGGCGACGCTGGCACTCGGGATCGGCGCCAACAGCGCGATTTTCAGCGTGGTCAACGCCGTCTTGATGCGGCCGTTGCCATATCCCGATCCCGATCGGCTGGTCCTGGTCTGGGAGCGCAATGTTCCGCGACACCAGGAAACCAACGTGGTGAATCCGCAGAACTATCTCGATTGGCAGGATCGCGCGAAGAGTTTCTCGGGACTCGCCCTGCTGTCCTGGTCCCAGATCACCTTCACCGGCGATTCTCCGGAGATTATCTCGGGCCGCGCGGTCACCCCAAACTTCTTCGATGTAATCGGAATGCCGCTGGCGATGGGCCGCGGATTCAACCAGGCCGAGGGGTTGCCGGGTAGCCCGTCGGTGATCGTGCTGAGCGATGGTCTCTGGCGACGTCGGTTCGGCGCCGATCCCGGAATCGTCGGCCGTTCGGTTCCGGTCGCCGGCGGAAGTGCGCTGGTCATCGGCGTGGCGCCGGCCGCGCTGGGACCGATGCCGTGGGGCCGGGAACAGTATTGGGAACCCTTCAGGATCGATCCGAGCGATCGGATACGCGGGGGCCGCTATGCCCTGGTGGTTGGGCGCCTGGCGCCGGGCGTCAGCCGGGAGCGCGCTCAAGCGGAGATGAGCGGGATCGCCGCCTCGCTGGAGAAGGAGTATCCCGACTTCGATACCGGGTGGAGCACGAATGTGGTCCAGCTCAAGGACCAGGTCGTTGGCTCCTCTCGCCGGGCGCTGCTGCTCCTCCTCGGTGCAGTCTCGATGGTCCTGCTGATCGCCTGCGCCAACGTGGGCAACCTGATGCTGAGCCGAGCCACCGGCCGGCAACGCGAGGTGGCCATTCGCACCGCGCTTGGCGCTTCGCGCTGGCGGCTGATGCGCCAGGCGTTGCTCGAGAGCGTGCTGCTCGCCGCGATCGGCGGCGCCGTAGGACTGTTACTCGCCGTTTGGGCGGTTGACCTCCTGGTGAGCGCCGGCCCGCGGGACATCCCGCGGCTCAGTGAGATCGGTGTGGACCCCCGGGTGTTCGCCGTTACCGCCGGGATCTCGCTTCTGGTGGGAATCCTGTTCGGGCTGCCTGCTGCCCTGGGCGACGTGCATGCCGACCTCGCCTCCGGACTCAAGGGCGAGAGCCCGCGGACCACGGCGACTGTTTCGGCCACCCGTTTCCGGGGCGCGCTCGTCGTGGCCCAGATGGCGCTCGCACTGATTCTCCTCGCCGGCGCCGGTCTCCTGGTTCGCTCGCTGCAACAACTCGCTTCGGTTGATCCCGGATTCGATCCGGAGAATGTCCTCACCGTCTCCGTGGACCTCCCCGAGGCGACCTACGGAGAGGGAGCCCGGCAGACGGCGTTCCTCGACCAGCTTCGCGACCGGGTGAGGTCGCTTCCCGGTGTAACCGACGTCGGAGCGGTGAACATGCTGCCGCTCACCTCGGTGGGTTCTTCGACGACGATCCATCTCATGGGACGACCCGAACCTGCTCAGGGGCAGGAGCCGGTCGCCGACATTCGCTACGCCGATCCGGGCTACTTCACGACGATGCGCGTTCCGCTCCGGGGGGGGCGCGGCTCCAACACCGCCGACGTGCCGAAGGCGCCCCCGGTCGTGCTGATCAACGAGACCATGGCGCGGCAATTCTGGCCTGGTGAGGACCCCATTGGCCGACGGCTCAAGATCGATATGTGGAAGCCGGACGATGTGGTCGAAATCATCGGCGTGGTTGGGGATCTGCATCCCAACACGCTCGATGACGACATCCGCCCGATGATCTACTACCCGCTTTCTCAGGAACCCTCCCGTTCGCTGACTCTCGTCATTCGGCACGCGGGCGGAGTGGACGGACTGGCGGGTCAGGTGAGGGCCGCGGTGCGCGAGATCGATCGGGGCGTGCCGCTTACCGACGTCGCCACGATGAATGCCCGGCTCAACCAATCGATGTCGGATCGCCGCTACCCGATGCTGCTCCTGGCCGGCTTCGCCGCGCTGGCGGTGGTTCTCGCGTCGGTCGGGATCTACGGGGTTCTTGCGTACACAGTTGGCCAGCGCACCCGAGAGATCGGGGTGCGGATGGCTCTGGGTGCCCGACGTGGTGACGTGTTGCGCATGGTCCTCGGTGGTGGACTCCGGCTGACGCTCATCGGTGTGGGGTTGGGAGCGGTGGGTGCCGCGATCGCCGGGCGAGCACTGGGGAAATTGCTTTACGGCATCACGCCGACCGATCCGGTGACCTTCGCGGCGGTCGCACTGTTGCTCACCGTGATCGCCGCGGTCGCGTGCTATCTCCCGGCTCGCCGAGCGACCCGGGTGGACCCTATGGTGGCGTTGAGGGCGGAGTGAGGTACCGAGTACCGAGTGAGAGAGTGAGTGAAATGTGACGCTGTTGGCTGACCTCCGATATGCTTTCCGAACGTTGCGGCGTTCGCCCGGGTTCACGATCACGGCGATTCTCACGCTCGCGGTCGGGATCGGGGCCAATGCGGCAATCTTCACGCTGGTCAGCCGGGTGTTTCTTCGGCCGCTCCCCTTCGCGCATTCCGACCGGCTTGTTCTGATCTGGGGCGACAACCCCCGATCCGGCTGGGATCGCCTGCCGCTCTCCTTCCCTAACTACAGCGATTTGCGCGAGCAGTCCGGCTCGTTCGACGAGCTGGGCGCCTGGAGCGCATCGCGCGACCGTCGTCTGGTGATGAACGGCAACAGCGGTCCTGAGCAATTGCAGTACGCGGCTGGCTCCGCGAGCCTGTTCCGTGCCCTCGGCGTAAACCCGACCGCGGGTCGGGTGTTCACCGAGGATGAGGATCGCGCGGAAGCGGGACGGGTCGTTCTCATCAGCAACGGATTGTGGCAGACTCGATTCGGCAGCGACCCAAGCCTGGTGGGCGGCAACCTCACGCTCAATGGAGAACCGTACCGCGTGGTCGGCGTCCTGCCGGCCGATTTCCGGTTTGTCACCTATCCGCGAACGCCGGACCTCTGGGTCCCATTACAACAGGACCCCGCGACCGGCACCGGCAATCGTTCGGCGCGTTATGCGCGCGGCGCGGCCTATCTGGGAACCGTCGGCCTGCTCAAGAACGGCGTCACCCTCGATCAGGCCCGTGCCGAGGTCGGCGCCGTTGCCTGGGGTTTGGCGAGTCAGTATCCCGACTTCAATACCGGGTGGGCGATCCAGCTGGTCGGCTTCCGCGACAGCGTGATCGCGCCGCTTCGCCCGGTCGTACTGCTTCTGACCGCGGCAGTAGGTCTCATGCTGCTGGTCGCCTGCGCCAATGTCGCCGGACTGGTGCTCGCACGAGGAGTGGCCCGACGGCGTGAGCTGGCGGTGCGTGCGGCTCTTGGCGCGACTCGCAACCGGCTTCTCTCCGGCCAACTCGCGGAAAGTCTGATCCTTGGAGCTGCCGGGGGTCTCCTCGGGGTGATTCTCGCGGTATGGCTGCTGGCGCTGCCGGTGTTCAGCCACTTCCAGCAAGGTGACCTTTTCCTGCCCTACAGCCTCGGGGGCGAACCACTCAGAGTCGACGCTCCGATTCTGGGCTTCGCCATTGTGGTTTCTCTTTTGACCGGCGGGTTGGTTGGTCTGATCCCGGGCCTGCGCGCGTCGCGAGTGGATCTCCAGGTGACGCTTAAGGGAGGATCAAACGGCGGTGGACAACGGAGCCGCGGCGCCCTGGTCCTATCGCAGGTTGCTCTGTCACTGATCCTGCTCATCGGCACCGCGCTTCTCGTCCGGAGTCTGCTGCGACTCGAGGACGAGGACCCCGGATTCCGTCCCGACAATGTCCTGGCCGTCGACGTGAATCTCCCGCGGGGGCGGTATCAGGACGGCGCGCGGACGGCGGCCTTCTTCGACGCCGTGCTCGACCGGGCGCGCGGGTTGCCAGGAGTGCGCACTGCGGCCACTGTGGAACAGATGCCGCTCTCGGGTGAGCTTGGCAGCACGGACTTCCGCATCGAAGGCAAGCCTGAGCCGGCACCCAACCAGGAACCCCAGGCTCAATACGGTGGCGTCTCACCCGACTACTTCCGGGTCCTGGGGATCCGGTTGGTGGCAGGGCGGGGCTTTGGTCCTGAGGATGATCCTCGGGGAACTCCGGTCGCTATCATCAGCGAAGCGACCGCCCGTCGTTACTGGCCGGGGGAAAATGCGGTGGGGAAACGCCTGGCGCTCAGCACCGAAGCACTGGTCTTCAGCGCCAATGGGCCGCCTCAGCTCGATTTCCCCTCGGCGATGCGGGAGGTCGTCGGAGTAGTGAGCAATGTGAAGAGCGCGAGTCTCGCCGCCGAGGCAGCACCTCAGGTTTATCTCCCATTCGCCCAACGTCCGGCGCGCGATATGACCATCGTGGTCGCGACGGAATCGGAACCGCTTCTCCTCGCCGTCCCGATGCGGCAGGCGGTGCTCGAAGTTGATCCCGATCAGCCGGTCGCCGCGGTGCGGACACTCAGCGGCATGGTGGCCGAGTCTTTGGGTGAGCCCCGGTTCCGCACCTACCTCCTGACCGCCTTTGCCACGATCGCGCTGCTGCTCGCGGGAGTCGGGCTCGCCGGTCTCGTCGCTTACACAGTGAGCCAGCGGAGACGGGAGATGGGAGTCCGCATGGCGCTGGGGGCATCGCCGGGGCAGGTGATGTGGCTGGCACTCCTGAAGGGCTTTCGCCCAGTGTTGGCCGGAGTTGCGGTGGGGATTCCGCTGGCGCTCATCGGTACCCGCCTTCTCGCGGGAATGCTCTACGGTGTCTCACCGGCTGATCCGATCAGCTTCGGCGTTGTCCCGCTGATCCTCATCCTGGTGGCGCTGGTCGCCTGCTATCTACCCGCTCGACGAGTGCTGAGCATCGATCCTTCCGAGGCGATGCGAGCCGAGTGAGGATGCGTGAAGGGACTGAGGTAGTACCAAGTACCGAGTACCTAGTACCGAACTTCGAACTCTCGGTGGCACATGGACACCTTGCTGCAGGACCTGCGGTTTGCCGCTCGCACCCTGTTTCGCAACCGGGGCTTCACCCTGATTGCGGTGCTCACACTCGCGCTCGGGATCGGCGCCAATACGGCAATCTTCAGTGTGCTGCGTGGCATTCTGCTCAAGCCGCTGCCGTACAAGGAGCCGGATCGCGCGGTCATGCTGTGGAGCTACTGGAAGGGCTGGGACCAAACCTGGCTCTCCGGGCCGGAGATCGTGGACTACTCCCAGCAGTCTCAGGTCTTCTCCGGTCTCGCTCCATTCGATGACGGGTCGTTCACCCTCACCGACAACGGAGATCCTGAGCGGGTCCGAGGCGGCCTCGTCGGGGCCAACCTATTCAGCGTTCTGCAGGTGTCACCCATTCTGGGCCGGACCTTCACGGCGGAAGAGGATCAACCCAACGGACCGCGTGTCGTAATCCTCGGGGAGGGTGTCTGGCGCCGGCGGTTCAACGCCGACCCGACGATTGTCGGCCGAGCGATCCAGCTCAATGCCGTGCCGTACACGGTGGTCGGGGTGATGCCGCAGGATTTCCGTCTCCCGCTGGATTACTCGGTTGACGAGAGAACTCAGCTCTGGACCCCGCTTCAGCTGGGCGTTCCCGACGAGAACGATCGGGGCAGCCACGGGCTCTATGCGGTCGGCCGGCTGCAATCGGGTGTGGACCTGAATCAAGGCCAGAGATTGCTGGACAGTTTCGTGGCTCGCATGAAAGCGGATCACCCGGGGAACTACGGAGCGGAGTTCGGTGTCACCATGGTTTCGGTTCAGGACCAGATCCTCGGAAAGATCCGGCCGGCGTTGGTCCTGTTGCTCGGCGCGGTGGCGCTGGTGCTCCTCATCGCCTGTGGCAACGTCGCAAACCTGCTGCTCGCACGAGGGGAATCGCGCCAGCGTGAGATTGCGATCCGCACCGCCCTCGGCGCGGGACGGCGGCGCCTGGTGCGTCAGCTGCTGACCGAGAGTGTTCTCCTTTCGATGCTGGGAGGAGCGCTAGGGGTTCTCTTCGCCTGGTGGGGTGTCGAGGTGCTGCCGGCGATCAATCCTTCGAGCCTCCCCCGGGCGGACGCGATCAGCATTGATCTACCGGTCCTCGGGGCGACGCTCGTTCTATCGCTGATTACCGGTGTCGTCTTCGGCATGGTACCGGCGTGGCAGATGCTCCGGGATGTCCATCCGGAGCTGCGGGAGAACAGCCGCAACGTCACCACCGGTCGCGGCGGGCGGCGCTTCCGTCGAGTCCTGGTGGGTGTCGAGGTCATGATCGCGGTGATTCTGGTGACCGGCGCCGGACTGGTGATGCGCAGCTTCCTCAAGCTGTCCAGCATGGACCCCGGCTTCGAACCTCATGGCGTCCTGACCATGCGGCTCTCCCTTCCCGATGCGACCTATCCCACGCGAACGACCGTCGCGACGCTCTACACTCGACTGTTTGATCGGCTTCGGGCGTTGCCTGGAGTGGAAACAGCCGGGGCCGTCGCGGGACTGCCGCTCGCATCAATTCGCGGCGATTGGGGAGTCACCGTCGAGGGCTATACCCCGCCGGATCCCACTCGCGGGACGCCGGCGGACTGGCAGGTGGTGCGGCCCGACTACTTCGAAGCCATGGGTATTCCCCTCAAGAAGGGACGGTCGCTCACCGACGCGGATGGATTGGGTGCACCGCCGGTCATCATGGTGAACGAAGCCATGGCCCAGCTCTATTGGCCGGGCCGCGATCCGGTCGGGCAGCGTATGCAACTGAACTCGTCCGCGGATTCCCTTTGGCGCACTGTCGTTGGTGTCGCGGGCAACGTGCTGCACCGCGGACTGGCTGAAACGCCTCGACCCGAGATGTACCTTCCCCATACCCAGTTCTTCGCCACCGCGCCAGACTCTGTCGTGCCCGTTCGTTCCATGACACTCACCCTGCGAGTGCGCGGGGCTCCCGAATCCCTGACCGGTCCGGTACGCCAGGTCCTGGCCGATCTCGACCGGGGGCTCGCCGTGTCGGACATCCGCTCGCTCGACGATGTTGTGTCGCGCTCGATCGCGGCACCGAGGTTCACTACCGCCCTGTTGAGCGTCTTCGCCGCGCTCGCCCTGGTCCTGGCGGCCATCGGCATCTACGGCGTGCTCTCGTTCATCGTCGCGCAGCGGACGGCTGAGCTTGGGATCCGCATGGCACTCGGCGCCAGCGCGTCAGATGTACTGCGACTCGTAGTGGGGCAGGGCATGCGGCCCGTGATCGTCGGACTCGCGGTGGGCCTGCTCGCCGCGCTGGCGTTGGCCCGGGTGCTACAGGGGTTTCTGTTCGGCGTCGCCCGGACGGATCCTGGGACCTACGTGACCGTGACGGTGGTTCTGAGTTGTGCGGCTATCCTTGCCTGCTATCTCCCTGCCCGGCGAGCGGCGCGGGTGGATCCGATGACGGCGCTTCGCGCCGAGTAATGAGTACCTAGTACCTAGTACCTAGTACCTAGTGGCGAGGAGGAGACGAAAAGGAGACTCCGGGAATCCTACGATGAGTAGAACTCCCTTCTCCCTTCTCCCGTCTCCTTTCTCCCAAACCTGGAAACCAACTCTGATGACGCTCGTGACCGACCTCAAGTATGCCGTGCGCGGCCTGCGCAACAATCCGGGCTTCGCGGCTGTCGCCATCCTGACGCTGGCGCTGGGGATTGGCGCCAACACCGCAATCTTCAGCGTCGTCAATGCCGTCCTGCTGCGCCCGCTGCCCTACTCCGAGCCGGAGCGGCTGGTTCAGGTCTACTCGGCCGGATTCCAGGAAGGCCGGTTTTCGATGTCGTATCCCGACATCGAACAGCTGCGAGCCATGCCGCAGGTCTTCGGCGGAGTTGCCGGCTACGACAGCCACGAATTCAATTTCACCGGCTCCGGGGATCCTCGCGAAATCGAGGGCGCCTACGCGTCGTCCGAGCTATTCCCGGTTTTGGGCACGACACCGGAGCTGGGCCGCACCTTTGGTCCGGAAGACGAGCAGGCTCCCTACGTGGTGATCAGCCATCGCCTCTGGGCCTCGGTGTTTGGCCGTGACCCGACGGTGCTTGGGCGGAGCATCCAACTCGACGGCGTTCCGTTCACGGTGATCGGCGTCATGCCGGCCACCTTCCGGTTTCCGAGTGAGAACATTGACCTCTGGGCGCCGCTCGGCGGAGCCTTCGCCGCCAGTCCCGAGGCGCGAACTGACCGCAATCTCCACCTCTTCAACACCGTTGCACGGCTGCAGCCGGGGGTTACCAAGGACCGGGTTCAGGCCGATCTCGCAACTTTGGCCCAGCGGCTCCAGGCGCAGGTAGAGGCCGAGCCCAATCAGCCTCAACGGCGGGAGATGCGGATCACCGCTCGCGGCGCAGCACCGGCCGGTGGTGCCGGGCCGCGACCCGGTCCCAGCGTGGCGCGAGCAAGAGACGGCGCGGGCCTGGAGATCGCGTTCGACGCCGTGCCACTGAGCGACGAAGTCGTCGGTGACATCCGGCCGACGCTGTATGTGCTGTTCGGCACCGTCGCCATGGTGCTGCTCATCGCGTGCGCCAACGCGGCGAACCTGCTCGTGGCCCGGGCCAATTCCCGGCGCCGGGAGATCGTGATTCGGCAGGCACTTGGTGCCGATCGCGGCCGCATCGTGCGACAGATTCTCACCGAGAGCGTCCTGCTCGCGCTCGCGGCTGGAGTGGTGGGCGTCCTGATGAGTTACTGGGGCCTCGACCTGCTGCTTGCGACCTGGCCCGATTCACTCCCCAGGGTCCAGGACGTCACGATTGATCGTTCGGTGTTGGCATTCACCTTCCTGGTATCACTCGCGACGGGCATTGGATTCGGGCTGGTGCCTGCTCTTCGTGCCTTCCATCCGGCCATTGAGGAGGCTCTGCGCGAAGACTCCGCCGGCCTGGGCGGTGGCCGTAGACGGCAGCGGACCCAGCGGGTCATGGTCGCCGCCGAGCTGGCGGTGGCTCTGGTACTGCTGGTGTCGGCCGGGCTCCTGGTCCGCAGCTTCACGCGATTGATGGAGGTGGATCCCGGTTACGACACGCACGACGTGCTCGCGGCCAGGGTCCGGCTCACTCCCTCCCGCTATCCCGATCGCGCATCGCGAGAGACCTTCTTTCGCACTCTGAGCGAGGATCTCGCCGCTCGTCCCGGGGTGGATGGCGTCACCATCTCTCGTACCATGCCGCTCACCGGGTCCATGATGATGCTCGCCATCAATCCCCAGCGGATCCGGCCCAACGATCCCGATCCGATTCTCCCGATCGCGATGCGCCTCGTGGGCTCCGACTATTTCAACACCCTGCGAGTCCCGATCCTCAAGGGACGCCCCTTCG
>Ga0068862_100005842_pt1 | contig 10250 bp, 5 predicted proteins | sample KBSSwiS52_FD_66598 | JGI IMG/M metagenome (GOLD analysis project Ga0068862, IMG submission 66598) | Switchgrass rhizosphere microbial communities from Kellogg Biological Station, Michigan, USA - KBS Switchgrass S5-2 | ecosystem: Host-associated > Plants > Roots > Rhizosphere > Soil ... | reverse complement strand
GCTGTTGCTGAGCGGGCAGGCCGCGGCAGCGGCGCCCGAGCTGGAGGCCGCCGTGAAGCTCGAGCCGCGCATGAGACAGGGCTACTACCTGCTGGGGCGAGCCTACAAGACGCTCGGAAAGGAGCGCGAGGCGGCCGCGGCCTTCGCCAGGGCCCAGGAGCTGGATCGCGAGAAGAGGGAGTTCTCCGAGGGGCTCCTCGAGCCGGGGCCCGACAACCGTTGACGAAGCTCGCCGAGGTGCTATGAGAGCGCTCGTCGCCATCGCTCTGCCGCTCGTCGTGCTCGCGCTCGACGCTCCCCGTGAGCCGCGAACGCTCGTTCCGCCTCCCGCCTCGCCCACCGACGCGCCGGGCGTCACGTTCTCGGAGGTCGCGCGCGCCGCCGGCCTCTCGGCTTTCCAGCGGGCCTCGGGCAGTCCCGCGAAGGACTACATCCTCGAGGCGAAGGGGGGCGGCGTCGCGCTCTTCGACGCCGACGGCGACGGGAGCCTGGACGTGTACCTCCTGAACGGCGCCTCTTTTGCCTTCCTGCGCGGCCAGCAAGAAGCTCCGGCCGCCGCCCTCTTCCGGAACAACCGGGACGGCACGTTCACCGACGTCACCGCAGACGCCGGAGTGGCGAATCGGCGCTGGGGCCAGGGTGCCTGCACGGGCGACTTCGACAACGACGGCGACGACGACCTCTACGTCACGAACTTCGGCCCGAACCGCTTCTACCGCAACGACGGCCGCGGCCACTTCGAAGACGTCGCCGGCGCGGCCGGTGTTTCCGCGGGCGGCTGGTCCACGGGGTGTGCCTTCGCCGACTACGACGGCGACGGCCGGCTCGACCTCTTCGTCGCCGGCTACATCGCCCTCGACCTCGAGCGGCTGCCGCCCTCGCCCTCGAGCGCCGGCGCGCGCCCAGAAGCGGCGGCGCTCCCGGAGAGCAAGACGCCGGGCGCGCAGGCCCCCTATCGCCCCGGCATGACGTACTGCGCCTACCGAACGGTGCCGGCCATGTGCGGGCCGAAGGGCCTGAAGGGCGCGAGCGACCACCTGTTCCGCAACAACGGCGACGGGACCTTCACCGAGACGAGCCAGAAGGCGGGCGTCGCCGACGCGGCCGGCCTCTACGGCATCGGCGTCGCCTTCTTCGACTTCGACGACGACGGCCGGCTCGACCTCTTCGTGGCGAACGACTCCTGCTCCAACTACCTCTACCGGAACCGCGGCGACCGCACGTTCCAGGACGTGAGCTACGCCTCGGGAGCGGCCTTCAACGAAGCCGGACAGGAGCAGTCCTACATGGGTGTCGCCGTCGGGGACTACGACCGCGACGGCCGCCTCGACCTGCACGTCACCACGTTCGAGAACGACGCGAACATCCTCTACCACAACGACGGCGGCGGCCTCTTCTCCGAAGCCACCTACCCGGCGGGCGTCGGCACGCCGAGCGTCCCCTTCGTGGGCTGGGGCACGAACTTCCTCGACTACGACAACGACGGCTGGCTCGACCTGTTCGTGGCGAACGGCCACGTCTACCCGTGGGTGGACCGCTTCGACTGGAACACCTCCTACGAGCAGCGCGTGCTGCTTTTCCGCAACCTGCGGGGAGGGAAGTTCGCGGAGGTCGGCCGCGGCGGCGGCTCTGGCCTCGCCGTGGCCCGCAGCCTGCGCGGCTCCGCGACGGCCGACCTCGACGACGACGGCGACGTCGACGTCGTCGCGAACCCGATCGAGGGCGAGCCGATCCTGCTGCGCAACGACGGCGGCAACCGCGCGGGCCACTGGCTGAGCGTTCGCCTCGTGGGCGACCCGGCACGCCTCTGCCCGCGGGACGCGACCGGCTCGCAGGTCTTCCTCACGGCGAACGGCGGACGCCAGCGAGACGACGCGGCGAGCGGCCGAAGCGCCATGTCCCAGTCCGACCGCCGCGTTCACTTCGGCCTCGGCGCGGCGACGCGAGTCGAGCGGCTCGAGGTCCGTTGGGCCAACGGATCGACAGTCGCCTACGACGTGCCGGGCATCGACCGGCAGATCGTCATCGACCAGGCCCGAGGCGTCATCGAGGGCGTGCCGCGTGTCGCGCGGGCCGTGGGACCGGACGACGGTCGCCGCTGACAGTGCTTGAGTCCGGCGAGCGCCGGGACATATAGTCCGGCCGTCGGCCTTGGTTCGGCGTCACTTCTGGAAAGGTCGTGCCCCATGCAAGACCTTGCTGGGCGCTCCCGCGACGCGAGCGTGAGCCGGCGGGACGTACTGAAGCTGGCCGGGGGCGCCATCGCCGGCGCCGGGCTGCGCGAGTCCGACCCGCAGCCTTCGCCACGCCGCGCCTCGAAGCGCGTGATCGTCGCCGGCGGCGGCATCGGCGGCCTCTGCTGCGCCTACGAGCTCGTCAAGCGCGGTCACGACGTCACCGTGCTCGAGGCCGCGGGGCGCGCCGGCGGCCACGTGCGCACCATCCGCGACCCGCTCGCCGACGGCCTCTACGTGGACGGCGGCGCCGAGCACTTCACGCGGCCCGGCTACGAGATCTACTGGGGCTACGTGAAGGAGTTCGGGCTCGAGGCCCTTCCCTACCCGCGCCGCAGCAACATCCTGCGGCTGATCGACGGGCAGCTGCGCAGCGAGGAGATGCTGGCCGACCCGAAGGTGCTCTCGGGGTTCGGCTTCAACCCGCGCGAGATCGAGTTCCTCGGCCGCGAGCCCTGGTGGAAGCTGCCCGCGCTCTACTACGCGCCCTACCTCGACGCGTTCAAGGACGAGTACCGGCCTTTCGACGCCGGCCTCGACAACCTCGACGCGATGACGCTCAGCGATCTGCTCCAGAAGGACGGCGCCTCGCCCGCCGCGCTCCGCTTCATCGGGGACCCGCGCGTCTCGGCGCTGCACGTCGTCTGGCATGCGGCGCTCCTCAAGCTGCGCGGCGTGCCGCTCTTTCCGACCGAGGTGTTCCGCCTGAAGGGCGGCAACCAGACGCTGCCGGACACCTTCGCGAAGCGGCTCGGCGAGCGCGTGCGCCTCGGCTGTCCCGTCACCGGCATCGAGCGCGGCGACACCGGCGTGCGCGTGCGCTACCGGGAGGCGGGCAAGGACAAGGCGCTGGAAGCGGACTGGCTGGTCTCGGCGATGTCGCTGGTCAGGCTGCGCGAGGTCCCGGTGACCCCGGCGTGGCCCGAGGCCCGCCAGTTCGTGGTGAAGAGCTTCCCCTACTACACCGCCTCCCGACCCGTGTTCCAGTCGCGCACGCGGTTCTGGGAGAAGGACAAGGTCAGCGTGAACACGGTCATCGGCGAGCCCGCCCTCGAGCACTACTGGGCCGCAGGCGACGACGTCCCGACCTCGCGCGGGCTGCTCGTGGCGACGGCCGCGGGTCTGACCAGCGTGGACGCGGCGCTCGCCTCGTTCCGCAAGCACTACACCGGCGGCTCGGAGGACATCGAGCAGGCCTTCGTCATCGACTGGGCCAAGGACCCGTGGGCCGTCGCCTGCGAGCCGCTCAACTACACGCCCGGCCAGCTCAAGCAGTTCTGGCCGAAGGTGATCGAGCCGGAAGGACGGGTCCACTTCGTCGGGGCCTACGCCGACAACCTGAACTGGGGCATGGAGGCGGCGACGCGGTCGGCCAACCGCGTGGCGAAGGCCATCGACCAGGCGTGACGACGCTCGCACCAGAACGAAGAGGAGTGCTTATGCTGTCCATGGCTTCGAGACTCCGTCCGATCGCGGCAACCACCGCCGCGTTCCTGGTCGTGTCGAGCTCGACGAGCTCAGCACTGGCACCCGCTGCCTCGTCACCGACCGCGGTCGTCCACCTGTTCGACGGAAAGGACCTCAAGGGCTGGACGGCGGACGTGCCAGCGCGCGACACGGACAAGAACGCTCCCGCGAGCTTCGTCGTCCGCAAGGGCCTGCTCGTGAGCATGGGCAAGCCCGAGGGTCACCTGGTGACCGACGCCGCGTACCGCGACTACCGGCTCGAGGTCGAGTACCGCTTCCCCGGCAAGGGCGGCAACTGCGGCGTGCTGGTGCACGCGTCGAAGCCGCGCGCGCTCTACAAGATGTTCCCGCAGTCGATCGAGGTGCAGATGATGAGCGGCGACGCGGGAGACTTCTGGGTGATCCAGGAGGACATCGAGGTCCAGGACATGGAGAAGCGCAGGCCCCGCAAAGAAGGCGAGAAGTGGGGCGGCGCCGAAGGCGACGCCCGCCGGATCCTGAACCTGACCGACGGCTCGGAGAAGCCGCTCGGGCAATGGAACGCGATGGTCGTCGAAGCGCGTGGGCGGGCGCTCAAGGTCTGGATGAACGGCGATCTCGTGAACGAGGGCTTCAACGCGACCGTCGGTGAGGGACGGATCGCGCTCCAGGCCGAGGGCACCGAGGTCGAGTTCCGGCGCGTGGACCTCAGGCCGTTGCCCGCGAACGCAAGGTAGCCGCCCTCTCCTTTCCTTTCCTTTCTTTTTTCCGTCGACGCTCTCGCCACGAAAATAATGGCAAAGGGTTGCAACCTTGTGTTAGCGTTCGAGTAAGTAATCACCACCCTGGCAGCCTCGGCCACGGGCGATGCCTCGCGGCCGGCTACCTGCCCACAAGGAGCGCGGTATGCACGACCGACGAGTCGTCTGCTTCTCCCTCCTACTCGCGGCGGCAACGCTCTCGTGGCCCGCCGCGAGCCACGCGCAGAGCTTCAACGGCTCTGTTTCCGGAACCGTCGCCGACTCCTCGGGCTCGCCCGTTGGGAGCGTCGCGCTCGTGCTCAAGAACATCGGTACCGGCTTCGAACTGCGGCGGACGTCCGAGGCGAACGGCGCCTACGCCTTCCGCAACCTCGTTCCCGGCAACTACCAGCTCTCGGCGGACTTCACGGGGTTCACCCCCTACCTGCGCAAGGGCATCCAGGTGGCCCTGAACGGCGACGTCCGGCTCGACGTCGCCCTGTCCGTCGCCGGCCAGAGCGAGGAGATCGACGTGGTCGGCGCGTCGCCGATGACCTACGACAGCGCGGCCAAGGAAGACGGGATCTCGCCCGAGACGCTCGAGAATCTGCCGCTCATGTTCACCTCCGGCCCGCGCTCCTCGGCGACGTTCGTCATGCTGATGCCCGGCGTGTCGACCGGCGGCAGCGCGAACGCGTTCGACGCCCGCATCAACGGCGGCCTGCAGTCCGGCGACGAGGCCGTGCTCGACGGGGCCTCGATGCAGCAGGGCTTCATGAGCCAGAGCGGCATGGTCTCGATCTTCCAGGACTTCCCGTTCTCGCCCGACATGGTGAGCGAGATCAAGGTCGTGAGCTCGAGCTACGACGCGCAGTACGGCTCGACCACGGGCGGCCAGATCGTCGCGATCACCAAGTCGGGCCAGGACCGCTTCCACGGCGCGCTCTTCGAGTACCACCAGCAGGACAGCCTGAACGCCAACCAGTGGGGCGCGAGCGAGAAGTCGCCGCTAAAGAAGAACAACTTCGGCGGCAACGTCGGCGGCCCGATCAAGATCCCCGGCCTGTGGTCGAACTCCGTGAAGACCTACTTCTACGTGGACGTCGAAGGCTACCGCCAGACCGGCGGCTCGAACCGGCCGACGCTGTCGATTCCCTCGCTCAAGCAGCGGTCGGGCGACTTCAGCGACTGGCGCGATGCGAGCGGGAACCTGATCCCGATCTACGACCCCGCCACGACGCAGGTGCAGCCGGACGGCACGGTGGTCCGGCAGCCGTTCCCGGGCAACATCATTCCCGCCAACCGGATCAGCCCGCTCGCCCAGCAGTGGCTCCAGTACCTGCCGAATCCCACGAACGACGGACCGCTCAACAACTACCTGGTGCCGGAAGCGATTCCCGACACGATCCTCGGCGACACCAACTACTTCTTCGGGCGCTTCGACAGCTACCTCGGCCAGAAGGACCACCTCGCGATCTCGATCTGGCACCAGCGCACGGGGGCGAAGTTCCTGTCGCTGCTGCCGCACGAGCTCGCGAACGAGACCTACTCGGACCCGCAGAACTCGTGGGTGAACCGCCTCAACTGGGACCACACCTTCAACTCGAACCTCCTCAACCACTTCACGTTCGGCTACCTGAACCGCAACGAGGGCTACGGCAGCGTCAACCAGGACGCGGTCGACCAGCTGCCCAGGATCGCGGGAGTGGCCGGCTACAACGTGCCGCCCCAGATCAGCTTCAGCGACGACTTCGCACAGTGGGGCAACAACGCCGGCGTCAACATCGGCAACGTCACCACGCGGCCGACCTACAACGTCAACGACCTCGTGACCTGGATCCGCGGCCGCCACACGATCAAGGGCGGCTTCGAGTACCGCAACATCGGCGGCAACGTCCACTTGAACCAGAACCAGGCGGGCTCGTTCTCCTTCGGGCGCGGGCAGACCGGCATCCTGGGCCAGATCAGCGGCAGCCCGATCGCGAGCTTCCTGCTGGGGGCGGTGGACAGCGGCACCGTGGCCTTCCGCACCGCGCCGAACAACTACCCACGGCAGAAGGCCTTCATCGTGCACCTCAGCGACACCTGGCAGTTCAACAGCAAGCTGTCGCTGAACTACGGCCTGCGCTGGGACTACTACTCGCCCTCGCGCGAGAAGTACGACCAGCTCGCCTTCTTCGATCCGAACGGCGTCAACCCCGACGCCGGCGGCCGTCTCGGCCGGCTCGCCTACGCGGGCAGCAGCTGGGGCGCGGCCAGCTACGGCGCGCCCTATCCCGAGAAGGACTGGTACGGCGGCTTCGCTCCGCGACTCGGCTTCACCTACGCGCTCAACCAGAAGACGCTGATCCACGCCGGCTGGGGAGTCTTCTACGACCGCGCGTTCTATCCCGGGTGGGGCGCCGGAATGAGCCAGGACGGCTTCAACTCGGACGTGACCTTCAACAGCAGCCTCGGCGGCCTCGCGCCGGCCTTCTACCTGCAGGACGGCTTCCCGCAGAACTTCACGCCCCCGCCGTTCATCGACTCGGGTTTCCGCAACGGCCAGGGGCTGATGTACCGCCCCCTCGACGCGAACGAGCGGGCCCACTCGCAGCAGTGGAACCTCACGGTCGACCGCGAGATCAGGCCGGGCTTCACCGTCGGCCTCGCCTACGTCGGCAGCCACGGCTCGCGCGTACCGTCGGCCAACCTCCCGATCAACACGCTCGACCCTCGGCTGCTGTCGATGGGCCAGGCGCTCTACGACGAGTTCCAGCCCGGGCAGACGTCGCTCAACGGCGTGCCGATCCCGTACGAGGGCTGGGTCGAGCAGATGCAGAGCTGCGCGCCGACAGTGGCCCAGGCGCTGCTGCCGTACCCGCAGTACTGCTCGACGCTGCAGGGCATGAACGAGAACCACGGCACGTCCGACTACAACTCGTTCCAGGCCAAGATCCAGAAGCGCTTCTCGCACGGCACGTTCTTCCTGGTCTCGTACACGCTCTCGCGCCTCTACACGAGCGGATCCGACAACACCCAGTCGGACGCCGTGACCTGGAGCGGCGCGAGCGGCTCGATCTCGCCCTACGAGGTGGAGCGCAACCGCGCGCTGGCCGTCGACGACGTGACGCACGTGCTGTCGGCCGCGCTCGTGTGGGACCTGCCGCTCGGGAAAGGCAAGCGCTGGGCGAACAAGGACGGCGCGACAAACGCGATCCTCGGCGGCTGGCAGCTCTCCACGATCTTCCGCTACTCGTCCGGCATCCCGTTCTTCTTCCGCTCGAGCTACTGCAACGTGCCGGGCCAGTTCCGCACCGCCTGCATCCCCTCGACGAGCGGGGACATCTTCGCCCAGAGCTTCGACAACCTCGACGTGACGCAGCCGGTCTTCAACCAGGGCGCCTTCACCTCGCCGGACGCGTTCAACTTCAACTACGGCAACGGGCCGCGCATCAGCGAGTTCCGCAAATCCGGCTACCGAAACCAGGACCTGACGCTGATGAAGAACACGAATCTCTTCCGCGACGTCAACCTCCAGTTCCGGATCGAGGCCTTCAACGTCTGGAACTGGCACAACTGGAACAGCTCCTCCACCCAGTGGGGCGGCAACGCCTTCAACACCGACGTCGCGAGCCCGGATTTCGGCATGTGGAACGGCAGCGTGACCGATCCACGCGTGATCCAGCTCGCACTGCGACTGGAGTTCTAGCGCACTCGATTTCGTAGCCGTCGTCGGTCGTCCGCCAGGCCGGCCGGAGACCCTCCGAGGTCTTCGGGCCGGCCTGGCCCGTGTCGGGAGCACGAGCCGTCGGATCACCGGGAGGCATCCTTGAGCACTTCTACTCCGGTCCCCGCCGCCGCGGCCTCCATCCCGCGCGTGCCGTCGATCGACGTGTTCCGCGGCTTCGTGATGTTCCTGATGCTCGCCGAGGCGATGCACCTCTGGACGCTCCACGAAGCCTTCCCCGCGAGCGGCTTCTGGGCGCTCGTCGCCTTCAACACGACACACGTGCCCTGGCAGGGCTGCTCGCTCCACGACCTGATCCAGCCCGCCTTCTCGTTCCTGGCCGGGGCCTCGCTGCCCTTCTCGATCGCGAGCCGCCGCGCGCGGGGCGACGGCTTCGGCAAGATGCTGGCCCACGCCGTGCGCCGCAGCCTGATCCTGATCCTGCTCGGGATCTTCCTGCGCTCCATGGAGAGCCCAGAGACCTACTGGACGTTCGAGGACACGCTCACGCAGATCGGTCTCGGCTATACCCTGCTCTTCCTGGTGGCCTTCGCGTCGCTGCGCGTTCAGGCGGCGGTGTTCGCCCTGATCCTCGTCGGCTTCTGGGCGGCCTTCGCGCTCTACCCGCTGCCGCCCGCGAGCTTCGACTACCCGAGCGTCGGCGTGCCGGCCGGGTGGCCGCACCTCTACACCGGCTTCCTCGCACACTTCAACAAGAACTCGAACCTTTCGTGGGCGTTCGACACCTGGTTCCTGAACCTGTTCCCGCGCCACTCCCCGTTCCTGTTCAACGAGGGAGGCTGGTCGACGCTCAGCTTCATCCCCACGCTCGCCACGATGATGCTGGGCCTGTGGACGGGCGACTGGCTGAAGAGCGCGCGCGAGCCGCGGGCCAAGCTGCGGGGCCTCGTCGTCGCGGGCATGGCCCTCACGCTCGGCGGCCTGGTGCTGCAGTGGCTGCACCTGTGCCCGATCGTGAAGCGGATCTGGACCTCGTCCTACACGCTCTACAGCGGGGGCCTGATCCTGCTCATCCTCGCGGGCTTCTACGCGGTGATCGAGATCCACGGCTGGAAGCGCTGGTCGTTCTGGCTGACGGTGATCGGCGCGAACTCGATCGCGATCTACGTGATGAGCTGGACGCTCGAGCACTTCGTCTCGGAGAGCCTGAAGATCCACCTCGGCTCGGCCCCGTTCCTCGTCTTCGGACCGCCCTTCGAGCCGGTGCTTCGGGGCGCGTGCGTCCTGCTCGTGTTCTGGGGAATCCTCTACTGGATGTACCGGCGGAAGATCTTCATACGGATATGACCCTGCTCGTCTAGCGTTGCTCCGGCGCGGCCTGGTTCTTCTGGCGGTTCTGCTGCGCCTTGATCTCGAGGAAGCGCGCGAGCGCGCGATCGGCCCGCTCCTTGTCGCCGCTGCGGCGGTAGAGCCGCGCCAGCGCGTACCGCGGCTCCGCGTAGTCGGGGTCGAGCCGGGCCGCCTCCTCGAGTTCGCGGAGCGCCTCCGCGACGAGGCCCCGCTTCTCCAGCGCGACGCCGAGCTGGTAACGGGCCTGCGGAAAGCGCGGATCGGCAGCGAGCGATTCGCGGAAGCGGGCTTCCGCCGCTTCGGTCCGATCGAGTCGCGTGAGCAGCAGGCCGAGATTGAGCGCCGGCCAGGGCGAAGCGGCCTTCTCCCCGCGGTTCAGCCGGAGCGCCTCCTCGAAGCTGCGCTCGGCCTCGTCGAAGCGCCCGAGCGCTTCGTAGCAGAGGCCCAGGTTGTCGTAGGCCCTCGTGTAGCGGCGGTCGAGCTGCGTGGCGCGCTGCAGGCCTTCGACCGCCGCCGCGTACTGTCCGTCGTCCTGGTCCAGCCGCGCCGTCCAATAAGGATAGAGCGGGTTCGCCGGAGCGGCCGCGGCGAGCTTCGCGAGCTCGGGACGGGCCCAGTCGCGGCGCCCGAGGGCGACGTAGGCCATGACGAGGGTGAAGCGGCTGCGCTCGTCGAGCGGCGCGACCTTCTCCGCCTTCTTGAATGCGATCGCGGCGTTGAGGGGCCGGCCCCTCAGGAAGAAGACGCCGCCGAGCGTGCGAAGAACCTCCGACGATCCTGGATGCGCCTCGGCGGCCTGCAGCAGCAGCG
>Ga0068862_100005838_pt1 | contig 10257 bp, 13 predicted proteins | sample KBSSwiS52_FD_66598 | JGI IMG/M metagenome (GOLD analysis project Ga0068862, IMG submission 66598) | Switchgrass rhizosphere microbial communities from Kellogg Biological Station, Michigan, USA - KBS Switchgrass S5-2 | ecosystem: Host-associated > Plants > Roots > Rhizosphere > Soil ... | reverse complement strand
ACACCCTCCTCGCCGGCATCGCCTACCACCGGGCGATGATCGAAGTGATGGCCCCGCTCAGGCCGCAGTCGGCTGCGCGAACCTCTTGACGAACTCGAGCGCGGTGTCGCAGACCTCGCGCCAGCCGCTGTCGATCGTCAACGAATGCCCGCGGTTCTTGATCGATTTGATCTCGGTCACCGCGGGATTGCGCTTCTGTTTGTTGTAAGAGGCGCTGGCGATCGCCCAGGGGACCGTGTGGTCTTTCTCGCCGTCGATGATCAGTAGCGGACCGCGGTCTGGATTCTTGGTGTCGACCTTGGCCTCGGTGAACGGATTGAGGTTGGCGTTCGCCATCTGCATCAGCGCCCCTCCCGGTGCCGCCACGTGGTAGCGCTCGTAGAGTTCCTGGGCCTCCTCGTCGGAGAGCGCGGTCCCCCAGCCGTACTTGAACTGGTCGAGGGTGAGGGTCACCGCGCGACCCTTGTTGAGCGGGTTCTTGAGCACCGGCGACGCCGACTTCAAGGCCGAGATCGGCAGCGGCAGGACGCCCCGGAAGGGACCAGGGTCGACCGCGACGGTCACCGCCGCGAGCCCGCGCCCGGCGATGATCTGCGCCAGCAGGCCGCCGGTCGAGTGGCCGATCACCGCCGGCTTCGTCTCGAGCGCAGCGATCACCTCGGCGGTGTGCTCGGCGACCTGACCGATCGTCTTATTGGCGAGGACGTCTGGGTTGGCCCGCGCCTCCTCGACCGTCTCGGGATCGTCGGGCCAGTCGGGAGTCAGGGCCGGGTAGCCGGCCTCCGCGAAGACGCCCGCCCAGTTGTCCCAGCTGCTCGGCAGCAGCCACAGCCCGTGGATGAAGACGACCGGCGTTCCCCCGGCCGCGTTCGCCTCGTCGATCTGTTTCCTCTCCCTCTCGCTAATCGCCATCGCTCGCCTTTCGTCGATCTCCCGAGGCCTGCCGCTCCCTAGACTGCCACCCATGTCCAGCTATTCGGTCAAGAACCTGATGGAGATCGAGCCGCAGGGCGACAGCGACGCCTTCCAGCTCCGCTTCGCCCGCAAATACCTCGACTCGCAAGAGCTCGGCGTCTCCCACGAGCGCTACGCGCCCGGCTACACCTCGACCTTCGGCCACCACCACGACGTCCAGGAGGAGGCCTACATCGTCGTCGAAGGCTCCGGTGCGATCAAGCTCGACGACGAGCGGATCGAGCTCAAGCAGTGGGACGTCGTCCGGGTCGCCCCCGAGGTGGTCCGCGGCTTCGACGCCGGCCCCGAGGGCCTGACCCTGATCGCCGTCGGCGGTCGCAAGCCCGAGGGCGGCGACGGCCACCCGATCGAAAACCGCTGGCCCGCCTGACCCTCCCGCCCCGCCCAGGTTTCAGCGCCCCGACCCGGGGCTAGGATCACCCTATGGGCCCCCAGCAGCAGAAAGAGATCCACTGGCGCAAATGGATCCTCGGCGTCCTCATCGCCCTCGTCGTCATCGTCGCCCTGCAGAACTCCCAGCAGGTCTCCTTCGAAGTCCTCTTCGCCAGCTTCGACGCGCCGATGATCGTGATGCTCCTCGCGTTCGCCTTGCTCGGCGCCCTCATCGGCTGGGCCGCCCCTGTCCTGATCCGCCACCGCCGCAGCGAACGCGCCGCCCGCGGCGGCGCCGTCGACGCCAAGGAGATCAAGAAGAAATAGCGCCACCGATCAGGATGACTTGATTCTTTAGCTAATACGTGTAGGTTCTCCGATTGATCAAAGCAGTCGATTGAATCGGGGCAAGGGGGCAGGACCTATACGGCTCAAGTTGATTCTCATCGTTGTGTCATCCCCCGGCGAATCCAAACCGATGAGCAAGACCGAATTCACGACTCGGGTCAACGAAATCTGCATCCAGGTACCTCCCACCTACGAAGAAGAACTGGAAAACTCGAAAAAGGCGGAAAGAAGCCCTCCAAAGCGGAAAAGAATCTGAAGGCGGCGATTCCGCCCCTCGAAGCGGCGTCGAACAGATGGAAGGGGTGACGCCGCCGCCGGGCGAAGAGCAAAACCTGGAAGAACTCATCGCCTCTCTGGAATCAGCCGCGAAGGGTGTCGAAGAAAAACCGACCTCCGAACTGAGCGGTCCGAAATCGCCGTTCGCGGAATTCCAGAAACTAAGCGGGGAATTCGGCTTCGAAACGTGCGAAGGGCTGTAAGCGGCCAACGGGCGAGCGGATTACCGCATGCCCTGTCCGGCTGGCTGCCGGAACAGCTCTGGCGACGGGATCCCGATCAGTTCGCCCTGATAGCGCTTGCGGTTTCCATAGACGAGCCAGGTCGTGTCGATTTCGCCGATCTCCTGCACGAAGTTGCAGCTCGTCCGGGTGCTTCGTCAGGTGCTCGAGGTGAGTCAGTCCCGCTTCATAGCGGCCGGCAAGGAGCTCTTCCGCGACGATCGGCTTCGACTGGACGTCGAAGATCTCATCCCAGTCGTCGGCATCGATGTAGCCGGCGGTGGCCAACGAGGCCGAGCGTCCTGGGCCGCTCGACCTCGCGGCGGCTGAGTATCGCCAAGGCCTTGGTCGGATAGATGAACGAAATCTGCGAGCAGGCCTCAAAGCAACGCGAAGAAGACCTGAAGGCCGAAACGGAAGACAGCGACGGATCTGGGGGCAGCGAGGAAATGGCGGACCTGGTCAACGTGGCGCTCGAGTCCGTCGAAGACATGGCGGATGAACTGGCGGATCTGGATCCGCCGGCGGCCCAGAAGAAGATGGCCGACGCGCTTGTCAAAGACCTTGAACAGGAAGTCGAAGCCCGGAAGGCGGCCCCTGACGAACCAGTCACCCCGACTTCCTTCAAGGCCGCCAACGCTACCGCTCATAGCGCCCAGCTGTACGCCTGCCAGATCTAGCCGGTCAGCCTTCGGCGGCCACGAGTTCGATCCGGGCCGCGGCTACCTCGGTGCCCTGCAGGTCTCTGAGCAATCCGGACACGGTCCGTAGACGCTCGTCTAGCTCCCGGTCCGCCAACAGCCGGTCGATCGCGCCGGTCAGTTCCTCCGCCCCGTGCCCGTACGTATCGAGCCGAACCCCGAAGCCCGTCTCGTCGATCCGCTGCGCGTTGTCGTGCTGGTCCCAGAAGATCGGCAGGACGACCATCGGCTTGCCGAAGTAGAGGGACTCGGTGACGGTGTTGTTGCCGCCGTGTGTGATCACGAGGTCGACCTTGGGGAGGATCGAGGTCTGGGGGAGGAACCCGGCGCCGGCCATGTTGGGGGCGAGGTCGATTTCCTTGGCCTGGGGGCCCTTGGAGACGATCAGGCGGTAGGGCTGGTCGCCGAGCTCTGCGATGAGGTTGCGCATCAGGTCGACGTCGGCGGAGCCGAGGGAGCCCATCGAGAGGTAGATGAGGGGATCGGCGCCGTCGTGCATCGCTTGCGGCACGTCCCAGGCGGAGTCGGTGTCGCGGACGCTGGCTTGGAGGTTGTGCCAGTGATGGCCGAGCGGCCGGGCGCGGGGGTAGTCGATCGCCTCGGGACAGAGGTAGAGGTTGAGCCAGGGGCTCTCGTGGATGAAGTCGTAGCGGGGCAGCGGCGGCGTGCCGCGCTCCTGGCACCACTCGCTGAAGTCGTCGTGGATGCCCTGCAGCGTGTGGCTGTAGGCGGCCCAGAAGGTGTCCCAGTCGCGGCTGTCGGCGGTGGGCAGACCGGAGAAGGGCGGCGGGATCAGGTGGTCCTTCATCTCGGCTGGGTTGCAGGAGGCGATCCGCACCCAGGGGATGCCGGAGGTGAGGAGGGCGGGAAAGGTGACGACGTTGTCCTCGACGACGACGTCGGGGCGGAGCTGGTCGAAGATCTGGTGCAGGCGGTCGTCGACATATCTGGCGCCGTCAATCAGGGCCTGGAAGGTCGGGGCGATGAAGGAGCCGAGCTGTTCGATCGTCGGTTCGCGGAAGACCGGCGCCGTTTCGCGGATGAAGTCCTTCCAGAACTGACCCGGGACTTCCTCTTGTTCGGGCGGCGGGGTGAGCCGGATCAGGCGCTCCTCGAAGCCTTTCTCCTCGAGCGTGCCGGCGAACGACTCCTCGACGATGAACACCACCCGGTGGCCGCGCTTGCGGAGCACGTCGCCGATTCCGACGCAGTTGTTGGTCGGGCCGAAGGCCCCCTCGGGGAAGAAGACGATCGTCGAGTGCTCGGGCACGCGCTCCATTTATCGCAACGGGCGGCCGCGACGCAAGCTCAGCCGGCGATCAGCGGCCGGCGCCAGCCGACGCTGCGCCCCGCTTCGGCGAAGGCCGCCCGCAGGAAGTTCCTTCCCGCCCCCGCCCGGTCGGCCGGGACCTCGCAGGACTCGGCGAGGACCGTGGTGCAGCCGGCCTGCGCCGCCTCGGCCAGCCGGCGCTGGATCAGCGCGGTCTGGAAGCCGCGGTGGCGCGCCTCCGCCGCGGTGGCGTCGAGCCCCAGCACCGCGATTCCGTCGTGCAGGAGCATCGCGCCGCAGCCGACCTCGCGTTCGTCGAGGTAGGCGGCGTAGCAGTGCCAGCCCTCGAGGTCGGGCAGGCCGAGCAGGGGAACCGTTGCCAGGTCGGAGATGCCGATCGCGTCGGCGAAGATCAGCGACATCCCTTCGGTCTCGGCGGCGGTCAGCTCGCGAACCTCGACCAGGCCTTCGCTGCCTGCGCTCGGTGCCATGCCGGGACGGATGTAGCGGCGCATCGTCGGCCCCTGTTCGTAGCCGCGCTCGGCGAGCCAGACCTCGGCGGCCTCGCTGCCGGGACGGTCGGAGGCGACCTGCACCAGGTAGTCGACCTCGCGCGAGCGCATCCATTCGACCGCTTCGGCGAGGTGCCCGTCCTCGAGCGCGCCGGGCTCGGCCGCGCCCTGCACGGTGTTCATCAGCGCAGAGTCGGCCAGCCCGGCGCAGGTGGTCGCCAGGACTGGCCCGAACCAGCGTTTCCTTATTTCCAGCTCATCGACGGCGTCACGCGGTGCTGCGCCCCAGATTCCCTCCCGGAATTGGAGCTCGGCCGCCGCGATCGCAGCTGCGTCGTACCGCATCGCTGTGCCTTCCCTGGCACGGCCTCCGGTCCTCCCATCCACTATATGGACAAGAGTCCCTGCGTATCAAGCCAAGAATCGCTTCGGTGGCCGGATTTCACCAACTTTTAGGGAGGCTCGAGCGCTCTAGAGCCCCGGCGGGTGCCTGGCGATGAAGCCGGCGAGGGTTGCCGGGTCGGGCATCCCCATCTTCCAGCGCGGTCCCGACACCCCCGGCCAGTTGCCGCGGGTGTCGAAGCGCAGGCCGGCGACGACCATGAAGACGTGGTCGCGGTTGGCGTAGACGGTGATCCACCTGCCAATCCCCGCTTCGCCCCAGTAGGCGAGCTGACCAGAAACCATCGTCGTCGCCAGCAGTTCGCCGGCGTGCAGCGCGTAGCCGACCGCCCCCGAGCAGTCGTATCCCTTGCTGAGGAAGCTGCGATGGCCGCCACCCCAGACGTACGGCCTGCCGTTGATGTGGTTCGCCGCAGCGATCACCCGCGCGACTACGGGCGGCGCCCCGGGCGGGGCTATCGCCCGGCCTCCGATCAGTTCGCTGCCGCAGTTTTCGCTGGTCCGCACCGCGCCCGGAGGGGTCGGTATGCAGCCGGTACCCCAGGGCGTGCCCGCCGCCGCGGCTGGCGCCACCGGCATCGCCGCCGCCGCGGCGGCGAGAGCACACAGAACCGGCACGAAGCTGATCGCGATCCGTTTCACGGTGCGCGTCAGGGTACGGCACGACGGCAAGCCCGCACGAAAAGGGGCGGCCCGGAGGCCGCCCCTTTCGCGATCAGCGGTTGCAGCCGCTTGCTACCTGGACCTCAGCCCTTCGGGGTGCAGGCGCGGACGAACTGCGCTTTCGCCTGGGTGCCGTCGGCGAACTTGGCCAGAGCCTGAGCCTGCAGCTTGCCGTCGGTGCATTTGGCGGTCAGCGGGTGGTAGGTCTTGCCGCCGACCTTGACGTTGCGGTCGATCGTCAGGTCGAAGCTCGTCACCGAGCCCGCGCCGCCGGCGATCTTCGGGATCGTCGCGACCGATTTCAGGCCGTAGCGGCCATTGGCGTGTTTCTTGATTTTCACCGTGGTGACGATCGCCCCAGTGATCGGCGCGTTGAAGTACGCGTGGACGTAGAGGGTAGTCGTGCCGCCCGAGAAGCCGCCGTTGACGACCAGCAGTTTGGAGCTGACCGGGATCGGTTTCTGTTCGGGGAAGGCAACCTCGACGGTGGTGTTGCCGGTGCCGATGATCGCGTCACCGCAGGCCGCTTCCGCAGCTTTGGTGTCGCGCGACTGCAGCTGCCCGCCTTTGCAGGTCGGGATGCCTTTCACGTTGACGAAGCCGTTTTTGTCGGTTTCGACTTCGACCGTCGTCAGCGCCGGCGGATGGCTGCCGTCGGTGGTCGCGATCTTGGCCGAGGCCTGCAGCGAGATCGGTGCCGGCGTTTTCTTCGACAGCGCCTTCGGCGAGAAGTGGCCGTCCGCAGTGAATTTCAGGTTCCCCACCTGCACGGTCACAGGACCTTCCCCGGCCGCGCTGGCGAAGCCGACCGCGGTCAGCGCCACCAAGGCGCAGAGCGCGGCAGTCAACGTCAAGAACTTGCGCATTTCCCTTTATCTCTCCTTTTGCAGCAACCCGTACGAGCCGCTGCGGTGAAACCATTGCGTGGATTCGTGAAGAATTCCCTCTCGGCGAGCAAATTACCAACTTTTACCTATTCGTAAACCCCGCCGCGGTAACCAACATAAACCCGTAAAAGAGCCAAACGGAGCGCTTTATCGGTACCGAAATGTGGCCGGAGGAGTTTAGGTAGCCGGCTCGGCCAGCCGCGCCCGCTCGCGTTCTGCGCTCGCCCGCTCCGGGGCGAGGAACGGCAGCGAGATCCAGAAGACCAGGTGGGGGAGGCGGGTCGGCAGCCGCGCGGCGGCGCCGTGCAGGATCTCGCTGTAGAGCAGCTCGTTGATCCCGCCCACGCCGAGCCAGGCGTCTGCTGCTCGCCCCACGACTCGGACGGTACCGCAGTGGCGCCGGCTCAGTCTCCGATCCAGATCGTCTGCTCGCGATCGGGCCCGACCCCGACCAGCCGCACCGGCACGCCGACGAACTCGGCGATGAAGTCGAGGTAGTCGCGCGCCGCGGCCGGCAACTCGGACTCGCTGCGGGCGCCGCCGATGTCCTCGTCGAAGCCGGGCAGCTCCTCGTACTCCGGTGTCGCCGAGTGGAGGATCGACTGGTGGTAGGGGAAGCTGTCGAGCTCGGCGCCTTCGCGCGAGCGGTAGCGGACCGCGACCCGCAGCGGCCCGAGGCCGCGCAGCACGTCGAGCTTGGTGATCGCCAGTGCGTCCATCCGGTTCAGCCGCACCGCGTAGCGCAGCGCCACCAGATCCATCCAGCCCGCCCTCCGCCGCCGCCCGGTCGTCGTCCCGTACTCACGGCCGACCTCGACCATCCGCTCGCCGACGTCGTCGGTCAGCTCGGTCGGGAAGGGACCGGCGCCGACCCGCGTCGCATAGGCCTTGGCGATCCCCCAGACCTCGCTGATGTCGGTCGGCCCGACGCCGGCGCCGACCGTCGCCGCGCCGGCGATCGGGTTGGAGGAGGTGACGAAGGGATAGGTGCCGTGGTCGAGGTCGAGCAGGGTCGCCTGGGCGCCCTCGAAGATCACCGTCCGCCCGGCGTCGAGCTCATCCCAGCAGAGCCGCGCGGTGTCGGCGATGTGCGGCTCGAGCCGGTGCCCGAAGCTGACGTGTTCCTCGACCATCGAGTGGACGTCGAGCCGCGGGTCGGGGCCGAGCTCGGCGGCAGCGCGAGCCTCGTCGTTGCCCTCGCGCCGCAATTTGCGGCGCTGCACGCCGAGTTCGCGCAGCGCCTGTTGCTTCGGCTCGAGCGCGGCGCGGATCTTCGTCCGCAGGATCTTCTCGTCGAGCAGGTCCTGGACGCGGATCCCCAGTCGCAGCGCCTTATCGGCGTAGGCGGGGCCGATCCCGCGCCGCGTCGTCCCGATCGAGTTCTTCCCCAGCATCGTCTCGCCCGCCGTATCGAGCAGCACGTGGTAGGGCATGATCAGGTGCGCGTTGGCCGATATCCGCAGGTTGGAGACGCCGATCCCGGCCCGTTTCAGGTCCTCGATCTCGCCCAGCAGCACCCGCGGGTCGACGACCACCCCGTTGCCGATCACGCAGGTCTTGTCCTGGTGGAGGATCCCCGACGGAATCAGGTGGAATTTGTATTCGCGGCCCTCGCGGACGATCGTGTGGCCGGCGTTGTTGCCGCCCTGGTAGCGGACGATCGTGCTCGCGTTCGCGGCGAGGACGTCGGTCACCTTGCCCTTACCCTCGTCGCCCCACTGGGCGCCCACTATGACTACGCCAGGCATAGGGACTGGATTCTGACGATGCCGGCGGGCCGCCGCCGAACGGTCCGGCGCGGGTCGAGAGGAGCGATGGCTCAGGCAGCCTGTCCGTAGCGCCGGTCGGTGCCGAAGACCGGCACCTCGTCGCACATCTGGGTCAGCCGCGAGACCGTCCGCGGTCCGATCTGCTCCTCGAGGTCCTCGTGGGCGAGGTTGGTGGTGATCAGGATCGAGCGCTGCGTCTCGTAGCGCTCGTTGATCAGCGCGTACAGCTGCTCGAGCACCCAGTCCGAGCGTTTCTCGGCCCCGAGGTCGTCGATGTGGAGGAGGTCCACCGAGGTGAGCCGCTCGAAGAAGGAGAGGTAGTTGTCGCCGCCCGGCTCGGCGTCGTAGGTGCGGCGGATCCGCGCCAGCAGTTTCGGCAGCGAGTAGATAGCGACCGTCCGTCCCGCTTCCAGCGCCGCGCTGGAGATCAGCATCGCCAACGTCGTCTTGCCGGTTCCGGTGTCGCCGAAGAGCCAGAGGCCGCGGCCCTCGTCGAGGCGCTGCTCGAGCTCGTCGACGAACCCCTGGACCTCGGCGACGGCGGCCTTGGTCTGCAGGTCGCGGGCCATGTCGGAGACCGGTGGGCGGTCGAAGGAGACGCCGCGATAGCGGGCCGGGATCGTCGAGGCGACGCCGCGGGCGCGGCCCTTGCGCAGCCGCTGGGCCCGGCACTCGCAGGGACGGGCGACGTCCTCGGGGCCGAGGATCCAACCCGAGCCGTCGCAGACCCCGAGCGGGCAGACCTGGTCGCGGAAGGGCTCCGAGCGGGCGATCGCCGCCATCATCAAAAGTCCGGCCCCGCGGCCTCGGCCAGCGGCGGGCCTTCGCCGACCGGCTGCTCGATCGGCGCCTCCTGGCCGGTGTGGTCGGCGAATTTGGGATAGCGGTCGAGGAAGACCAGCTTCCTGGTCCCGATCGGGCCGTTCCTATGCTTGGCGATGATCAGGTCGGCGAGGCCGTCCGGCTCTTCGTCGGGGTCGCGGTAGTAGTCCTCGCGGTAGAGGAAGGCGACGACGTCGGCGTCCTGCTCGATCTGCCCCGACTCGCGCAGGTCGGAGAGCTGCGGCTTCGGCGGCGTCCGTTGCTCGGGGGCCCGCGAGAGCTGCGAGATCGCGACCACCGGCACCTCGAGCTCGCGGGCCAGGATCTTCAGCCCGCGGCTGATCTGGCCGACCTGCTCGACCCGGTTGGCGCGCATGTCGTCGCTCCGCATCAGCTGGATGTAGTCGAGGATGATCAGCCCGAGGCCGCCGCGGTCCTGTTCCTGGGCGTGCAGGCGGCGCGCCTTGGCGCGCAGGTCGAGGATGCCGAGGTCGGAGGAGTCGTCGAACCAGAGCGGCGCCTGCTCGAGTTCGTTGCAGGCACGGACCACCTTCGGCCAGTCGCGCTGGCTGACCTGGCCCTTGCGCAGCTTGTCGCCGGAGATCCGGGCGCGGCAGGCGATGAAGCGCTGGGCCAGCTCGACCTCCGACATCTCGAGCGAGAAGAAGGCGACCGGCAGGTCGCGCTTGACCGAGACGTTTTCGGCGATGTTGGCGACCAGCGCGCTCTTGCCCATCGCCGGGCGGGCGGCGACGATGATCAGGTTGCCGGGCTGGAAGCCGCCGGTGATCGCGTCGATGTCGCGGAAGCCGGCCGGCGTTCCGGTCATCTCGGTCTCGCCGGTCGAGAGCTTCTCCAGCCGGTCGACCTCGTCGTGGAGGATCTCGGAGAGCAGCTTGAAGTCGGAGGCCTGCTCTTTGTGGGCGACGTCGAACAGCAGCTTCTCGGCTCGCTCGGAGAGCTCGCGCGGCTCGCCCGCCCGCTGGTTGACCCAGCCCTGGATCTCCTGGCCGGCGCCGAGCAGCCGCCGCAGCAGCGA
>Ga0068862_100005836_pt1 | contig 10259 bp, 10 predicted proteins | sample KBSSwiS52_FD_66598 | JGI IMG/M metagenome (GOLD analysis project Ga0068862, IMG submission 66598) | Switchgrass rhizosphere microbial communities from Kellogg Biological Station, Michigan, USA - KBS Switchgrass S5-2 | ecosystem: Host-associated > Plants > Roots > Rhizosphere > Soil ... | reverse complement strand
ACCGCCAACAGCAACACCGTGAACTTCAACGGCACCTTGCTGCAGACGATCGCGGGCAGCTCGGCCACGACCTTCAACAATCTGACGGTCAACAACGCTAGCGGTGTCACGTTCAACGCGAATGCGACGGTCAACGGAGTGCTCACGCTTACGAGCGGCGAGGTCGGAACCGGTGCGGCGAACATTCTTACGCTCGGAACGGCAGCAACGGTCATTCGTACATCAGGTCTTGTTACCGGCACGCTTCGGAAGAACTTCGGCGGACCTGGTCCGATGTTCGAGATGCCGGTCGGAACAGCGGGCGTTTACTCTCCGCTGAATGTCACGGTGACACTCGGATCCGGACAGCTGACGGCGAAAGCGAACACAGGCGTTCCGGCGCTCCTGCTCCCGAACACGGCTCGAACGCTTCAGCGTTACTGGACTCTCTCGGGCAGCGGTATCCGGTCGAACCTAACCTTCAACTACGTCGACGGTGACGTTCCCGGTCCGCCCAATAATGAGAACATCTGGAACATCATTCGGGTGACGGGTGCGATCGCGGTCCGGTATCCGCCGACGCTGCCGAACGTGATAATGAATCCGGCGGGCAATCAGTTCTCGATCAATGGCGTCGAGTCTTACTCTGACTGGACGGCCGGCGAGCCGCTCGCTCCGACGGCAGCAAACGCCAGTGTTATCGGACAGGTTCGCGATGCACAGGGTCGTGGTGTATACGGAGCCCGCGTCGTTATTCAGAGCCAGGACGGCACGATTCTCTCGGCATTGACCAATCCGTTCGGATCCTATCGCATTGACGGCGTGCCGAGCGGTCAGAGCTATCTCGCATCCGTAACGCATAAGCGATACGTTTTTGTCTCGCAGACGATAAACGTCAGCGAGGACGTCGTTGGACTCGACTTCATAGCCGACTCCGAGGTGCGTCCGCTCAAGTCGACCGAACGCGATCCTTCGCCGTAGTCCGACGGCAAGGATCGCAACAGACCGAGAGCGTGCTCGAAGTGGTTTCGGGTACGCTCTCGCTTTCTAGCCGTCGTGCTACGGCACGGGCAAAGCAATCGCACCTCCGCCGATCCCGCTGTTCGAAACGGGAACATGAGGAGGTGAGATCTGAACGACATTCATGACGCCGACGTTAAAACTGCCGCTCGCCTTCGATACCAAGGATCTGCGAGCCGATCTTGCGAACTTTTCCTCCGCTGACTGGGTACCGCATTTCAACATCCACTATTACGAGGGCGACTGGAGCGGAATCGCTTTGCGAGCTCCGAATAACGGTCGGGCAGACCTATTTCCCGATCCTGAGGCAAAGGGTTTTGTTGACACCCCGGCGCTTGAGAGCTGTCCTTCTGTCAGAGCTGTGCTGTCAAGGTTCGAGTGCGAGACACGGTCGGTACGTTTCCTACGCCTACTCCCCGGCTCGAAGATCCGACATCATCGAGATTACGAACTGAGTCTAGAGGACGGTCTCGCTCGAGTGCACATTCCGGTAAGGACGAGTACAGAAGTTGAGTTCTATCTTGATGGCAAGCGGATCGAGATGAACGAGGGTGAGGCTTGGTACCTGAACTTCAACCTGTATCACAGCGTCGAGAACAACGGTCGAGACGAGCGTGTCCATCTCGTGATCGACTGCGTCGTCAACGATTGGTTCCGGAGTTTCTTTCCTTAACGCGTCGCCGCGCCTCTACGGTCCAGTCGACTATCGGTGTCATTCGCTGAGTTCCTTTTTCGGACCTCGGCATAGCTCACGCCGCAAACTTTATTCTGTCGACATGTAACGGTGGTCGTAAGTAAGACCTTCTCGAAAGTCCTGCCTTCGCCAAAGGCGCGCCCAAGCGAGAATTGGGTCGTTCTTATCAACTCTCCACGTTTCTCGGCGGGGAAGTATTCCTCGAAGAGCTTCATTACATTGTCGAATGGAATCCCGGGCGAGGTAAAGACATCTACGACGTCCCTATTCGGTCTCACAGACCAACGTAGTATCTCTCCCTCCTCGTCGTACGAGACATTGATTTCGATACATCCTCTAGATGACTCGCCGCAGAAGGTTTCGTCCTGACTCCTGAACTTGATCGGACTCTGCGCACTGATGAAACCAATGAGCGCCAGAATCATAAGTGGGCAAAACAAGTATTTTTCCATGATTTAATTCCTTTCGTTTACGCCTTTTCAGCGGTCGGGACAACAGACGGCAAAATGCGGTTGCTCCTAAAGTCTAGTTGATCGGAAAATCGGCAGCCTCTCGACGTCAGCGAGGACTTGTGCACATAGCTTGCGCTCTGCGAACTGTGAAATGACGCTACCAGAACTAGCACGCTGACGTAAAGAGAGTTTTGAACGCGATTCTAGGTCGATGAACACGATGGGGCGTCCTGCTTTCGCATTTTAGCAACAGCCGTGATCGCGCTACGCCCAATAGTTCCGATCGAGCGAGCGGAAATTGATAGCTTCGCTGACATGACCGGACTGGATGTTCTCGCTTGAATCGAGATCGGCGATCGTACGGGCTACTTTCAATATCCTGTCGTGTGCGCGTGCAGACAGGCCCTGTTTATCCATGGCATTCTCGAGCAACGCTTCGCAATCCGTATCCAACTCGCAATACGTCCGAATTTGTTTCGGCGACATCGCAGAGTTTGAAAAAACACCATCACCGGCGAAGCGGGCAAGTTGAACTTCTCGAGCGCGGATGACTCGCTTACGTATCTCGGCAGACGATTCACTCTTCTCGACTCCCTTGCCACGCAACTCGTTGAACTTCACCGCGGGCACATCGACGTGGATATCGATACGGTCCATCAGGGGCCCCGAGATCTTACTGACATATCGCTGGATCTGGAATTCGTTGCACGTGCAACGCCGCGAAGTCGATCCGAAATATCCGCACGGACAAGGATTCATCGACGCGACAAGCGTAAAGTTCGCCGGGAACGTGAGCGACGTCGCGGCTCGTGAGATCGTAACTTGCTTGTCTTCCATCGGCTGACGGAGAACCTCGAGCACGCTGCGATCAAACTCCGGTAGTTCGTCAAGAAACAAAACGCCGAGATGTGCGAGTGACACTTCACCCGGACGCGGTATCGATCCGCCGCCGATCAGACCGGCTTGTGAGACGGTGTGATGCGGATTCTTGAACGGCCGCTCCGTGATCAGTCCCGAGCGGCCGGTCAGTCCGACCACCGAATGGATCTTTGTTATCTCGAGAGCTTCGTCGAATTCGAGTGGCGGCAATACTGTCGGCAGGCGTTTCGCAAGCATCGTCTTTCCGGAGCCGGGCGGTCCGATGAAAAGGATGTTGTGCCCGCCCGCGCTCGCGATCTCAAGCGCGCGTTTGGCATTTTTCTGGCCGCGGACTTCCGAAAAGTCGAATCGATAACTGAACCCGAGCTCTTTGAATTCAGTGATCTCCAGCTTGAGTGGCTGGACGCGCTTGGGTGCTCCCTCGGCGAGCTCTTGCACGAGTAATGCTGACTCGCGAAGGTCGCGGACGGGAAAGACATCGATGCCCTGGACCACCGCTGCCTCGGTTGCGTTCTCTTCGGGGAGCAGAATACTTTTTATTCCGCTATTTCTCGCGGCGAGCGCGATCGAAAGCGCACCACGGACGGGACGCACACGACCGTCGAGCGATAATTCGCCAACGCTGAGGATGTTGTTAAGATTGTCGAGCCGTCCCAAGTCGGCATGCGCGCCCAGGATACTAAGCGCGATCGGCAGATCGAAACTCGCACCTTCCTTTCGTACATCGGCCGGAGCGAGATTTACAGTCGTCCTTTGGATCGGGAAAAAGTAACTGCTGTTATCGATCGCCGCACGAATGCGTTCGCGGGATTCGCGTATCGCGGTATCCGGCAGGCCGACGATCGTGAACGGTGGCAGGCCTTCGTCTTTCTTGGGTACTGGCTGTAGGTTGACTTCGATGTCGACGACGAGCGCGTCGATGCCGTACACTGCGGCCGATTGGGAGAGGAAGAGCATAAGCAAATTAAATTTTGGCGAGATTGTATATCAGAAGGAGCTTTGACGGGTAGTGAAAAATTCATTTGAGGTTAGAGATCCGGATTTCGAACGACGTGTTCGTGTGAACTTTGAACAACAACGCGTGATGCAGCTCATTGGCGCGAAGCTCGGAACGGTCGAGCCGGGTGTCGTCGAGATCACGGTTCCCTTTCGAGAAGATCTGACTCAGCAAGATGGTTACATCCATGCGGGGATCGTCACTACTATCCTCGACAGTGCCTGCGGATACGCTGCGTACACCTTGATGCCGGCCGACTCGTCGGTGCTGAGTGTGGAATTCAAAGTAAACCTGCTAGCGCCCGCGAAAGGCGCAACGATCACGGCTCGCGCCGAAGTGAAGCGGTCCGGCAGGACACTCACCGTCTGTTCGGCCGATGCATTCGCGGATGATTCACTGTGCGCAACAATGCTCGCGACAATGATCTGCCGCTGAAAGTCACCTAAAAGTGAACCGGATACGACGCCAAACCTGATGTATCGCCCGAAACTTTAAGCGCAAGAAATCTGCTTAACCCTTTTCGACTAATTATTTACACGCTTTTCCAAGTGCGCTAGGATGCAGTGGGCCGCGCTACATCACCATGAGTTCAAACGCATTTACATTCGAAATACCCGAGTCTCGTCTCAAACCTTTAGTCTCCGAACTCCGCGAGTCGATCAAAGCCGACTGCGGTACGGATTATTCGGAAAAAGCTGTACAGGATTCCGTGGTCGAGTGGCTGGGCCAGCGACTCGACACGCTTTTCGAGGATGCGTTCGAACGATTGACGTCGCCGAGCTACGAGGACGCACGCGAGTTTGCAAGACTACTCGATCACGTAAAGCCGGCTGAAGCGGCGGCGGCTTCCGCCGTCGGCTCGACTCAGGTCGAAGACGTGAACGTCTTCAATGGCAACAGGCTATTCTCTCCGGACAAGATGGCAGCGATCGTCTCGTATTTCGCCGCGAACGCGTCAAACCTCTACAAGACGAAACTGAACAAGCTTCTCTTCTACGCCGACTTTATCCATTACTACTGGCACGGGTCATCGATCTCAGGTTCTCGATACGTTCACCTTCCATATGGCCCGGTGCCGGACGGCTACGAAGACACGCTCGAGGCCCTACAGCACTACGGCGTTGTCGATATTTCGGAGCAAAATTCGGCGGAACTTATCTCCAGCGGGGACAACTCGGCGGTCAATTTTTTGACCCCCGATGAGCAAAAAACCCTCGAATGGGTGACAAAAGCTTATGGCGATATGTCAGCCAGCCAGCTGACCGAGCTTTCGCACCGCGAGAAGGCCTATAGGAACACCCGAACGGGCGAAGAAATCGCTTACGAATACGCCAAATTCTTCGAAAAACTGCCGCTAAAATCGAGCTAAAAAAGGCTTTTAAAATAGGCGGAAAAAGTTATTGACTTTGCCCTGACCCTCGGTTAAGATTGTCCCACTAAAACGTTTTTAGTAGCCAAAAAAGGAAATGGTTTGCCCCATTTCCGAGCTTATCAGTCGCTCTTAGTCGAAATCCGGCCCGGAAAGTACACTTCGAGAACCACGGTTGGTAGGGACACTCGTGAGGGTCATGTCGGCGCGATGCTCTTGACTCGAAATAGGGTAGAAATAAGATGAAACAGGCCTGATACCTTAGCCGGAGCAGGCCTTTTCAATTTTAAAGATCCTCCCCGAATTTTTCCTCTAAAAAACGCAAGTTCGGCCTGTCCCCGCGTTCTTCGGCGGTGACCAATGAACAGCCACTCCTCGTCCTCAGTTGTGTAACGCAGTTGAGGGCGGAGCTGCGCCTGATCACAGGTCACCGTTAGATCGTTGCGGGGTCGGAAAGCAGGCTGCTCCGACTGAAAGAACCGCTCACCAGCAGCCAGGTCAACCCAAGGTCTATGTGGCTCTGACCAACATCATGAAAAACAACAAAATGAGAAGACTCGTTATATTGCCTCTGCTTGCTATCGCCGCTTTTGCGATCGCCTGTACGAACACACCCCCCGAAACGAAACCGCCGGCGTCGCCCGGTCCGGCTGCTTCGGCCAGTCCGGCATCGTCACCGGCCGTGTCCCCTTCGGGCAGCCCGGCTGCTAATGTGACAAGCGGTAAGGCCGACTTGCTTGTCGGAAAATGGACGGCGAGCGAGAACGCTTCGCTCACCGTGGCCAAGAAGGGCGACAAGTTCTCGATCGAGATCGTCGGCAAGGACGGAACCAAGTCTTTCGAAGGTACGGCCAAGGGCGACACGATCGAGTTCACCCGCAACGGGAAGACCGAATCGGTTAAGAGCGCAACCGGTACGGAGACAGGCGTCAAAGGACTTGAGAAGGAATCCACCTGCGTGGTGGTTAGTAAAGGTACGGAAGGCTACTGCCGGAAATAGGTCCGGGTTGTAGTTTTATCAGGGAAGGCGGACAGAAATGTCCGCCTTTTTCGCGCGGGTTTATGGGAAGATCGGCCGGGTGATCGCCTCGGGCTCCGCTCCCAAGGCGGTCCGAAGACAAACCTAAGCCACATTTATCTTTACCTTTTCCCTCTTTCGTCATAGAATTCTCTCGTGCTAATGCAACCGGCTGGAGGAGGTGCCTCATCATAGACGCTGACGAAGTATTCAGTCCCGGTAGTTTTCCTGGAGTAAATATGGATTCAAGCACGGCGGCAATTGAACAAGACGCCGCATTTGCTTTTGAGGAGGCTGTTGAGCGTCCGCTCATCGGCGCTTCCCTGCGTCCTTCTGAGACCCCTGTCCTCAATCAAAACTCGTCCGACCTGGAGCTCTGCCGGCTGGCAGCCTCAGGTAACCTCGCCGCCTTCGAGATCATCTACCAGCGCTATCATCGCCGCACCTACAGCTTAACGATGCGTATGACCAACAACGCCTCGGAAGCTGAGGATCTCACACAAGAAGTCTTTATACAGCTTTTCCGGAAGGCGGGCAGTTTCCGGGGTGACTCGGCATTTTCTACGTGGCTTCATCGGCTGACGGTAAACCAGGTGCTTATGCACTTCCGCCGCCGGAGCGTCAAGAACGAGAAAGTTTCCGACGACGGTGAGATGCCCGAGCAGACGGTCCATGGGACTGCGAATCCGAACAAGATGCCGGTGGTCGACCGGATCGCGCTGAAGAACGCGATCGCAGAATTGCCTAACGGTTACCGCAATGTCTTCATCCTTCACGATGTCGAAGGATACGAGCACGAGGAAGTTGCGAGGATGATGGGAATTTCGGTCGGCACTTCAAAATCTCAGCTGCACAAGGCGCGTCTAAAGCTGCGCGGGCTGCTGATCAAGGTAAAAGAGTAACAGCGGAACGGAAGAGATTGACAGGTAGCCGCGCGGCTTTCACGCGGGCTGTCGTGTGTCTGCAGGAACAAGCGGTTAATTCAGTAGTTTGGGCAACTTTTTAGGGGGGAGCTTAATCTATTGAGTTGAAGAAAGAACAAGGCGGCGGCGGTCGGTCAGGTATCCCGAAACAATGAATTGCGAAGAATGTCAGCAGCATATAAGCCCTTATCTCGACGGTGAACTCGGCGAGACAGCGGCGGCGCAGATGCGGGAGCATCTGACATTCTGTGCTGAATGCGCAAAGCTTTGCGAAGACTTCTCGGTAATCCTCGAATCTTGCCGGGAAAACGTTCCGGCCGATATCGTCCCGCCCAACGCCCAGGCACTTTGGTGCCGCATTAACAATCTGATCGAAAGTGAGATCAAACCGGAACCTGAAAAGGTCGAGGAGAAGAAAGTCTCTTTTGCACGCGGATGGAACATCTCTTTCTCCCAGGCGACAGCGGGCGTGCTCGCGATCGCACTGATCAGTTCGCTGCTTACAGTGGTCGGCATCCGAAATTACTTCGAACCGTCGGGTGAGGACTACACTTCACGATCGAGTGAGTCGCAGACTACTTTCGAAAAATTCCTAAGCAAGATCGGATTTAGCGATTCGCCGCAACAGGCACGGGAGCGACGGATCAAGGAACAGCAAGCGGCGATCGAGTACTGGACAAAGCGTGTACAGGAACGTCGCGGTCAGTGGGACGCGAAGATGCGTGATGCGTTCGATAGGAATCTCAACCTTCTCGACGAGTCCGTATCCGAGTACACGACGATCCTCCAGGAGGATCCGGATGACGAGCTGACGGGAGAAATGCTCGATACTGTCCTGAATGACAAAATGGACTTGCTTCGCGAATTTTCAGATCTTTAGTTTGTTTGGCAATGGCCCGTACTTCGAAGAGTCGTCTCCTTAAATATTTCACCGGCAAAGCTACGATACTTCTCCTCTTGAGCGTAGCGTGTTTCTTTGCGCCGGAAGATGCATCCGCGCAAAAACGCTTCTCGAAAAGTTATCCCGCCACTCGCAATGTAAGGCTCACGCTCACGAACAGATCAGGAATGGTGACGGTCGAGGGTTGGGACCGGTCGGAAGTCCAGGTTCGGGCTTATCTCGAATATCCGGCGGCGGAGATAGTTCCACTGATCTACAACGGCACGATATTTATTAACGTCGTCAAGGACAATCAAGGCCGCACCGACGTCGGTAACGTTAACTTCACGATTCGCGTTCCGTATGAAGCGGCGGTCGACATCGAGACCAAGGTCGGGAACCTGAACGTCAGCAGCGTTCGAGGCGGTTTCGTTCGAGCGAAGATCTCCAGCGATGGTGATATTACGCTCACCAACATCAGCACTTCGAATGTCATCGCCGAGAACGGTATCGGCAATATCTTCTTTGACGGCGAGCTCATCACCGGAGGTAAGTATCGCTTCACTTCAAATCGGGGCGACATAAACCTGCGCGTACCATTCAACTCCTCTTTCAAGCTGGTCGCTACGGCACCATCCACACGCAGTATCGACCTCGGCTCGTTCGGCGGCAACAATATGCGTCTGGTCGGAGATGGCCGACGCGTAATGGGCCAGGCCGGCGACGGAAGCTCGTCGCTGGTAGTCACTAACCTCCGGGGCTCGATAGCATTCATCCGGCGCTGATCCAAAAAAAACATTGACCGCTTCCCTGCCTGACCGTAAGATAAAAGCGGCTCTCCGGATTCTTTCCGACCCCGCAAGAACAAAAATGAAAACACGAAATGCACTTTTGCTGGCACTGCTCCTTGCAGGCCTTACCGTAACCGCGTTTTCGCAGGCGAGTCCGCAATTCAAGCGTACGACCACCAAAACCGACCGCTTCGAATTCGGTGTCGGTGGTACGATCGCGATCACCGGAGCGCCGGTCGGCTCGATCCGAGTTGAAGGCTGGAAAAGCCGCGAGATCGAGATCACCGCCGAGATCGAGGTTCAGGCGAATAGTGAGGAAGATCTCGTCAAGCTTGGAGCGATCACGACATTCGTTACTGAAGAGAATCTGGGACGGACCGGTATCATCAGCGTCGGCGCGTTCGACAAGAAGTACATGAAAAAGCTCGAGAAGAAATTTCCGAAGCAGCTTCTCTCGATGCCGACGCGTATCGATTACGTCATCAAGGTCCCGCAGTACACCGATCTGCAGATCGATGGCGGTACTGGTGACTTGACGATCGAAGGTGTCGAAGGCACGTTCCGATTGAACTATCTGGAGACGCACGCGAAGATCAATCTTGTAGGCGGCAGTGTGTTGGGAGTGTTCGGTAAGGGCAGTGTCGACCTTGTTATCCCACGTCGCAGTTGGCGTGGTCGATTCGCTGACGTGTCGCTCAACAGCGGTGACATGAACGTTCACCTCCCGAACGGCATGAACGCCGAACTCGATGCGACGATCCTTCGCACCGGAAAGATCGAGAACGGTTTCGACGGCCTCAAGCCGCGAGTGCGAAAAGCTGAATTTACCGACAAGTCGATCGTCGCCCTTTCGGGTATCGGAGGTATACCGCTGAGGTTTACCGTCGGCGACGGTACGCTTACGCTGAGCGGCGCGGGTGGATGATAAGGAATTTGGGATTTGGGATTTGGGATTTGGGATTTGGGATGCTCACAAACACCATCTGGTCGGTTCTTCACTGACCTGTCTGGATTTTGGAAATGATTTCTGAAAGGTGATAAGTTAAATTTGCTTATCGCCTTTCTTTTTTATGACCATCAAATCTGACCTGTGGCTTCGGCGAATGGCCGAAGAACGACAGATGATAGACCCCTTTCTGCCCGAGCTCGTTCGCGAAGTAAACGGCAACCGGATCATATCCGCCGGTGCCTCGAGCTATGGTTATGACATGCGTCTCGCCGACGACGGATTCCGGATCTTCTCGTCCGTTTTCGCCG
>Ga0068862_100005835_pt1 | contig 10261 bp, 11 predicted proteins | sample KBSSwiS52_FD_66598 | JGI IMG/M metagenome (GOLD analysis project Ga0068862, IMG submission 66598) | Switchgrass rhizosphere microbial communities from Kellogg Biological Station, Michigan, USA - KBS Switchgrass S5-2 | ecosystem: Host-associated > Plants > Roots > Rhizosphere > Soil ... | reverse complement strand
CACCAATTGCGACCGTGAGCCGATCCACATCCCGGGCACGATCCAGCCCTTCGGCTTCCTCGTCGTGGTCACCGCCGACTGGCTGGTCGCCCGCGCCTCGACCAACCTGCCTGACTATGCGGGGCTCGCCGCGGAGGAAGCCATCGGCCTTCCCCTCCTCGACCTGTTCACCGGCGAGGCGGTCCACACCATCCGCAACCGCCTGACGATGATGCGCGGCCAGGACATGGTCGAGCGCATCTTCGCCGTCCCGCTGTTCGACGACGGCGCGCTGTTCGACGTCGCCGTGCATTTCTCGGGCACCGCGATCGTCATCGAGGCCGAGCCCAACGATCGCGCCGAGACCTTCGACACCGCCGGCACTGTCCGCATGATGATGTCCCGGCTGGACGAGATCGATGCGTTCGAAGCCTTCTTCCGGGAGGGCGCGCGCCAGGTTCGCGCGCTGACCGGCTTCGACCGAGTCATGGTCTATCGTTTCGACGAGAGCGGCGCCGGCGAGGTGGTGGCCGAGGCGGTGCGTTCGGGCCTCGGCAGCTTCCTGGGCATGCGCTATCCGGCCAGCGACATTCCCACCCAGGCGCGCGAGCTCTATCGGCGCAACCTGTTCCGGATCATCGCCGATGTCGGCGCCACCCCGGTGCCGATCCGGCCGGTGATCGATGGCGCCGGCCAGCCTCTCGACCTTTCGCTGGCGGTCACCCGCGCGGTTTCGCCGATCCATGTCGAATATCTCACCAACATGGGCGTTGCCGCCTCGCTGTCGATCTCGATCATCGTCGAGGGTCAGCTGTGGGGCCTGTTCGCCTGCCATCACTACGCACCCCGCCTGCCCTCGCTGGAGCGGCGTACCACTGCCGAGCTGTTCGGCCAGATGTTCGCGATGAAGCTGGAGAGCCGCGAACGCAGCGAGGCCGCCGAATACATGCGCCGCGCCCGCGACGTCTCCGACCGGATCCTCGCCTCGGTGGCGGGCGATTCCAGCCTGCTCGACGACCCCGCCTGGCTCGCCGAGACGCTGGGCCAGGTCATACCCGCCGACGGCATCGGCGTGTGGGTGAACGGGCGGCAGGCGCTGTCCGGGCTGACCCCGCCGGTCGACGCCTTCTCCGGGCTGGTCCGCGCGCTCAACACCCATGCCGCCGGCCGGGTCTTCGCTACCGACCGCATCGCCGGCTTCCATCCGCGCGGCGAGGCCTGGTCGGACGTCGCCGCCGGCCTGCTCGCCATCCCGATCTCGCGCAGCCCGCGCGATTATGTCGTGCTGTTCCGGCAGGAAGTGGTGCGCACCGTGCGCTGGGGCGGCGACCCGCACAAGCCGGCCAGCTACGGCCCCAACGGCCCGCGCCTGACCCCGCGCAAGAGCTTCGAGGCGTGGTCCGAGCTGGTCCATGGCCGCTCGCAGCCGTTCCGCGGCCCCGAACTGCGCGTCGCCGAGGCCTTGCGCGGCACCCTGATCGAGGTGGTGCTGCGCCTCTCCGACGCGGCCCATGCCGAGCGCGAGAAGTTCTCCGAGCGGCAGGAACTGCTGATCGCCGAGCTCAACCACCGCGTCCGCAACATCCTGACCCTGATCCGCGGCGTCATCCGCCAGTCGCGCGGCCAATCCGACTCGATCGAGGATTATGTCGAGCAGGTCGACGGCCGCATCCAGTCGCTCGCCCGCGCCCACAACCAGATCACCGAGGACCATTGGGGGCCGGCACCCTTCGCGGCGATGATCGAGACCGAAGCGGCGGCCTATCTCCTCGAACGAACCGAGCGGCTGCACCTCGACGGACCGGTGGTGCTGCTCGATCCGCAGGCGCTGTCGACGATGGCGCTGGTGATCCACGAGCTGATGACCAACAGCGTCAAATACGGCGCGCTCTCCGACAGCGGCCGGGTCGACGTCACCTGGCACCTCGATGCCGAGCGCGACCTCCAGATCGACTGGCGCGAGAGCGGCGGCCCGCCGGTGCAGGCGCCGAGCCGCGAAGGCTTCGGCAGCACGATCATCCGCCGCTCCGTCCCTTACGATCTCGGCGGCAAGGCCGAGGTTCATTTCCGCCTCGGCGGTCTGGAGGCGAGCTTCTGCGTCCCGGCCCGCCACGTCACCCTGCGCAAGGAGACGAAGCGCAGCAGCCGCCTCGCCACCGACAAGGCAGCACCGGCGACATCCGAACGGGCCGACCTCCTCGCCGGCGAGACCGTGCTGCTCGTCGAGGACAGCCTGATCATCGCGCTCGATGCCGAGGACCTGCTGGTCCGGCTCGGCGCGCGCCGCGTGCTGACGGCAGCGGGAGTGAAAGAGGCGCTGGCGACCATCGACCGCGACCAGCCCACGCTGGGTATCCTCGACATCAACCTGGGCAGGCAGGTGAGCTTCCCGATCGCCGAGCGGCTGAAGTCGCTGGGCACGCCGTTCATCTTCGCCACCGGCTATGGCGATCAGGCCGACGTACCCCAGGCGCTGGGCGCGGTGGTGATCCTGCAGAAGCCGTTCACTGCGGACGGCCTGGCGGCGGCGATGGCGAAAGTGGCGCGACCGGGGAAGGGATAGCGAGCGGCCGATCGCTTCGGCCCTCATCCCAGCGAAAGCTGGGATGTCTATCAGAAGGAAGACATCTGCGGATAAAGGCCCCAGCTTTCGCTGGGGCAATGCTCGGTCCTAGCGAGCCACGTCAGCCCGCCGTCGTCTCGCTCTGCTGTTCGCGCGCACGCCGGCGCTCCGTGAACCAGATCGCGATCAGGGTGAATTCGTAGAGCAGAATCAGCGGGATCGCGAGCATGAGCTGCGATACGACATCGGGCGGGGTGAACACCGCGGCGATGATGAATGCTGCGACGATCGCGTAGCGCCGCGCACCCTTGAGCTGCAGCCGCGTCACCAGCCCGGCGCGCTCCATCAGCATCAGCAGCACCGGCATGAGGAAGGCGATACCGAAGGCGAGGATGAACTGCATCACCAGCGCCAGGTAATCGCCCATCGCCGGCAGCGCCTCCTGCTTCAGCCCGCCGGCGGTCCCCTGATAGCCGAGGAAGAAGTGGAAGGCGGTCGGCATCACCACGAAATAGGCGAGCGAGGCGCCCATCAGGAACAGCACCGGGGTGGCGATGATGAACGGCAGGAAGGCGCGCTTTTCCTTGGCGTAAAGCCCCGGCGCGACGAACGCCCAGAGCTGCGTCGCGATCACGGGGAAGGCGAGGAAGACGGCGGCGAAGAGCGCGACCTTCACGTTCACGAAGAACGCCTCGTAGAGCTTGGTGTAGACTAGCCTGCCCTGCCCCGGCCCGAACGCATGGGTCAGCGGACGGACCAGAAATCCGAAGATCGCGTCGGAGAAGTAGAAGCACACGCCGAAGCAGAGCCCGATCGCCGCGATCGACCAGAGCAGGCGCCGCCTGAGCTCGATCAGATGTTCGAGCAGGGGCGCGCGGGTGTCGTCGATGTCCTTCACGGCAGCGGGCGCGGCGCGACCGGCTCACCCGCCGCGGGAGCAGCCGCCGGCGGATCGGGCGGCGCTGGATCGGATGACGGCGGATCGGAGGGCGGTAGATCCGACGGGGGCGCTGCGGCAACATCGATCGGCGGATCGGGCGGCAGCGGCGCCGGCAGTTCGGGCCGGCCATCGGGATAGCGTTCGACCGGGACCATCGATTCGGGGGGATGCTCGCGCATGATCCGCTCGTTCTCGGCGGCCCAGCGCTTTTCCATCTCCTCGATCTCCGCCTCGCGAATCATCGTGTCGATGCCCGAACGGAAATGACGCGCGACACCGCGGGCGCGGCCGACCCACTGGCCGACCACGCGCATCGCACGCGGCAGATCCTTCGGGCCGATCACCACCAGGGCGACGATGGCGCAGAGCAACAGCTCGGTCGGGGCGATGTCGAACATCGGCCGGGTTCAGCGCGGGATCGTCAGGCGTGCGGGCGATCGTCCCGCATCGGCTGCAGATCCCGATCGCGATTCGGCTCCATCGGCTCCTGCGCCTGCAGGCGCGGCGCGGGGCGCGCCGGCTCGTCCTCTTCGGACATGCCCTTCTTGAAGCTCTTGATGCCCTTGGCGACGTCGCCCATCAGATCCGAGAACCGGCCCTTGCCGAACAGCAGCAGGACGACGACGCCGACGAGCAGCCAATGCCACAGGCTTAAACCACCCATCACGATTCTCCACGGATACGAGTACCCGACGATCTAGGGGCTCGCGCCCTCCGCCGCAATGGTGGTGGACGATTCACTCGGCTTCGTCGACCGCCTCGTCCTCCCCGGTATCGGCCCGACGGTTCATCGTCTCCAGCAGCGCGAGATCGACCGGGTCGAGCAGGCCGGCGGCGCGCAGGTCCTCGATGCCGGGCAGGTCGCGACGCGAGGCGAGGCCGAAATGGGTGAGGAAAGCCGGAGTCGTCGCGTAGAGCAGCGGCCGGCCGGCGACCTCGCGGCGGCCGGCGGGGCGGACCCAGCCCGCCTCCATCAGCACATCGATGGTCCCCTTGGAGATCTGCACGCCGCGGATCGCCTCGATCTCGGCGCGGCTGACCGGCTCGTGATAGGCGATGATCGCCAGCGTCTCGATGCCGGCGCGGCTGAGTTTGCGCGGCTCCTCGCGCTCGCGGCGGAGCAGGTGGGCGAGGTCGGCGGCGGTCTGGAAATGCCAGCGCCCGCCGCGCTCGACGAGGTTGATGCCGCGGCCGGCATAATCCCGGGCAAGCTGCTGGAGCGCACCGCGCAGATCGCCGGGTCCGACCGCCTGCGCCAGCTCGGCCGAGGTCATCGGTCCCTCGGCGGCGAACAGCGCCGCCTCGACGGCGCGCGCGAAATCGTCGGGCGGGTTCATGCCGATCGGATCATCAGCGGCGCGAATGCCGCGGCCTGCGCCAGCTCGACCCGGCCGCGCTTGGCCAGTTCGAGCATCCCCAGGAAGCTGGAGGCGAGCGCCGAGCGGCGGTAATCCTCATTGTCGGTCGGCGGCAGGAAACTCTCCAGCGTGCTCCAGTCGAGCCGTTGCCCGAGCAGTGCCGAGACCCGCTCGATCGCCGCCTCCAGGCTCATCACCGGCCGCCGGGAGACGACGTGGAAGGCCGGCGTGTTGCGTGCCTTTACGGCGCCATAGGCGGTGATGAGATCGTAGAGCTCAGCGGTCCAGGCGCTGCGGCGGACCACGACCAGCCCCTCGGGGGCGCCGCGCAGGAACACGTCGCGGTCGATCCGGTCGCGTCCCATCAGCCGCGCGCCGGCCTCGCGCATCGCGTCCAGCCGCTGCAGGCGAAGCTGGAGGCGCAGCGCAAGCTCGGCCGGGTCGGGGTCGGCCTCGGGGTCCTTGGGCAGCAGCAGGCCCGATTTGAGGAAGGCGAGCCAGGCGGCCATGACCAGATAATCGGCAGCGACCTCCAGCTTGAGCGCTTTCGCCCGCGCGATGAAGTCAAGGTACTGCTCGACCAGCGCGAGGATCGAGATCTCGCGCAGGTCGACCTTCTGGTTCCGCGCGAGGGTCAGCAGCAAGTCGAGCGGCCCTTCCCAGCCCTCGACATTCGGCACGAAGCTCTCGTCGCCGCGCGCATCGGTGTTGCCCAGGTCCAGGGTGAATGCGTCGGCGTGCTCCATCGGGGGACAGATTGGCAGATGCGGTGCAGCCTCGCCAGCGTCCGCACGGACCCCAATGGCGGTTAACACGTTCGTCAGGAAAGCGGTGATAGGGGCCCGGCCGATGCAATCTGGTAAAGCGATCGAAACGGCCGGCCGGCCGCTGCCCGCAGGATGGCGGGGTCAGGTACAGGCATGGCGTCGGACGATCGCCTTCGTCGGCTTGGCCGCATTGGTTTGCGCGGCGCTGGTTGCCGTCCAGTCTTTCCGCCCGGCGACCCACCGGACCATCGCCAGGCCGGTGACGGAGGCAAGCGATGCGTCCCCTGCCCCGTCGACCCCGCCACCCGCGGTCGAGCCGGTCGCCAACACGCCGGTCTCGCGCGCCGACGCGGTCGTCTACAACGCCGCGATCCCCTTCTCGACCCGCGACAACCCGGCGGCGAAGCGCTTCGTCTTCGCCGGATCGGACGTCGACAAGGCGCGCTCCACCGACTGCCTCGCCGCCGCCGCCTATTACGAGGCCGCTGGCGAGGGAGAGCAGGGGATGCGCGCCGTCGCCCAGGTCGTGCTCAACCGGCTGCGCCACCCCGCCTTCCCCAAGACGGTCTGCGGCGTCGTCTTCGAAGGGTCCGAGCGGTCGAGCGGCTGTCAGTTCACCTTTACCTGCGACGGATCGATGGCGCGCCTGCCCTCGGCCGCCGGCTGGAAGAGCGCCCGCAAGATCGCCGCCGACGCGCTGACCGGCAAGGTCTTCGCGCCCATCGGCTGGTCGACGCATTACCACACCAACTGGGTGGTGCCGGCGTGGAGCGGCACGCTCGACAAGACCGCCGGCGTCGGCACCCATCTGTTCTACCGCTGGATGGGCTGGTGGGGCACGCCGGGCGCCTTCCGCGGCCGCTATGCCGGGGCCGAGCCCGCCGAGACGCTGCTGGCGGGCCTTTCGCCCGACCACGCCACCGCGCTCGCGGCGGCCGGTACGCCTGCCGCCGGCACGCCCGGCACAGCCACCAGCCTGACCGCCGCGCCGGCCAGCGTGAAGCCGGTGCCCGCATCGAAGCCGCGGGAGGTCTACAAGCTCGGCGAGGGGCCGACCGACCCGATCATCGTCATCCTCGATCCGACCGCGTCGGCCGACAGCTACGCCGCGCTCGCCCTCTCGGTCTGCGGAGCGAAGGATTACTGCAAGCTGCTCGCCTGGCGCGATGCCCGCCACGCCCCCGGCCTGCTGCCGGTCCAGCTCTCACACATGGCGACGATGTCGTTCAGCTACCTGCGCGACCGCAGCCAGAAGTTCGAGAAGGCGCTGTGGAACTGCACCGAGATGCCGCGGGCGGATGCCCGGCAGTGCATTCGGGTGTGAGCCCAAGCTCCCAACCGCGAAGTCCACGAACCCGCCCCGGTCTCACCCCCGTCCGGCAAAACGAAAAAAGGGCCGCCCGGCTTGCACCGGACGGCCCCTTTTCTGTCCCGAAGAGGAGATCAGGCCTCGGCCTGCGGCTCCGCATCGGTCGCGATCTCGCCCGGCTCGGCGTTGGGATCGTAATCCTCGGTGAAGCCGGCGGCGTCGCGCTCGAACATCTGCGACATGACGTCGACGCCCTGCGCCTGCAGGTCCGCCTCTTCGGGCGAACGCGCGACGTTGACCTTGATCGTCACCGACACTTCCGGGTGAAGGGTGAGCTTCACCTCATGCAGGCCGATCGCCTTGATCGGGCGGTCGAGCACGATCTGGTTCTTGGCGACCTTGTGGCCGTCCTCGGCGAGCAGGTCGGCAAGGTCGCGGGCGGCGACCGAACCGTAGAGCTGGCCGGTATTCGACGCCTGACGGATCAGCAGCACGGTCTTGCCGTCGATGTTCTTCGCGTCGGCCTCGGCCTCGGCACGGCGCTCGGCATTGCTCGCCTCGATGCGGGCGCGGTTCGCCTCGAAGACCTTCTTGTTGGCCTCGTTGGCGCGCAGCGCCTTGTTGCGCGGCAGCAGGTAGTTGCGCGCGAAGCCGTTCTTCACGGTGACGACGTCACCGATCTTGCCGAGCTTCTCGACGCGTTCCAGCAGGATGACATCCATCTCGGGCGCTCCTTACTTCACGATGTAGGGCAGGAGGCCGATGTGCCGGGCGCGCTTGATCGCCTGGCTCAGCTCACGCTGCTTCTTGGCGGAGACCGCCGTGATGCGGCTCGGGACGATCTTGCCCCGCTCGGACACGAAGCCCTGCAGCAGACGGACGTCCTTGTAGTCGATCCGCGGGGCGTCCTTCGCGGAGAAGGGGCAGCTCTTGCGGCGGCGGAAAAACGGGCGTGCCATGGGTCAGCTCTCCTCAGGCCGCGTCGCGGTCGAAACCGCTGCGCTCGGGACGGGGGCCGCGATCGCCACGATCGCCGCCGCGGTCACCGCGGTCACCGCGATCCCGGTCACGGCCGCGCTCACGATCGCGCTCGTTGCGGCGCATCATCGCCGACGGGCCGGCCTCATGCGCATCGACGCGGATCGTCATGTAGCGGATGATGTCCTCGTTGAGCGCGGTCTGGCGCTCCATCTCGGCGATGGCCGGCGCCGGGGCGTCGATCTCGAGCAGGACGTAGTGCGCCTTGCGGTTCTTCGAGACGCGGTAGGCGAGCGTGCGCAGGCCCCAGGTCTCGGTCTTGACGACCTTGCCGCCATTCTCGGTGATGATGTTCGTGGCGGTTTCCGCCAGCGCGTCGACCTGTGCCTGGGCAAGGTCCTGACGCGCGAGAAACACATGCTCGTACAACGGCATGTCGCGTGTCCTTCATGTTACCGATCGCTGACGCCGTGACCATCACGGACGCCCCTCCGGCTTTCGTGCAGAATCGAACGTACAAAAACGAACGGGGGCGAAAGACTCGCGTCCTCGCCCCGGTCGCCGCAGCCTCTGGCCGAATTTGCCGGAAAAGGCAAGCGCGGCCGCACTTGCGCAGCCCCGCCGCTCCGCTAGCCTTGCGCCCCGTGTCGCAGCCCGCCCGCATCCTCCTCGCCTTGGTCATCGGCCTTGCCCTCGGCATCCTCGGCAGCCGGCTGGGATGGGACAGTGCGGTGGCGACCGCAGAGCCGGTCGGCGCGCTGTGGATCGACGCGCTCCGGATGACGATCGTGCCGCTGGTGGTGGCGCTGCTGGTGACCGGCATCCTGCGCACCGCGGGCAGCTCGCGCGCCGGCGGGCTGGCGTTCCGTGCGGTGATCCTGTTCGTGGCGCTGCTCTGGCTGTCGACGGCGATCGCGGCGGTGCTGGTCCCGGCCCTCCTGGCCGTCTGGCCGCTGCCGGAGGCGGCACGGGCTGCGCTCGACGCCGCGATGGGCGCACAGCATCAGCCGGTCGCCGCCGCCCCGCCGCTCGCCGAGTTCCTCCGCTCGATCGTGCCGACCAACCCGCTGGCGGCCGCGGTCAACGACGCGATGCTGCCGCTGATCGTCTTCACCACCCTCTTCGCGCTGGCCGCCGCCAGCATCGATGCCGGCCCGCGCCAGCGCCTCGAGGAACTGTTCGCGGCGATCGAGCAGGCGATGCTGGTGCTGGTCGGCTGGATCCTGTGGATCGCCCCGCTTGGCGTCTTTGCCCTGGCCTTCGTGCTGGGGGCGCGGGCCGGCACCGCCGCGATCGGCGCGCTCGCCCATTACATCGCGATCGTCAGCTCGGCCGGCTTCGCCGCCTGGGCGCTCGCCTATCCGGTGGCGGTGGTCGGCGGGCGGGTCGGCCTCGCCGCCTTCGTCCGCGCGGTCGCCCCGGCGCAGGTGGTCGCGGTGAGCACGCAGAGCTCGCTCGCGACCCTTCCCGAAATGCTCAAGAGCTGCGAGCGGCTGGGCGTGCCGGTGGTTGTGGCCGGCGTGCCGCTGCCGATCGCGGTCGCGATCTTCCGGGTGACCAGCCCGGCGATGAACCTGGCGGTTGCGATCTACGTCGCGCACTGGACCGGCGTCGCGCTGAGCCCGGCGGCGATCGTCGCCGGGGCGGTGGTGGCGGCGACGACGACGATGGGATCGATCAGCCTGCCCGGCCAGGTCAGCTTCCTGACCTCGACCACGCCGATCGCGCTGGCGATGGGCGTGCCGCTGGAGCCGCTGGCGCTGCTGGTCGCGGTCGAGATGATCCCCGATCTGGTGCGCACGGTCGGCAACGTGACGATGGACGTGGCGGCGACAACCGCGCTGGCACGGCGGGGCGCGGCGCAGGGGTAGCACTTGCGCCAGGTAGGCGGCGACAGGACCGAGTGGTCAAAATCCAACGCTTGCCACCGGCCGTCCTCCGCAGTCGCCCCAGTTGCGGCCCGACCCGGTTGAGCTGTTTTACCTTGATGGACGATGGCTACCAGTCGGGCGGCACGCCGGGAGGCAAGTGGGGCTGCGGCTTGGCGGTCCTGGTCGGCGCGCCGCTGCTCGGTTTGTTATCCTTACGAACGCACTCGGAGACTGCGTTCCAGTTGCGCCCTGTCATCACAGTCTCGACTGGCTGTTGATGGTCGCCGCCTTGGCGATAGCCGCCGCTGTTGGCTTCGGCAGCCGCGCCCTGATCAACTCCGTGATCCGTCATCGGAAGACGACTGCTAACGCCGACTTGCGGACGTTTGGCTTGCCAGTGAACGAGGTGTGCAGCATCGTCTCCCAGCCTGTGAGCCGTTCTCGTACCCTCCTGAATTTGGATGCCCTTCCATGATCCTCACACGCCGCAGTGCTC
>Ga0068862_100005834_pt1 | contig 10261 bp, 10 predicted proteins | sample KBSSwiS52_FD_66598 | JGI IMG/M metagenome (GOLD analysis project Ga0068862, IMG submission 66598) | Switchgrass rhizosphere microbial communities from Kellogg Biological Station, Michigan, USA - KBS Switchgrass S5-2 | ecosystem: Host-associated > Plants > Roots > Rhizosphere > Soil ... | reverse complement strand
CTCGCTGAGTGAGCCTGGCGCGCTGCTCTGGTGTGATCGCGCTGGCGGTCATGGGTAGAGCAGCCCTTCGGTCCAGCCATCGCCCTCGAGCCTGAACATCCGCCGCTCATGGAGGCGATGCGGACGATCACTCCAGAACTCGATCCGCCCCGGAACCACGCGGTAGCCGCGCCAATGGGGAGGACGCGGAACGTCTTTGCCCTCGAATTGGCGCTTGGCCTCTTCGAAACGCGCTTCGAACGTCGCCCGGCTGTCGAGTGGGCGTGATTGATCGGATGCCCAGGCGCCGAGTTGCGAATCCCGCGCGCGGGTCGCCCAATAGTCATCGGCCTCGGAATCGGTGATCCGTTCGATCACGCCATCGATACGCACCTGGCGGCGGAGCGCCTTCCAGTGGAAAAGCAGCGATGCTCGCGGGTTTTCGGCCAGCTGTTCGCCCTTGGCGCTCTGCTCGTTGGTGTAGAAAGTGAAGCCTTCGGGGCCATGACCCTTCAGCAGCACCATCCTGACGCTCGGCCGGCCGCGCGCGTCGGCGGTCGCCAGCGCCATCGCTTCGGGGTCGTTGATCTCGGCCGCCTGCGCCTCGGCGAACCAGATTTCGAACAGTTGGAGCGGGTCGGTGGCCATGCCATTGGGCGCTTAGGCTTGGAGCCACGCGCGCGGCAACCCATCTGGTCAGCCGCTATTCTGTGCGGCATGGGAGCGACATGGCCCTCGACCTATACCAACGGCTGGGAGTGCAGCGCGGAGCGAGCGAGGCCGAGATCAAGAAGGCCTACCGAAGCCTCGCCAAGCAGCTTCACCCCGACCGAAACAAGGACAAGCCCGACGCGGCGAAGCGCTTTTCCGAGATAACGCAGGCCTATGACCTTCTCTCGGACAAGGACAAGCGCGCGCAATATGATCGCGGGGAGATCGACGAAGAGGGCAATCCCAAGATGCCGTTCGGATCGGGCTTCGGCGGCTATTCTGCAGGCGGTGGGTCGCGACCCGGAGCAGGAGCGGGGGCGGGCCCAGGATTCGACCCGTTTCAGGGCGGCGGCGGATTCGGCGGCGCCGACGCGGCCGACCTCAGCGATCTGTTCGAAGGGTTGTTCGGCGCCGCAAATGCCGGGCGCGGAGGGGGCGGATTCTCCGGTTTCCGCCAGCGCGGCCGGGCGCCGCAGAAGGGCGCCGATGTCGCCTATCGGCTAAAAATCCCGTTCATCGACGCGGTCACGTTGACACCGCAGCGCATCACTTTGGCCGACGGCAAGATGATCGACGTCAAACTGCCCAAGGGCGTCGAGAACGGCACCCGAATTCGGCTTGCCGGCAAGGGCGAGGAAGGGCCCGCCGGCCGCGGCGATGCGATCGTCACGATCGATATCGCGCCCCACCGCTTCTTCACCCGCGAGGGAAACAACATCCGCCTGACCTTGCCGGTCACGCTCAAGGAAGCGGTGCTGGGAGCGAAGGTGAAAGTCCCAACGCCCGAAGGTCCGGTGATGCTGTCGATTCCCAAGGGCACGACCTCGGGAAAAGTTCTCCGCCTGAAGGGCCGCGGCTTCACCGGCCGCGACGGCAAGCGCGGAGATCAGCTGGTGACCGCTGAGATCGATGTTCCGGCAAGCGATCCCGGTCTGCAGAAATTCGTCGAAGATTGGGAAGGCGGGGGCAACCCGCGCGCGGACCTCGGTGTTTAATCTGCCGGCCGAATGAGAGAGACTTCACCCCAATCCCCGGAATCGAGGCGCAAGCGGCTCGCGAGCATGCGCGCCGCATTCGGTACCGAGGTCGAAGAGAAGCTCAAGCCCAGGCTGACAGCTTGGGAGGTGATCAAGCGCGTCGCCGTCGGTGTTTACAACGATGGCTTCATCCACGCCGGCAACCTTGCCTATCTGTCGATCGTCGCGCTGTTTCCATTCTTCATCGTCGCGGCGGCCGCGGCGCATCTGATCGGGCAGAGCCAGGACGCACAGCTGGCGGTCGCCAACGTCCTTGGCCGCCTCCCGCCCAATGTTGCCGAAACCCTGCGCGAACCGGTGCGCGAAGTGCTGACCGCCCGCACCGGCCCCTTGCTGTGGTTCGGCGCGATCGTCGGGCTATGGACGGCCGCAAGCTTCGTCGAGACCATTCGCGATATCTTGCGCCGTGCTTACGGCGTCAAATTCTGCGCGCCGTTCTGGGAATATCGCGCCGGCTCGATCCTGCTGATCCTCGGCGCGGTGCTGCTGTTGATGACGGCTTTCGCCGCGACCACCGCGCTCACGCTAGTCGAGCACATGCTGCTCAGCTGGTTTCCGTTTGCTGAAGGCTTCGGGACCCGTCTCGGGGTCTACCGGCTTGTGCCCGCACTGACGCTATTCTTCACCTTCTATGTTTTGTTCTTCGCACTGACCCCGGCTCGATACCGCAAGTACGGCTGCAGGAAATGGCCGGGCGCGCTTCTGATTACCGCATGGTGGCTGGCGACGGTCGAAGTGTTGCCCAGCACCCTTGCGCTGCTCGGTGGATACAGCCTGACCTACGGCAGCCTAGCCGGGGTCATGATCGCGCTGATTTTCTTCTTCGTCATCGGGCTTGGCGTGGTCACCGGGGCCGAGCTCAACGCGGCGCTGGCGGAAGGGGGCGCCACCGCGCTAAAGGGCGAGGTCTATTCCGGGCCCTACACCGACCAGCTTGAGGTGGAGGAGCCGCAGCCCGGCGAGGACGTTGTAGCGGAACTGGAAACAGGGGGACCGCAGCTTTGAGTCGATTGATGGAAGGCAAGCGCGGGCTGATCATGGGGCTCGCCAACGACCGGTCGCTCGCGTGGGGAATCGCCCGCGCGGTGGCGGGCGAGGGCGCCGAGCTGGCCTTCTCCTACCAGGGCGAGGCGCTCGAGAAGCGGGTGCGGCCGCTGGCGGCCGAGCTTGGATCCGACGCCTTGGTCGATTGCGACGTGTCGGACATGACCGCTCTCGACAGGACCTTCGACGAGCTAAAGGAGCGCTGGGGCAAACTCGACTTCGTCGTCCACGCGATCGGCTATTCCGACAAGAACGAGCTCAGGGGAAAGTTCGTCGATACGACGATGGACAATTTCCTGATGACCATGAACATCTCGGTCTACAGCTTCGTCGCGGTCGCCCAGCGCGCTCGGCGGCTCATGAGCCCGGGCGGATCGATCCTGACTCTGACCTATTACGGGGCCGAGAAGGTGATCCCGCACTATAATGTGATGGGCGTCGCCAAGGCTGGACTGGAGGCCAGCGTAAAATATCTCGCCGCCGACCTTGGTCCCGAAGGCGTCCGCGTGAACGGTATTTCGGCCGGCCCGATCAAGACGCTCGCGGCCAGCGGGATCGGCGACTTCCGCTACATCATGAAGTGGAACGAGTATAATTCGCCCTTGCGGCGCAACGTGACGATCGAGGACGTCGGCGGGGCCGGGCTGTACCTGCTCTCGGACTTGGCTTCTGGTGTCACCGGCGAGATTCACCACGTCGACGCCGGTTACAACGTCGTCGGCATGAAAGCCGAAGACGCCCCCGACATCTCTACGGTGTGACGATGATCGGCCTGCTGATTGCTGCTGCCGTTTCGGCGCACGTGCCACCCGATCTCGCGGCGGCGGTGGCGGCTTATGACAAGGCCCAGGTCGACGGGAACCGCGCCGAGCTCGAGCGTTTGGTCGCCGACGACTATCTGCTGATCAACAGCAGCGGCCGGACCGAAACCAAAGCACAGCTGATCAGCGATTATACGGCGCCAGGGTTCGACCTCGAGCCCTTCACGATCGAACAGCCGATCGAGAAAGTGTGGGGCGACGGCGCGGTGATGGGCGGCGTCGCGACGATTCGCGGCACCGACGGCGGCAAGCGGTACGAGCTGCGCCTTCGTTTCGCCGACGTCTGGGCCAAGCGGAACGGCCGCTGGCAGGTGACCTACACCCAGGTTGCGAAGACACCGTGATCGTTGGCCGCCACCTCAGCATGACCGGCCACGTCCAGGGCGTATTCTTCCGCGCGTGGGCGCAGGGCGAGGCGCGCGAGCTGGGGGTTAGCGGCTGGATTCGCAACTGCCCCGACGGGTCGGTCGAGGCGCACCTGTCGGGCGATGAAAGTGCCGTCGAGCGGATGGTCGAGCGCATGCGACGCGGTCCGTCCAATGCCCGGATTGATAATTTTACGATCGAGGAAGTGCCGCCCGAAAGCGAAGGCCGGTTCGAGGTGCGGCACTAACCCGCGAAGGGATCGCGCACCAAGATCGTGTCGTCGCGCTCCGGCGAGGTCGAGACCAACGCCACCGGACAGCGGATCAGCTCCTCGATCCGGCGGACATATTTGATTGCCCGGGCCGGCAGGTCGGCCCAGCTGCGCGCTCCGCGGGTCGAGCCGGGCCAGCCTTCGACCTGCTCGTAAATGGGCTTGGCGCGCATCTGATCGGCCGAATGCGGCGGCAGATAATCGAACAGCTCGCCCGCGATTTCGTAGCCGGTGCAGATATTCACGGTGTCGAAGCCGTCGAGTACGTCGAGTTTGGTCAGCGCCACTCCGGTCACTCCGCTAACGGCGACCGCCTGGCGCACCAGCACGGCGTCGAACCAGCCGCAGCGGCGGCGGCGGCCCGTCACGGTTCCGAATTCGTGCCCGCGCTCGCCGAGCCGCTGTCCAACCTCATTGTCCTGCTCGGTCGGGAAGGGGCCCGAGCCGACGCGGGTCGTGTAGGCCTTGACGATCCCGAGCACGAACCCGGCGGCGCGCGGGCCCATTCCCGTGCCCGACCCCGTCGTCCCGGCGACCGTGTTGGATGAGGTAACGAACGGATAGGTGCCATGGTCCACGTCGAGCAGCACGCCCTGCGCGCCTTCGAACAGGATACGCCGCCCGCGCTGCAGCGCAGCATCGAGGTCGCGCCACACCGGCCGGGCGAAGGGCAGAACGAAGTCCGCGATTTCGCCGAGGTCGCGAAGCAGGCGCTCGCGGTCGACCGGCGGTTCGTTGAAGCCGGCGCGCAGCGCGTCGTGATGCGCGCACAATCTGTCGAGGAGCGGACCCATATCGGCTAGCCGAGCCAGGTCGCAGACGCGGATCGCACGGCGGCCGACTTTATCCTCATAGGCCGGGCCGATACCGCGCCGCGTGGTGCCGATCTTGCCCGCGCCCGAGGCGTCCTCGCGCAGCGCGTCCAGATCGCGGTGGATGGGGAGGATCAGCGGGCAGGTTTCGGCGATCATCAGCACGTCGGGCGTGACCTCGACGCCCATCTCGCGCATCCGCTCGACCTCGGCCTTGAGCGCCCACGGGTCGAGCACCACGCCATTGCCGATCACGGAGGGGGTACCGCGGACGATGCCCGACGGAAGCAGCGAAAGCTTGTAGGTCTGGTCGCCGACGACGAGCGTGTGGCCGGCGTTGTGGCCGCCCTGAAAGCGCACCACCATGTCGGCGCGGCTCGCCAGCCAGTCGACGATCTTGCCCTTGCCTTCGTCGCCCCACTGGGCGCCGATGACGGTGACGTTGCCCACGTTCGTTCCTCGTTGTTGGCGGCCCGCGCGGCTCTAGGGGGAAGGGGTGCGGGCGTCTAGCTGTCGGCTGCCCGATTGACAGCATTGCACCTGCCGGTGAAGCTCGTTCCGCTCGGATTACGGGTAGGGGGTGGTCATGAGTCGAAGCGCCTTGTTTGTTGCCGCTGTTCTGTTCGCCAGCGCCGCTTCTGCACAGGATGAGCCGTCGGCGGTCTCGGTCGGCGCGCAGGAAATCGTCGTCACGGGGTCGAGGAGCAGCGTGGACGGCTATAACGCGCAAACGCCTGCTGTTGGTCTCAAGAAGGTCGCGGACTTCGCGATTCAGCCGGTTGTGGTGACGGGAGATACGCGGGACGCCGACCTCCGCCATGAGGAAATGTACCAGACTATCCGCCGGGCGATCGAGCTTGCCGGAGCGAATGGCGTTCAGCTCGCCTTCGGCGAATTGATCGTCGAGCCGCTCACCCTGGCGAACTACCGCGATCTCACTTTCGCAACGGATAACCGACCCGACACCAATCGCATCGAGCTAATGGTCAAAGCGCCTCTGACCGGTGCCGACGCCAAAGCGGCAACGGCGCGGATCGATCGTTTCCTGAAGGCGATCAAGCCGGTTGGACGCGCGCTGGTGGTGCAAGGCGGAGACCTCTCGCTCTCGGTGGTCGCACCGGACCAGTACCGGCCCGAGATAGCCCGAATCATCGCCGCCGATGCTGCCGCGATGGCAGCGAAATTCGGGCCGGACTATGCGGTCGAAGTCCGTGGCCTCAACCGGCCTGTCGACTGGTCCCGCGCGAGCCTGACCGAGGTGTTTCTCTTCGTTCCGTACGAGCTGGTGATCACGCCGAAGCCATAGCGTCAGAAGCTCAGTGGGACGACCTTGCGCACGCCGTCCAGCGCGCCCAGCGTTTCCAGCACATCCGGACCGATTTCACCGTCGACTGCAATCAAGGCGGCGGCGTCGCCGCGAGCCTTACGGCGGCCGAGGTTGAAGGTGGCAATGTTGATGCCTGCATCCCCGAGCGCCGTTCCCAGTTTGCCGATAAACCCCGGCGTGTCGGTATTGACGATGTAAAGCATTGCGCCCTCCAACTCCGCGTCGATCTCGATGCCGAACAATTCGATCAGGCGTGCTTCGTTCTTGCCGAGCAGGGTGCCGGCAACGCGCCGTAAGCCCTTGGGCGTCATAGCCTCGACCGCGATCAACGTGTGATAAGCGCCTTCGCGGTCGTGGCGGACCTCCCGAACGTCGAGACCCCGTTGCTTGGCAAGGAATGGCGCGTTGACCATGTTCACGCTGTCGGAATAGCTGCTCATCAGTCCAGCCAACACCGCGCCGGTGATCGGCTTCTGGTTCAATTGCGCCGCTGCGCCCTCGACCTCGACCGAGACCGAGCGGACGTCCTCGCCCAGGATCTGGCCGGCCAGTTTTCCCAGCTTCTCCGCCAGCGCCATATAGGGCTTCAGCCGCGGTGCTTCCTCGGCGGTCAGCGACGGCATGTTGACCGCATTGGTCACCCCACCGAGCAGCAGATAGTCGCTCATCTGCTCCGCCACCTGGATCGCGACATTGACCTGCGCCTCGCTGGTCGAAGCGCCGAGATGCGGAGTTGAGATGAAGCCGGGCGTGCCGAACAGCGGCGAGGCGGTGGCAGGCTCCTTCTCGAACACGTCCAGGGCCGCTCCGGCGACTTGGCCGCTGTCGAGCGCCTGCTTCAGCGCCTGTTCGTCGATCAGCCCGCCGCGCGCGCAGTTTATGATCCTCACGCCTTTCTTGGTCTTGGCCAAATTCTCGAGCGACAGGATGTTGCGGGTCTGGTCGGTTAGCGGCGTGTGCAAGGTGATGAAATCGGCGCGGCGCAGCATCTCATCCAGTTCGACCTTGTCGACGCCGAGCTCGACCGCCCGCTCGGGCGTCAGGAAGGGATCGAACGCGGCGACCTTCATCTTTAGGCCCAGCGCCCGGGTGGCGACGATCGAGCCGATGTTGCCGCAGCCGATCAGGCCGAGCGTCTTGCCGGTCACCTCGACGCCCATGAAGCGGTTCTTCTCCCACTTGCCCTGCTGGGTCGAGGCATCCGCTTCGGGCAGCTGTCGGGCGAGGGCGAACATCAGCGCGTTGGCATGTTCGGCCGTCGTAATTGAATTGCCGAACGGGGTGTTCATCACCACCACGCCACGTGCGGTCGCGGCCGGGATATCGACATTGTCGACCCCGATCCCGGCGCGGCCGACCACCTTGAGGTTGTCGGCCGCTTCGAGGATCGACTTGGTGACTTTCGTGGCAGAGCGGATAGCAAGGCCGTCATACTGGCCGATGATCGCTTTCAACTCTTCCGGCGTCTGGCCGGCGATTTCGTCGACCTCGATGCCGCGCTCGCGGAAGATCGCGGCGGCCCTCGGATCCATCTTGTCGGAGATTAGGACTCGGACGGTCATTGGCATTGCTCCCAGGCCCAGTCGAGCCACGGCCCGAGCGCTTCGATGTCGGCGGTGTCGACGGTCGCGCCACACCAGATGCGCAGGCCCGGCGGTGCGTCGCGATAGGCGCCGATGTCATACGCAGCGCCTTCGCGATCGAGCAGCTGGACGATAGCCTTCTGCCGGGCTTTGTTGGCTTCGGCGTCCGAGCGATCCGCGAATTGCAGGCAGACCGAAGTATTCGAGCGGATCGCCGGATCTGCAGCGAGATGCTCGATCCAGTCCGCGGATTGCACCCAGCGATCGAGCGCGGCGGCATTGGCGTCGGCCCGAGCGATTAGGCCTTGGAGGCCGCCCATCCGCTCCGCCCAATCAAGCGCGAACAGCCAATCTTCGACGCACAGCATCGAGGGCGTGTTGATCGTCTCGCCCTTGAACACGCCGTCGATCAGCTTGCCGCTCTTGGTCAGGCGGAAGATCTTTGGAAGCGGCCGCGGCGCCGGCTCGCTCTCCAGCCGTTCGACCGCTCGCGGCGAAAGCACGAGCATGCCGTGCGCCGCCTCGCCACCAAGCGCCTTCTGCCAGCTGAAGGTGCCGACATCGATTTTTCCCCAGTCCACGTCCTGCGCGAAGGCTGCCGAGGTGGCGTCGCAGAGCGTGAGACCCGCGCGATCAGTAGCGATCCAATCGCCGTTCGGGACGCGGACGCCGCTGGTCGTGCCGTTCCAGGTGAAGACAACGTCGCTGGCGGGATCGATTCCGCGCAGTTGCGCGATCTCGCCGTAGCCGGCGGTGCGCATGTCGGCGTCGAGCTTGAGCTGTTTGGCGACGTCGGTGACCCAGCCGGCGCCAAAGCTCTCCCAGGCGAGCATCGTCACGGGCCGTGTCCCGAGCAGCGACCAGATCGCCATTTCCATCGCGCCGGTGTCGGATGCCGGAACGATCCCGAGCCTGTAGTCGGCGGGCAGCCCGAGTAGCGCATGGGTGCGCTCGATCGCCTCCTGAAGGCGAGCTTTGCCGAGCCCGCAACGGTGCGAACGGCCGAGCATGTCGGTTCTGAGCAGATCGGGCGACCAGCCGGGCGGCTTGGCGCACGGGCCCGAAGAGAAGAAAGGACGCACGGGAAGCGCGCCTGGACGGTTAACCATGGACTCTCCTTCCAGAGAGCTCGCGCCGCGTTGGGACGGCGTGGCCCGCCGCCGCTTCTAGGGCGCTTTGCGGCCGCGGCAAGGCAGCGCGAAAAATTCGCTCCGACTCTCTTCGTGGGACGAGCATGCTGCGGCGCACAACAGCTTGAATTCATTAAGGGGACGTCCCCGTAACGAGCCGGTTTGAACGGCTCACCGCAGTTACCTCGCGGCTCATCCCGGCAAACGGAACTTGCTGTTGAAATTGTTAACCATCCGCGGCCAGTCTGCCTCTTCGCCGCCGAGTGGGTAGAATCCACGGGTCGGCTAGGGGCTGGGGAGCTCCTGATTTGGACGGGATATCGACTGGTCGTGCTGCAGCACGACAGCTCGAGCTTTGGAGCGGGGATTGATGGCTCAACTACTCAATGCGACGGCGTTCTTCCGCGACCGCGACCTGTTCATCCACGATGGCTCGAAGCTTCGTCGTTTGCGTCTTTCCGCCTCCGTCCAGGCAGTTTTCTTCCTCATCCTGATGATGCTCGTCGCTTGGGCGAGCTATGCGACCGCCCGCCTGATCACCCGTCCGGCCGGCATTTCCACCCTGACGTCCAGCGTCGAGGCTCGTGCGCGCCAGATCGAGCAGCGCCAGGCCCTGATCGAAGCCGCCCTTAGTGGCGACCGGGTCGATTCGGCGCTTCTCGCCCAGGCTGCCGCCGGTGGCCGCGTTGCCGACAACGGTCCCCTTGCCCGGGTAGAGCAAGCGCAACTCCAGCAAGCCGCGCTGGTCGCGCAAGCGCTCGACGTTCGTTACCAGGTCACCGCCGCAGAGCTGAAAAAGCTCGGCCTCAACCCGGCCCGGGTCACCGACGGCGTCGGCGGACCCTTCGAAAGCGCCGGCAACGCGACCTTCAAGCAGCTGTTCAACAGCTGGAAGAAGCTCGACCAGCTGCAGGACGGCGTGATCGCAATCCCGTCGGACAAGCCGGTCAGGGCCGAAGTGTCCTTCAGCAGCGGCTTTGGAGTCCGTTCCGATCCGTTCCACGCGGGCGCTGCGATGCATCCCGGGATCGATCTTTCCGGCGCCTACGGCACCCCGATCTACGCCACCGCCGACGGCACCGTGCTCCGCGCGGGCTGGAATTCGGGCGGGTACGGTAACCTGGTCGAGATCGACCACGGCCGCGGCATCACCACGCGTTACGGCCACATGTCGGCGATC
>Ga0068862_100005832_pt1 | contig 10265 bp, 12 predicted proteins | sample KBSSwiS52_FD_66598 | JGI IMG/M metagenome (GOLD analysis project Ga0068862, IMG submission 66598) | Switchgrass rhizosphere microbial communities from Kellogg Biological Station, Michigan, USA - KBS Switchgrass S5-2 | ecosystem: Host-associated > Plants > Roots > Rhizosphere > Soil ... | reverse complement strand
CCACCGGTCAGCTCAACATGATTTACCGCCGGGACGACGGCAATATCGGCTGGGTTGAGCCGAGCGCCGGCTAACCCCATTTCCAATCCGCGTGGGTCGGATATGAGCAGCAGTAATGGCCCTGAAACGAGTGCACCGATGCAACTTGGCGATTTCCTAGATTTCGACGCGATCACCAGCCGCCTGTCGGGCGGCAACAAGAAGTCGCTGCTCCAGCAGCTGGCGAACCTTGCCGCGCAGCAGCTCGGCATCACGCCGGCGGAGATTCTCGCGACGGTGACCGAGCGCGAGGCGCTGGGCTCGACCGGATTCGGTCAGGGCGTGGCGATTCCGCACGGCAAGATCGAGGGGCTGAACCGGATCTATTGCCTGTTCGCGCGCCTGTCCGAGCCGCTCGACTACAAGGCGATCGACGGCAAGCCGGTCGACCTCGTGTTCCTGCTCCTGTCGCCGCCCGATGCCGGTGCCGAGCATCTGAAGGCCCTGGCCGCGATCAGCCGCGTCACTCGTCATTTGCCGACGCTGGAGAAGATGCGCGGCGCACGCAGCCGCGATGCGCTGGCCGCGGTGCTGATGGGGGCCGATGAGCGCGACGCGGCCTGAGCGCGGATGAGCGGCCGCCGGCTTCCGGCGAAGCTCGAAGTTTCGGGGCTGGTGCGGCAGATCGAGACCGAGGGCGGCTTCGCGACCATCCTCAACAAAGGTGATGCCGAAGGCGGCGCCTTGCTGCTCGTGGTCAACAGCCGCGGGCGCTACGTCGCCAGCCTCGAGCGGATTCTCGGGATCAGCGGCGGCTATGAATGGCGCCACACCGGCCCGGCTGATTCGTCGGGTTCCGCGGAATTGCCGGCATTCCTCGCAAAACGGACGCGGTTCGACCCGGATTTGTGGATTGTCGAACTAGATATCGCGGACCCTGAACGGTTCATCGCTGAAACGACCGCTTTGGGTTGACCCCGCCCGGTTCACAGCCGAAATGATATTTCAACAACAAGAGCGGGGGGCATTTCGCGCGGTAAGAACCAGCGGAATGCCACGCGAGACGGGCAATCACAAAGGGCGTACTGCGGTAGTATTCGCAGAGTGTAACTAGCCTGATTATTCTGTGATTGACCGCAGATACTGTGGATTACATGTTGCCATCACTTCGCTCAGCGTTGCTCATTTGCGCTACCTTGGGTGCCATTTCCTTCGCTCCTGCGCGTGCGCAGGAAGCCGATGAGCCGTTGAACCCTGTGACCGTGGCGAGCCTGCCGGAGGTTCCGGTGCCGGATCTTCTTGATCCGGACGGCCAGACCCAGCTTTCGGGTCCAGGTGCCGAACAGGCCGTTTCACCCGATTCCGACCAGGATGACGCTGCGGACGTGGCCCAGGCCAAGCCGAGCGGCGATCTCGCGACCCTCGTCGCCAACTATCGCGGTACCGACCCCGGCAGCCGTGAGCTCGAATGCCTCGCGACCGGCGTCTATTTCGAAGCCAAGAGCGAATCGCTCGCGGGTCAGCTCGCGGTCGGTCACGTCATCGCCAACCGCGCCAACTCCGGCGGGCGGTTCCCATCGTCTTATTGCGGCGTGCTGTTCCAGCGCGGCCAATTCTCGTTCGTGCGCGGCCGGTCATTGCCGTCGGTGCCGCGGGCCAGCCGCCAGTGGCAGACCGCGGTCGCGATCGCCAAGATCGTCGATCAGGACCTCAAGGATTCGGCGGTCGGCAATGCTTTGTTCTTCCACGCGCGTTACGTCTCGCCGGGCTGGCGCCTGAAGCGCGTCGCGGCGATCGGCAACCACATCTTCTATCGCTAATTCAGACATCGAGAAGCGGTGGGCAGCGGGCGGGCGAAAGCTCGCCCGCTTTCTTTTTGTTGTCGTTTCGTTCTAGTCTGGCGCTGTGGCCACCCAGAGCGATTCTTTATGCTTCAGCGATGCTCCGCCGATCGCGGCCGAGGTCGCGCGCGGGGTCACGCGGCTGTTCTGCCGCCAGGACCTGTTCGCGATCTGCGAAATGCCGCTGCCCAACGGCCGCCGCGCCGACATGATGGCGATCGATGCCCAGGGCAGCCTGACCATCGTCGAGATCAAGGTCGCCAAGGCGGACCTTGTCGGCGACGCGAAATGGCTCGACTATCTCGATTATTGCGACCGCTTTTACTGGGCGGTGCCGCCGCATCTCGCGTCGATCTGCGAGGCCGAGCGCTTCCTGCCCGGTGAGGCCGGCCTGATCGTCGCCGATCGCTATGACGCGGTGGTCGCGCGCGAAGCGGCGCATCGGCCGCTGGCTGCCGCCCGGCGCAAGGCCGAACTGCTGCGCTTTGCCCGTCGCGCCGCGCGGCGGCTGGCGGCGCAGATCGACCCGACGCTCGGCGAAGGGCGTTAGCGGGCGGTCGCCGCCGCGGGCTTGGGCTTTTTCGTTTCGATCGCCTGGATGATGTCGCGCGAACGGCCGTCGCGCGCCGCATATTCCCGCGCCGACAGGCCCGCCGCTGAATCCGCTTTGTCGGGATTGGCCCCGGCCGCAAGCAGCACTTTGACCATCGCCGCCTGGCGCTGCTGGACCGCGATGATCAAAGCGGTTTCGCCCATGCGGTTGGTCCCGTCGACCTTCGCGCCCTGGCCGAGGAGCCACTCGGCGGCGTCGAGATAGCCGACCCGGGCCGCGGCGATCAGCGGTGTATCGCCGCCCTTGCCGCCGAGATTGGGGTCCGCCCCCTGGTTGAGAAGATAAGCGGTGAAATCCTCATTGCGGTCGGTGATCGCGGCAATCAGCGCGGTATCGCCGCGGACGTCCTTGGAATTGACGATTCCCGGACCGTGCTTGCGCACCGCGTCCATCACCTTGGTGCCATCCTTCTTGCGCACGGAATCGACGAACTGGAGTCCGTCGTAGCCGCCGGTCTGGGCGAGCACCGGCGCCGCTACGGCGGCCAGACTCAGGCCGACGATTGCGATCCTGAAATAGTTCATGGACTTAGCCCTTAAGAACCCCGCTTGATCGCACCCGGTTAGCAGAGCATGGGTGGCCTTGTCATGAACCCGCAGGAACGCTTTTGGGAAAAACCGCTGGCCTCGCTCGACCGCGGCGAGTGGGAAGCCCTGTGCGACGGGTGCGGCCGCTGCTGCGTCCACAAGATCGAGGATGAGGAAACCGGCCTGCTCTACCCGACCAACGTCGCGTGCAAGCTGCTCGACCGGCGCAACGGCCGGTGCCTCGACTACAAGCATCGCATGGCGCGGGTCGCCGACTGCGTGAAGATCGACCGCAAGACCCTCGACTCGCTCGACTGGCTGCCCGAGACCTGCGCCTATCGCCTGCGCGCCGATGGTGAGCCCCTTCCGGAATGGCATTATCTGATCAGCGGCAGCCGCGAGACGGTCCACGAGGCGGGCCAGTCGACCCGCGGCTGGACGGTCAGCGAGGAAGATGCCGGGGAGCTTGAGTGGCATGTGGTTGAGCGGCCGCTCTAAGGCGGAGGACCTCGCCGCCGATCTTCCGGTCCCGATTGAAATCCGTCCGATCCGCGGCGCCCGCCGGCTGCGCCTGCGCTATGACGACGTCCGCGGCATCCTTAAGCTGACCTGCCCGACCCGGACCAGCCGGCGCGCCGCGCTAACCTGGGCGCTCGACCAACGCGACTGGATCGAAACCCAGCTCGCCCGCTCGCTGCCGGGCGAACCGTTCGTCCCGAATGCCGTCATTCCCATCGAAGGCCAGGAAACCAGGCTGCACTGGGAGCCGCGGGCGTCGCGGATTCCCCAACTCAATGCCGGTGAACTGCGCTGCGGCGGGCCCGAGGCCGGGTTCGAACGGCGCATCCTCGCGTTCTTCAAGCGCCAAGCCGGCGAGACCATGGAGCGCGAAGCCGCCGAATTTGCAGCGAAAGCCAGTGCCAAGGTGACAGGGGTCAGCATCGGCGATGCCGGAACGCGCTGGGGCAGCTGCACGTCGGAAGGGAAGATCCGCCTCAGCTGGCGGCTGATCCTCGCCCCGCCCGAGGTCCGCCGCTACGTCGTTGCGCACGAGGTCGCGCACCTCGTCCATCTCAACCACGGGGCCGCATTCAAGGCACTGGAGGCGCGGCTGTTCGGGCCGGGCCTGGCGGAAGCGAAAGCGGCGCTACGCCGGGTTGGGCCGCGGCTCCGTCGCATCGGGCGGCGGTGAGCGCGGATCGGGCTGGCGCGGCGGCAGCGGCTGGCGCTGGCCGGGGGCCGGAGGCGGGAACGCCTGGTCGAGTTCCTGCTGCGAGGGATCTCCGGTCCCGTCGGGCCTGACCATCGACGGCGGCGCCCCGGGCTGCTGCGGCAGGGTGATCGGCAGCGGATTGCCATTCTCGTCGACCAGCGGCTGCACGGCATTCGCATCGATCGCGCTGTCGCCGTACATTTCCTCTTCGGGCGTCAGCTGCCAGTCGGGGATCGGCACCTGGGTTTGGAACTGTTCGACCGGCCGGTTGGCCACCGCCACGCTCATGAAATCATGGAAGGCACGCGCCGGTGCGGTGCCGCCCTGGAGCCCGGGCACCGTCCGGGCATCGTCGCGGCCCATCCACACCCCGGTGGTAAGGCCGCTCGAGAAGCCGATGAACCAGCCGTCCTTGTTCGACGACGTGGTCCCGGTCTTGCCGGCCACCGGACGGCCGATCTGGGCGGCGCGGCCGGTTCCGGTCAGCACCGCCGACTGCAGCAAATCGGTCATTTCGGCCGCGACCCATGGCGCGACCAGCACGCGTTCTTCCGATTGTTCATGTTGGTAGAGCAGGCGCCCGTCGGCGGTGACCACCTTGCGGATCGCATAAGGCGCAATCGCGACGCCCTTGTTGTTCACCGCCGCGAACGCCTTGGTCATGTCGATCAGCCGGACTTCGCTCGCCCCCAGCACCATCGACGGATAGGTCGAGATCGGCGTGGTGATGCCGAAACGGCGGGCCATGTCGGCAATCGTCCCGAAGCCGAGCTGGTCGCCAATCTTGGCGCTGATCGTGTTGATCGAGCGCGAGAAGGCTTCGCGCAGGGATACCGGGCCAAGGTTGGTTCGGGTCGAGTTGCGCGGTGACCAGCCGCCGATCGTCACCGGTTCATCGACGATGGTGTCGGTCGGCTTCATGCCTGATTCGAGCGCGGTCAAATAAACGAACAGCTTGAACGACGAGCCGGGCTGGCGGGTCGCCTGGGTCGCGCGGTTGTAGATCGAATCGACATAATCCTTGCCGCCGACCATCGCTCGCACCGCGCCGTCGCGGTCGATCGCCACCAGCGCGCCCTGGGTGCCGGCCGGGGCGTTGGCCTGGATCGCCTTGTCCGCAGCCAGCTGCATGCCCGGGTCGAGCGTTGTCCACACGTCGATCGGATCCTGGGTTTGGTCGATCAGCGTATCGAGCTGGGGCAGCGCCCAGTCGGTGAAATAGCGGACGCTGTTCTGCTTGGTCGTCGGCTGGAGCCGGATTTCGGCCGGATTGACCTCGCGCGCCGCGGCTTCGCTGATGAAGCCGTTGTCGGCCATCGACTTCAGCACCACGCCGGAGCGGGCGCGAGCGGCTTCGGCGTCGGCCGTGGGCGAATAATTGGACGGCGCCTTCACCAGCCCGGCGATGATCGCCGATTCACCCAGGCTGAGATGGTCGGCGCCGTGGCCGAAGAAGGTCCGCGACGCCGCGTCGATGCCATAGGCGCCGCCGCCGAAATAGACCCGGTTGAGGTAGAGCTCGAGGATCTGGTCCTTGGAGAATTTGCGCTCGAGCGCGAGCGCCAGCACGACTTCCTTAAGCTTGCGTCCGAACGTTCGGCTGTTGGTCAGGAAGATGTTGCGCGCGAGCTGCTGGGTGATGGTTGATCCGCCCTGCCGCCAATGGCCGGATTTAATCCGCACCTTGAACGAGCGAGCGATGCCGATCGGGTCGACGCCAATGTGGCTGCGGAAGCGCTTGTCTTCGACCGCGATCATCGCCGCGCGCATCTCGGGCGGGATCTGGTCGTACGGCAACCAGCGCCCGAAGCTCGGGCCGATCGATACCAGCACCTGCCCGTTCGCGGCGCGGACCCGGACCGTCTGGCCGAGGTCGGAGCGCTTCTCGAGCTCGGAGTAACTCGGCAGCTGGTTGTAGGCGACGACCACGAACACCGCGAGCACTGCCAGGCCGGCCAGCCCGGCAATAAACAGCCACTTCACGATTTTCATGAATTTTGAGCGCCCGGAAGACGCGGCAGCGGAGGTCGTTCGGGCCATTCAGCCGAGATGGATAGAAAGTCGGCGGGCGCGCGACAATAGGTGAGCATTACGTCGGCCTATCCACCAAGCGACGTTAGCCGCTGATTAACCCTGTTTTAGGCTCTGGCGGCTAGTCCTTGGGCCATGATCGGCCGCATTGCGCTCCTGAGCCTGTTCCTGACGCCGGCCGTCCCGGCGCCGGCGGCGGCTCAGTGCCGCCTGTGCGACGCCCCAACCACCGTCCGCACCGAGGAGACCGGCAAGGGCCAGGTCCGGCTCGAGGTCGAGACCAGCCTCGACTTCGATCGCCTGATCCTGCTCGGCCAGGGCGAAGGCTCGGCCGTGCTTCGCCCCGATGGCTCGACGTCGAGCACCGGCACGATCTCCGAAATGAGCCCGCGCGCGATGGTTGGCACCGTTACCGTCCGCGGCGAGCCCGGGCGGACGCTGAGGATCGACCTGCCGCGGCGGATCGTGCTGCACTCGCTGAGCGGGGGCGAGGTCACGTTCGACGATGTCGTCAGCGACCTCCCGTCGTTGCCGCGCCTCGATGCGGCCGGGAACCTGACCTTCCGCTTCGGCGGCCGCCTGCACGTCTCCGGTGACGCCGAGGGCGACTATCGCGGCGACCTGCCGATCACCGCCGAATATCTCTGAACCGAACCTTCTCCACTTCGGTGGAAAGCCTAACCGCCCGTTAACCATGCCCTTGAGGGAAGCCGTAAGCGGGGACGGTTAATGGGGAACCCACGGATGACCGGCTGTGCTCGGGCAGCCGCCAAAGTTCGAAACCAAGTGGGGAAATTAGAGATGAGCAAATTCCTTCGTATGACGTCGCTGGCGGCGACGGTCGCGGCTCTCACGTTGAGCGCCACGCCCGCGGCTGCTGTCGGTCCCAACCAGAATGCCACGGCGACGGCCCGTGTCGTGAAGCCGCTGACCCTGACCTGGGTTCGCGACCTCGACCTCGGCACGATCGTCCTGTCGGGCGCCGGTGCCTGGTCTGGCGCCAACGTCGGCATCAGCCGCGTTGGCGTGTTCAGCTGCGCCAACGCCAACACGACTTGCTCGGGTACGACGCAGACCGCGCAATATCGCGTGACCGGCACCAACAACCAGGTCGTCACCGTCAGCGCGCCGAACGTTACGCTGACCAACCAGAATGACGGCGTTTCGACGCTGCTCATGACGGTCGACAGCCCGGGCACGGTCAACCTCGGTAACTCGGGCGCTCCGGGCCTGGTGTTCGACCTCGGCGGTCAGATCACCGTCGCGTCGACGACCCCGGACGGCACCTATTTCGGGACGTTCAACGTCACCGCCAACTACTAAATCCTGGGGGATGCCCGGCTTCGGCCGGGTGCGTGGAAGGGGTCGCCAGCGATGGCGGCCCCTTTTTCTTATGGCGGTTCGACATTCATGGTGAACCGAAAATAAACCATTCTGGCCGTAACCGGCACGCTCGAGCACTTCTGTGCGAGGGGAGGATTGCGTGCGTCAGCGAGCCCGGTTGGGCTTCACGACACTGCTGGGGACGTTGGCGGCCATTGCGGCCGCGGCGCCGGCGCACGCCGCTCCGGGCGGGGTCGCGACCGTCTCGGCGACCGTGGTCAAGCCGCTGACGCTCAAATGGGTGCAGAACCTCGACCTCGGCACGATCGTGCTCGGCAACGGCACCTGGGCCGGCGCAACCGTGGGGATCTCGCGCACCGGGGCGTTCAGCTGCACCAATGCCAACGTCACCTGCAGCGGCGTGCGCCAGGTCGCGACCTACAATGTCAGCGGCACCAACAACCAGACCGTGCGCATCACCGCGCCCAACGTCACCTTGGTCAACCAGAACGACCCGACCAAGACGCTGACATTGGTCGTCGACAGCCCGGGCACCATCGCGCTCACCAATTCAGGTCAACCGGGGGTCAATTTCTCGCTCGGCGGGTCGATCAGCCTGAGCTCGACCACGGCCGGCGGGGTCTATTCGGGCACGTTCAACGTGACGGTAGATTACTGAATCTGTCCAACCGGTCGTTTTTCCGCACATTTCCGCGGTTTCAACAACCATGGTTGACCGAAAATAAACCATTCCAGACCAAAGGTGAGGCGATCGCTCCAGACCGGAGCAAAGTGGGGGATCGCCGAAATGAACCGCTGGACCCAGTCCACCCTCTGTGCGGCAGCCGTGCTGGCGCCGCTTTTCATCGCATCGACGCCTGCTCAGGCGGGGATCGGCGACTTGCTCGTCGCGCCGACGCGGATCGTCCTCGATGGCCGCAAGGGCGCCGAGATCATCCTCAACAATATCGGCGAGGAGCCCGCGACCTACCGCGTGTCGATCGAATTCCGCCGGATGACCGAGGATGGCGGGCTGGTCGACGTGACTGCGCCCACCGCCGATGACCAGAAAGCGGCCGACATGGTCGTCTATGCGCCGCGCAAGGTCGTGCTGGCCCCGCGCCAGCCGCAGGCGATCCGCATTGCCGCGCGGCCGCCCCAGGGGCTCCCTGATGGCGAGTATCGCGTCCATCTGCTGTTTCGCGCCATTCCCCCGGCCAATCCGGTGGTCCAGGCCGCCGCCGCCGAGCCGACCAAGGGTCTGCGCTTCCAGCTGACCCCGGTCTACGGCGTCACCATCCCGGTTATCGTGCGCCTCGGCAACCTCCAGGCGACCGCCGGCATCGCCAACGTCCAGCTCGAGCAGAAGAACGGTAAGTCGTTCGTTTCGCTCGACCTTTCCCGCAAGGGTGAGCGCTCGACCTTCGGCGAAGTCCGTGTGCTCAAGTCCGGCGTGAAGAATCCGATCGCGATCCAGAAAGCGGTCGCGGTCTACACCGAGATCGGCGTCCGCCATCTCACCATTCCGCTCGACGAGGCGCTGAAAGCCAGCGCCGCGGGCCCGGTCACCGTCCAATATGTCGAGACCTTCGACGACGGCAGCCATGTGATCGCCGAGACCTCGGCGGTCCTGCGCTAGGGGCCGGAGCGAGCACAGGGATCCTTAGGCACATGTCCGGCGGCCGCCACTGGCTGCGCAAGGCGGCGATGCTGCTGGCGCTATGCGCCGGCAGCGTTGCTGCATCTGCGCCCGGCATGCCGGCCCCGGAGAGCGAATGGACCGCGGACCCCGACGCCCAGTTCCTGCTCGACGTCAACATCCGCCAGCTCAAGCTCGGCGACGGCGTCCGCGCCTACAACACGCCCGAGGGTACATGTGTCGTCTTGGGCGACTTTTTGGCGACGCTCGACGTGCCGATGAAGATCGACCTCGCGACCAAGCGGGCGAGCGGCTGGGCGTTCAAGGAAAACAACAAGATTTCCGTCGATTATACCGAGAAAAGCGTGACTTACCGGGGCAAGACCGAGCCGCTCGCGGCCGGCACTGTGCGCGAAACGCCCGAAGGCTGGTGCGTCCAGACCTCGGCGCTGACCGCCTGGTTCGGGATTGGCGTGAAGCCGGTCACCTCGGGCTCGGTGCTGGTCCTCGAATCCGAGGCCAAATTGCCGGTCGAGATGGCGATCGAGCGCCAACAGCGCTCGAAAAGCATCAAGCCGACGAGTTTCGACCTCTCGAGCCTGCCCCAGGTGCGGCTGCCGTACCGGATGTGGCGCGCGCCGGCGCTGGATTTCGTGGTCAGCGCGGGCGTCACCTACCGTGCCAAGGACGGCGTCCGGGTCGATCGCCAGTCGTCGGTGTTCGCCGCGGGCGAAATCGCCAAATTGTCCTACGACGCGCAGCTGACGACGACCGAAAAGGGCAAGCCCAGCCTGCTCCGCCTGCGCGCCTACCGTTCGGACCCCGAGGCCAGGCTGCTCGGCCCGCTCAAGGCGACCCATTTCGGCTTCGGCGACGTCGAAGGCTATGACAGCCGCCTGACCGGATCGGCGGCCAGCGGCCGCGGCGCGGTGGTCACCAACCGGCCATTGTCGGCCCAGGCGGCGTTCGACCGCACCCGGTTCGAAGGCGATCTGCCGTCGGGCTGGGAGGCTGAACTGTACCGCAATGGCGAGCTGCTCGGCTTCGCCAAGGCCGATGCGAGCCAGCGCTATGTGTTTGAAGATGTTCAGCTTCTCTA